>Ga0182742_1004187_pt1 | contig 13330 bp, 13 predicted proteins | sample eDN5th37CBELigMG_FD_128880 | JGI IMG/M metagenome (GOLD analysis project Ga0182742, IMG submission 128880) | Enriched Miracle-Growth compost microbial communities from Emeryville, California, USA - eDNA 5th pass 37_C BE-Lig MG (version 2)... ... | reverse complement strand
CGGGCACGCTCACCCCGGTCGATCCGCGCCGTGTCCCGGCCGAACAAGGTCAGCCGCCCGATGGCCGGAGCGGCGGCGCGGGCGATGCTGGTCAGCAGCGTGGTCTTGCCCGCACCACTGGCGCCGACGATCAGCAGGAATGATCCTGCTTGCACGGTGAGGTCGAAGTCGCGCAGAACGTCCGGGCCGGAACCATATTTCATGGCGGCACCGAAGAGTTCGACGATGATTTCGCGCTGGTCGCTCAATACCGATCCTGGAACCACTGCTGTCTTGCCCCCGGATCGCCGCCGGCCGGACCGGATGCGCCAGCCGTCGTCGGCGCGCCCGGCATCATGATCGTCACCTGCCCCAACTGTGGCGCCAAGTACAAGATCGACAGCGCCGCGATCGGCGAGAAGGGGCGCATGGTCTCCTGCGCCAACTGCCGCCATCGCTGGTTCGTCGATCCGGAGCGACCCGGGGCCGAGCTTGCCGCGCCCGAGCCGCCGCCGCCACCCCCAACTGCCGAGCGGCCACGCCTGGGCGAGGAGCCGGGCATGGTGCGGCGGGGCAGCCGGAGCGGCGCGTTCGGCTGGCTGGTCCTGCTGGTGCTGATCGCCGTGGTGGCCGGCCTGGTGCTGGCCCGTAACCAAATCGCCACGGCCTGGCCGCAGGTGGCGGGCATGTACCGCCAGCTGGGCCTGGAGGTGACAGTCGACCCCGGCCTGGAAATCCGCGGCGTCACCTCCTCGGAGATCGACGAGGACGGGGAGCGGGTGCTGGTGGTGAGCGGCGAGATCGTCAACACCACCGACTATGCCATGTCGGTGCCGGCCCTGCGGGTGTCGCTGCTCGACGGCGAGCGGATGGAACTGACCAGTGAGGTGGTGCGGGTCGAGCCGCCCATCCTGGAAGCCCGCGCCACCACCCGGTTCGAGACGCGGCTGGAAGACGTGCCGCCCGAAGCACGGCACACCGCGGTGCGGTTCGAGGACGCCCCTTGACCCTCCCGATGGCGCGCGCACTGGCCGAGGCCAGGGCCGCGTCCGAACGGGGCGAGGTGCCGGTGGGCGCGGTGGTTACCGACCGGGCCGGGCGGATCGTCGCCGCGGACGGCAACCGCGTCGAGGAATGGCGGGATCCTACCGCCCATGCCGAGATCCTGGTGCTGCGCACGGCGGCCGCTGCTCTGGGCTCGCCGCGCCTGGTCGACCATGACCTGTGGGTGACGCTGGAGCCCTGCCCGATGTGCGCCCAGGCGATCGCCTTCGCCCGGATCCGCCGCCTGCACTTCGGTGCCGCCGATCCGAAGGGCGGCGGCGTCGAGAACGGCCCGCGCATCTTCGGCCAGCCGACCTGCCACCATCGGCCGGAAGTGGTGGCCGGCATCCGGGAGACGGAGGCGGCGGCGCTCTTGAGGAGGTTCTTCCAGGCACGGCGTTGACTCGATGGTCAGACGCTGCGCCATGATCACCGCCTCCTTCGTGTCGGCGGTGCCATGCGCGTTACGATAGACATCGACGAGGCCCTGCAGCGGCTGGTGCGCGGGAAGCGTCAGGCCGAAGCCCTCCAGGCGCTCAAGGACATCGGCTGGGAAGGTGACCTGGATGCGATGCGAACGGACCTGAACTTTCCCCCGGACGGGCCGTCACCGAACGTTTCCTGAAGAAGCCTGCGCGTCCTGCGCTAAAGCCTCACACCCCTGCCCGCTTCCTGCCCCGCGCCCGGGCCTTCGCCTCCCGGGCCTTCTCCGCCCGTGACTTGCTGGTGGGCTTCCAGGCATGGGCGCTGGCCTGGGCAACAGGCCGGGACGGCATGCCGAGCTCGCCGTCCTCCAGCCGCTTGATCTCGTCGCGCAGCCGGGCGGCCTCCTCGAACTCCAGGTTGCTGGCAGCCTTGCGCATCCGCTGCTCGAGTTCGCCGATATGGCGCTGCAGCTCCATGCCGGTGAGGATGGTCGGCTGGTCCTCGACCAGGTCCACCGTCACATAGTCGCGCTCCGCCACGTCCTTCAGGATGTCGGCGATGTGCCGCTTGATGGTCTGCGGGGTGATGCCGTGCTCGGCATTGTGCGCGAGCTGCTTGGCCCGGCGGCGCTCGGTCTCGGCCAGGGCCGCCTCGATCGAGCGGGTGCGCTTGTCGGCATAGAGCACGACCTTGCCCTCGACGTTGCGGGCCGCCCGGCCGATCGTCTGGACCAGCGAGGTTTCCGAGCGCAGATAGCCCTCCTTGTCGGCATCCAGGATCGCGACCAGCCCGCATTCGGGGATGTCCAGCCCCTCGCGCAGGAGGTTGATGCCGACCAGCACGTCGAACTTGCCGAGACGCAGGTCGCGGATGATCTCGATGCGCTCCAGCGTGTCGATGTCCGAGTGCATGTAGCGCACCTGGACGCCCTGCTCGTGCAGGTACTCGGACAGGTCCTCGGCCATCCGCTTGGTCAGGGTGGTGACCAGCGTGCGCAGGCCCTTCTCCTTGGCCAGGCCGATCTCGTGCATCAGGTCGTCGACCTGGTGCTCGACCGGCCGGACCACGCAGACCGGGTCGACCAGCCCGGTCGGGCGGATGACCTGCTCGGAGAACACGCCGCCGGTCCGCTCCATCTCCCAGGAACCGGGCGTGGCCGAGACGAAGATCGTCTGCGGCCGCATCGCGTCCCATTCCTCGAACTTGAGCGGGCGGTTGTCTTTGCAGGATGGCAGGCGGAAGCCGAACTCGGACAGGATCGACTTGCGCGCGAAGTCGCCCTTGTACATGCCGCCCACCTGCGGGACGGTGACGTGGCTCTCGTCGACGATCAGCAGCGCGTTGTCCGGCAGGTACTCGAACAGGGTCGGCGGCGGCTCGCCGGGGGCGCGGCCGGTCAGATAGCGCGAATAGTTCTCGATGCCCGAGCACGACCCGGTGGTCAGGATCATCTCCAGGTCGGCCGTGGTGCGCTGCTCGATCCGTTCCGCCTCCAGGAGCTTGCCGGTCGCCCGGTAGTGCTCCAGCGTTTCCTTCAGCTCCTGCCGGATCCCCTCCACCGCCGCCTGCAGGGTGGGCTTGGGCGTCACGTAGTGGCTGTTCGGGTAGAGGCGGATCTGGTCCAGCTTCCCCAGCCGCTTGCCGGTGAGCGGGTCGATCTCCACCAGCGCGTCGACCGTGTCGCCGAACAGGTCGATCCGCCAGGCCTTGTCCTCCAGGTGCGCCGGGAAGATCTCGATCACGTCGCCCTTGGCGCGGAAGTTGCCGCGCGCCAGCTCCATGTCGTTGCGCTTGTACTGCAGCTCGACGAAGGCGCGCAGCAGCTTGGCCCGGTCGACCTTCTGCCCCCGCTTCAGGGTCATGGTCATCCGGGCATAGGTCTCGGGGCTGCCGATGCCGTAGATGCAGCTCACCGATGCCACGATGATGACGTCGTCGCGCTCGAACAGGGCACGGGTCGCCGAGTGGCGCATCCGGTCGATCTGCTCGTTGATGGCCGAGGTCTTCTCAATATAGGTGTCGGTGCGGGCGACGTAGGCCTCGGGCTGGTAGTAGTCGTAGTACGAGACGAAGTACTCGACTGAGTTCTCCGGGAAGAAGCTCTTCATCTCGCCGTAGAGCTGCGCCGCCAGGATCTTGTTCGGCGCCAGGATCAGCGTCGGTCGCTGCAGGTTGCGTATGACGTTCGCCATGGTGAACGTCTTGCCGGAACCGGTGACGCCCAGCAGCACCTGGTCGCGCTCGCCGCGCAGGAGGCCCTCGGTCAGCTCCTGGATCGCCTGCGGCTGGTCGCCCGCCGGCTGATAGTCCGAGGCCAGCGTGAGCGCCTGCCCACCCTCCGGCCGCTGGATCAGCTCCGGGCTCTCCGCCACTGCCTTCAACAGGTCCAGACCAGCCAGTGCGTCCGTCGTGGGCAGCTTCGCCATGGTTCACCCGTCGCCGTTCATCCGCATGCGGTCCGACATGGTGGGGTCGCGCCGGCACCAGAACAAGAGGGGAACGGTGTGGCCATTCGGTCTCACCCAGATGCCCGATGGGCTGACGCAACGACCGCCTGATCGACGGGACCGGCCTGGACCGCTTCCAGATCCTGCTCAAGGACACCCGCCGGAAAGCTACGATCGCGGTCCCTCCGGCACCGACCGCATCGTCGACTTCACACGTGGGGCAACCAGATCGTCGTCAACCACTACAGCGAGTCTGGCTTCGGCGACCTGGACAGCAACGGCAACGGCGTCCTCGACGATGCCGACATGTTTGCCGAGACCGAGCGGCTGACCGATCAGGGGGTGCCGGAGCTGACGACCATGATCGACCTGGGTGCCGTCATGGCCAGGCTGCGCGGCGGCGACTTCCAGATCCGCGATGTCTCGCTCACTTGAGCCGCCCCTGCCGATGCCTACCGCAGGTCGACGCTGACCGGCGTACCCAGCATGTCGAACGGCAGCGGCTCGTCGGGCCGGATCACGATCGGCACGGCTCCGTCGCTGCGCACCCGGCCGCGCCCGCCCGCCAGATCGTCCAGCGGTGCCTTCAGCTCGACCCGCTCGATCTGGCCGGTGCGTGGTGCCGCCTCGCCCGGCAGGTCGATGCGCACCGGCAGGCCGGCAGCCAGCTCCCTGGCCTGGTCCAGCGGCAACATCGCCGTGACCTTGAGCGGCTCCTCGGCGGAGATCAGCAAAGCGGCGGTCGCCCCGGCACCGATGCCCGCCCCGTCCGCCACCTTCCATTCGCCGAGCGTGCAGATGCAGGGCGAGCGCAGCTCGTACTCGGCGAGGTCGACTGCCCCGATCACCCGGGCGATCGGCGTGCCGACCTCGACGATCTCGCCGATCGGGAAGCGCTCCAGCCGGCCGGCCACGGGCGCATTCAGCCGATAGACCGGCGCCTCGATCCGCGCATCGGTCACCTGGATCCGGTAGAAGCGCTGATACGCGCTCCAGCCGAGCACCGCCACCAGCGCCAGCCCCGCCAGGCCCATGATCGCCCAGCCCAGCGCCGTGCGTCCCTTGCCGGCACCAGCCGCCTGCGCTGACTGGCGCGGCGGCTGGAAGGATTCCCGGCCGAGCGCCACCAGCACGTCGCCGGGCGAGGCGATCTCGCCGGTCAGGTAGCGGTCGACGATCTGCCGGAACAGGCTGATCTGGCCCTTGGTCATGCCGGTGAAGCGGCAGCCGAAGCGCGGTCGGTCCGGGAGGCGGTAGATCAGCTCCGCCTCCAGATGCATGGTCAGCTCGAAGTCCTCGAACGGCAGCTCCAGGGTGACCGGGAAGACCTCGCCCTCGCGCAGCTTGGGCGGCTCGGATTCGATCCCCAGCCCGCCCAGCGACCAGTCGTCGACCTGGTACCAGTCCCCGGCGATCTCCGCGCGGATCGGGATCTTCAGCCGGACATGCTGGCGATGGATCTCCGCCTCGTGGACGACCACTGCTTCATTCATGCCCTGGTTCGACATTCAACGTCCTTCGAGCGGCAACGGCAGGACTCCAGTCCAGATCGCGAGCACGGCGACGAGTGCCAGGACGCCCAGGAGCTGGCAGTAGACGGCACCCGCCTCGATCAGGACTGCCCGCCAGCCGGTGGCGACCGCGCGGCTGGCGATGTTCTGGCGGGTCCAGCGCTGCCTGTCCAACCGGAACAGGGCGCGGCCCTTGACCAGGGCCAGCGCCACCTGGTCGTACCAGAGCAGGAGCGGCCAGCTCCCCTCCACCCGGTTGCGGGTGGTGAGCAGGAGCAGGGTCTGCAGGGAGCGGGTGAACATCACCCAGAGCAGGTAGAACAGGAGCGCCCAGGGGGTGCGGGTGAAGGACAGCAGCAGCGCCACGATCGGGCCGACCAGCGGCGTCCAGATCGAGATGCGCTGGTCGAGCAGCGTCCACCACAGGAACGGACCGACCCGGGCCGGCCCCAGCGCCAGCGCCCGGCCCCCGGAGCGCAGCATGTTGCCCGACCAGCGCAGCACGAGCTTGCGCGAGGCCTGGACGAAGCCGCCGGGCGGGGGATGTTCGATCGTGGCGACCTGGACGTCCGGCACGTAGAGCATCCGCCGGCCGGTGCGCAGCAGGTGGAACCAGGTCGACTTGTCCTCGCCGGTCAGGAACTGGATGTGGCCGAGCCGCCAGTGGTCCATCCCGTCATTCTCGACCGCGGCGATGAAGTCCGGCTCGATCGCGACCTCGGCCGGGAACAGGGAGAAGCGCCCGGTCATGGCCAGCACCCGGCCGGACAGGGACAAGGAGCTCATGGTCTGGTGGCGCCGGGCGAAGCGCAGCCGGTGCCAGGAGGAGAAGGGAAAGCGCTCGCCGACCGTGAACGGCTTCTCGTCGGTGGTTATCCCACCCAGCGCCGGGTCGAGGGCGAAGAACGGCACGGTGCGAGCCAGCGTGCCGGGCGGCAGCACCGTGTCGCCGTCCATCACGCCCACCACCGCACCCGCGGAAGGTACCCGCCGCGACACGCCGCGCAGGGCGATGCCGAGCGCCCGCCGCTTGCCCTCGCCGCTGATCCGCACCACCAGGAGCCGCACCCGGTCCGGCAGGCCGGACAGGTCGAACAGGCGCTGGATGGCGATCTCGTCGGCCCGCTCGACGATGGAGGCGACCAGGGTCACCCGGCCGTTCCAGGCAGCCGCCTCCGCGATGACGGAGCGCCAGCAGGCGAGCGTCGTGTCGAGCTCGATCCGGTAGCTGGTCACGATCAGGAACAATTCGTTGCCGCCGGCCTCCGGCCGCGCCGCCAGGGCATCCGCCTGGGCCCGCAGGTCGGGGAACACCAGCCGGCGCCAGACCAGACCGCGGGCCACGTGGACCAGGCCCCAGCCATAGCGCCATATGCCGATCCCGCCGGTCAGGAACAGGATCTCGTGGCCGACCGCACGCACCGCACTCTCCGGCACGAGCAGCACGGCGATCGCGACCAAGAGGAAATGGGCCAGCAGGATCATGGCATCCTGCTAGAAACCGGGCTGCCGGGGATCGGGCCGCCAGGAACCAGGAGTGGCTTGCCCGGACCGCCTGTCCTGCCCGCCAAGATCACCCCCATGCCTTGCCGCCGTCCTTTCCGTGAGGCGGGCTAGGAACGCCATGTCCCCCCGGCTCCTCGATGCCTGTCTAATGAGCGCGGCATGGCGGTGGAAGGCAGAAGCGGGCGTACCATGCCGTTCTCGTCATGGCTGTGGCCCACGTGCAGATGACGAACGCGCGGCGCTCCGGCCGGGAAGCTTACAGGGCCATGAGCGGCACATCACTTGAGCTTCGTGATCGTCACTCCTACTTTGGTCGTCGATAGAACATTTTTGAGCGGACGGGCCGTCGATGGCGAAGAACGAACGGATCCTCATCGTCGACGACGACACCGCCCTGCGCCGCGAACTGGCCGAGCAGCTCACCATGCACGAGGGCTTCCGGGTCCAGGAAGCCGGTAGTGGCAAGGAAGCGCTGGGCCTCGTCAAGAATGAGGAATTCGACCTCGTGATCCTGGACGTGGGCCTGCCGGACACGGACGGCCGCGACCTGTGCAAGCTCCTGCGCAAGAACGGGGTGAAGGCGCCGGTCATCATGCTGACCGGCCGCGACGGCGATGCCGACGAGGTGCTGGCGCTGGAAAGCGGCGCCAACGACTACGTGACCAAGCCGTTCCGGATGTGGGTGCTGATGGCGCGAATCCGCGCCCATCTGCGCCAGCACGAGCTGTCCGACGACGCGGTCTTCCAGATCGGCCCCTATGCCTTCAAGCCTGCGGCCAAGATGCTGACCCAGGGCCAAAAGCGGATCCACCTGACCGAGAAGGAGACCGCGATCCTGAAGTATCTCTACCGGATCGGCGACCGGCCGGTCGCGCGCGAGGTGCTGCTGGACGAGGTCTGGGGCTACAATACCGGCGTCACCACCCACACGCTCGAGACCCACATCTACCGGCTCCGCCAGAAGGTCGAGCCCAACCCGGGTCAGGTGTCCCTGATTGTCACCGAGGCGGGCGGCTACCGGCTGGCGCGCTGATTCCGGCAGGAGCGTGCTGTAGCGCGGAATCCACGGGCGGTCCGGGATGCTCTGGCACTCTGCCGGTAAGATCCCTGCTGCATGGCGACCTGTCGTATAGTGGTTGTCTGCTCCGTCCTGCGCCCGCGGCGATGTCGCCGTTTCCGGGCCGGGGGGTCGGGAGGCGCCCATGGCTCGCGTCGTCGGCACGCTGGGCAACGACCAGCTCAATGGCACGTCCGGCAGGGACACGATCTTCGGCAGGGTCGGCAACGACCTCCTGGCTGCCGGCGCCGGTAACGATGCCATTTATGGTGAAGCCGGCAACGACAGCCTGAGCGGTGGTCGCGGCGACGACGTCCTGCACGGCGGCAGTGGCAATGACTGGTTCTCCGGAGAGGATGGCGACGACCGCATCTTCGGCAATGACGGCGACGACCTGATCAACACCGGCAAGGGCGACAATCTCGCCTTCGGTGGGGCCGGCAGCGACTTCATCAACGACGATGCCGGCAACGACGTCCTGTATGGCGGGCCTGGCGATGACGGCTTCGAGGCGCATGGCGGCAGGGACGTACTGCACGGCGGGGCCGGCAATGACGGTTTCTTCGCCTGGAACGGTGACGCCGTTTATGGCGATGCCGGCGACGATTCGGTGGTACTCGGCAACGGCGAGGTTCTGCCCGGCGATCCGGATGCGCCCAGCCTCGCCCACGGCGGCGACGGCAACGACCAGATCGCCGGCTTCGCCCCAGACGCCCATCTGTTCGGCGATGCCGGCGACGACACGATCTGGGGCGGCTTCGCCGGGGACCGGATCACGGGCGGCAGCGGCGACGACCGGCTCTTCGGCAATCTCGCGGACGACGTACTCAGCGGCGATGGCGGCGACGACCGGCTTCATGGCGGCGACGGCCGTGACCGGCTGAGCGGCGGTGCGGGCAGCGACCGTTTCGTCTTTGCCTTCAACGAAGCAGACGACACCACGGTCGCGGCGGTGCACGAGGCGAACGACCTGATTCTCGACTTCACCAGGGGCGAGGACCGGCTGGACGTATCGGCAAGCAATGGCCCCTACCTCCACCGGCCGACCTTCGCGGAGCTCGACACGGACGGCGACGGCACGCTCGGCGAGGGCGATCAGGCGGTGACCATTACCGAAGAAGTCGTGAACGACGCCGTGAGCCGTTCGATGGTGATCGACGTCGGAGCCATTCCGGCGCTGGTCGATGCCGTCGAGCTACACGGGGTCGTCGCCGCGTCCGGTACGATCATGCTGGTCGGCGTTACCGAGTTGGGTGCGGACGACATCGGCTGAACGCCATGCGGCAGGGACAAGCTCAGGGAGCACGCTCATGGCGACCTTCATCGGGACCACGGGTGACGACCAGGTGTTCGGCACGTCCGGCAAGGACACGCTGTACGGTCGGGCCGGCAAGGACGTGCTCACCGCCGGAGCCGGCAACGATGCGCTCTATGGCGAAGCCGGCGACGACACGCTCTGGGGTCAGGACGGCGATGACCGGCTCTGGGGCGGCGATGGCCGCGATACGCTCCGCGCCGGCAACGGCAATGACCTGCTGCGCGGCAATGCCGGCCATGACCTGCTGTTCGGTGCCAACGGCAACGACACGCTGGCAGGCGATGACGGCAATGACCGTCTCTACGGCGGTGCCGGTGACGACACGGCGCATGGCGGGGCCGGCAGCGACCTCGTGACCGGGCAGCGGGGCGATGACCTGCTGTTCGGCGGAAGCGGCAACGACGTGCTGGAAGGCTGGCAGGGCGACGACCTGCTCGATGCCGGCCAAGGGGACGACGCGGTGGCCGGCTGGGACGGCCGGGACCTGATCTGGCTGGGTGCCGGCCAGGACACCGTCGTGTTCAACGGCGCGATCTTCGGCCAGTACCTGGACCATGTCGGCGCCGAGTACATCAACCCGGACGACGACCTGGTGCTCGACTTCGCACCGGGCGAGGACCGGATCCTCCAGATGACGTTCACAGTCGACGATCCGCTGGAAGGCACTTCTACTGCCACGACCGTCGACTTCGCGCGGCTGGACAGCAACGCGGACGGCCGGCTGAACGATGCCGACGCCCATGTCGAGGCCATCAGGGTGAGCCTGGAAGGAGAGTTCCGGGATGCGCTCGCGATCCATGCCGGCGACGCCAGCGGGATCGCGTTCTTCGCCGGCAGCACGCTCACCCTGGCGGGCGTAACCGGCCTGTCGCCGGGCGACTTCACCGCCTGATTCCTGGCTGGCGCTTGCACGACCGGACGCGGCACCGCTAAAGCCCGCCCGACCGAGCAGGCCATGTCAGGACGAGGGAAGAACGATGCCGCTGCCGACGCCCGAGGGCTACCGGGTCCTGGACGAGGGCTCCTTGCGCGACCTGCTGGCAGGCCTGCCCGCCGTGGCCCAGCGGGTCGGTGGGGACGCGGCGGCATGGCGGATCCGCGAGGTCGGCGACGGCAATCTCAACCTCGTCTTCATCATCGAGGGCACCAATGGCGGGATCTGCGTGAAGCAGGCCCTCCCCTATGTACGGCTGGTCGGCGAGAGCTGGCCGCTCGACCTGAACCGCGCCTTCTTCGAGTACCGCGCCAGCGTCATCCAGGCGGAGCACTGCCAAGGGCTGGTCCCGGAAATTCTCCACTACGACCCGAAGCTCTATCTGATCGTGATGGAGCTGCTCTCGCCGCACATCATCATGCGGCGCGGCATGACCGACGCCGTGGTCTATCCACGCTTCGTCGAGCACATCACCGACTATATGGCGCGCTCGCTCTACTTCACCTCGGACCTGGCCCTGCCGGCCGCGCGCAAGAAAGCGATGATCGCCGAGTTCTGCCCGAACACCGATTTGTGCAAAATCACCGAGGACCTGATCTTCACCGATCCCTACCGGGTCCACGAGCTGAACCGCTGGACCAGCCCGCAGCTGGACCGCTGGGCGGCGATGTGGCGCGAGGACGACCAGCTCAAGCTCGCGGTCTCGCAGCTAAAAGTCGACTTCCTATCCCGCGCCGAGGCCCTGCTGCACGGCGACCTCCATACCGGCTCGATCATGGTGACCGAGGCCGAGACCCGGGTGATCGACCCGGAGTTCGCCTTCGTGGGACCGATGGCCTTCGACGTCGGCAAGCTGATTGCCAACCTCCTGCTGAACTATCTGAGCCATGACGGCCACGAGACCCGGCCCGGCGAGCGCGACGACTACCGCGCCTGGGTGATCGATACGATCCACGGCGTCTGGCACGGCTTCGCCACCAAGTTCGTCGCCCTGTGGGGGAAGAACCGTACCGGCGACGCGTACCCCCGCGACCTCCTGCCCGACGACTCCTCGGTCTTCCGCCAGGCACAGTCCGCCTACATGGCGCGCCTGTGGACCGACAGCCTGCGCTTTGCCGGCGCCTCCCTCACCCGCCGCACGCTGGGCCTCGCCCACAATGCCGATCTGGAGCGCATTGGGGACCCCGACCGCCGGGCGGCCTGCGAGAAGCGCGTCCTGGAACTCTCCCGCGACCTGCTCGTGAACCCCGAAAGCTACGCCCATATCGAGCAGGTGACGGCACGCGCCCAGGCGCTGCGGGCGCGGGATCTCGGTTAGCTGTTTTCCTGCGAGCGGCCCGGGTTCGGCCCGGCCGCATTGCGGCCGTAGAAGCCGTCGCGGAGCACGTCATCCAAGGTGTATGCCGGGTCTTCTGGCAAGGAGGTGGCGCTGTCTCCTTCGCCATGCCCAGCCAGGGCGATCAGCACCTGGTCCCGCGCGCTTCGGTAAAGGGCGTCGAAGTCGTCACGCAGATCGCGCTCGATAGTCGGAGTGAGATCGCCACGCAGGGCGTCGCGCGCCTCGTAGATCGACTCCATCCAGCCGGCTCGCGGGTCCTTCGCCGGAGAATGATCGAGCTTGAGCAGATGGACGATGATCCGCCGGACCTGGCTCCGGCACGCGTTGCGGTCCCGCTTGGCCAAGTCGTCGACCTCCTCGGCCAGTTCCTTCAGGTCGAGCGGGCCGTTCCACCGTTCCCGCTCGAGCTGGCGCAACGCCTCGGCCTGGCGGCGGGCCCAGAGATAATAGTCGGTCTCGTACAGGCGGGCGGCCATGCTGCAGCGGGTCTCCCATGCGGTCCGGCCAGTATAGCCTCTCGATCGGAAGCTTGTCCCGCCTCGGTCGTGAGGGATAAAGGACCGCAACGCCTCCATGCAGGAATGGTCCGAACCGATGCGTCTCGATCGCCGCAGCTTCTCCGCCGCGCTACTCGCCACGGCAGCGGCCCCTTCCCTGGCCCTTGCCGACGCGCCGCTGGTGGCGATCACCGCGATCGTCGAGCACCCGGCACTCGACGCCTGCCGCGACGGCGTCATCGAGGGACTGAAGCAGCAGGGCATCGCGGCCGAGACCACCTACGAGAGCGCGCAGGGCCAGCCCGCCACCGCGGCGCAGATCGCGCGCAGCTTCGTCGGCATGAACCCGGCCGTGATCGTGCCGATCAGCACGCCGTCCGCTCAGGCCGCGGCCGCCGCGACCAAGGACATCCCGATCGTGTTCACCGCAGTGACCGATCCGGTCGATGCCGGCTTGGTGGCGAGCATGGAGAAGCCCGGCGGCAACGTGACCGGCCTGTCCGACCTCTCGCCGCTCAGCCAGCATCTCGACCTGATCCTGGAGATCACGCCGGACGTGAAGCGGCTGGGCTTCCCCTACAATCCGGGCGAGGCCAATGCGGTCGTGCTGCTGAACCTGATGCGGGATCTCGCGGAGCAGCGCGGCATCGAGGTGGTGGAGGCCACTGCGTCCAAGTCGGCGGACGTGGTCGCTGCCGCGCGCAGCCTGACCGGCCAGGCGGACGCGATCTACGTGCCCACCGACAACACCGTGGTCTCCGCACTGGAAAGCCTGATCGCGGTGGCGCGCCAGGCGAAGGTGCCGGTCTATTGCGGCGACACGGACAGCGTGGCGCGCGGCTGCATCGGCTCGGTCGGCTTCGACTACTTTCAAGTGGGCGTGCAGACCGCGGCGATCGTGGCGCGGATCCTCAAGGGTGAGAGTCCCGGCGAGATCGCGATCGAGTCCGCGTCCGGCACCGATCTCTACCTGAACCCGACCGCCGCAGAAGCCTTCGGCATCACCCTGTCCGACGAGCTCCTGTCCCGCGCCACCAAGATCGTGGGCGCCTGACCCGGAAGGGCTGCACTTGTCGCTGTTCTCCTTCCTCGGCGCCATCGAGCTCGGCCTGATCTACGGGCTGGTCGGGCTGGCCGTGTACCTGTCCTTCCGGATCCTGCACTTCCCGGACCTCACGGTGGACGGCTCGTTCCCGCTGGGCGCCAGCGTCTGTGCGGCCGCGATCCTGGGCGGGCTGGACCCGATCACCGCGACGCTGCTGGCGATCCTGG
>Ga0182742_1004186_pt1 | contig 13330 bp, 13 predicted proteins | sample eDN5th37CBELigMG_FD_128880 | JGI IMG/M metagenome (GOLD analysis project Ga0182742, IMG submission 128880) | Enriched Miracle-Growth compost microbial communities from Emeryville, California, USA - eDNA 5th pass 37_C BE-Lig MG (version 2)... ... | reverse complement strand
CAGGCCCTTATCCCGATCAAGACCATCGCCTTCGACGAGGCGGTGAACGTGACCCTCGGCCTGCCCTTCGTGCGCACCTCGCCTGATCACGGCACGGCCTTCGACATCGCCGGCAAGGGCATCGCCCGCCCTGACAGCCTCATGGCCGCCATCAGGCTCGCGGCGCGGCTCGGCGCAAGGGCGGCGACCCCATGAGCCAGATCGACACCCTTCCTCCCCTGCGCGAGGTCGTCCGCACCCATGGGCTCATGGCCAAGAAGTCGCTGGGCCAGAATTTCCTGTTCGACCTCAACCTCACCAGCCGCATCGCCCGTTCGGCGGGCGACCTGGAGGATGCCACGGTCATCGAGGTCGGCCCCGGCCCGGGCGGCCTCACCCGCGCCATCCTGGCCGCCGGAGCGAAGAAGGTCATCGCCATCGAGCGCGACAGCCGCTGCCTGCCCGCGCTGGCCGAGATCGCCGAGCATTACCCGGGACGCCTCGACGTCATCGAGGCCGATGCGCTCGCGTTCGATCCCCGCCCGATGGTGGGCGAAGGGATCGTGCGCATCATTTCGAACCTGCCCTACAATGTGGGCACGGCGCTCCTCACGGGCTGGATGACCGGCGAGGCATGGCCGCCCTGGTGGGCGTCGCTCACGCTCATGTTCCAGCGCGAGGTCGCCGAGCGGATCGTCGCCACCGAGGACGACCCCAAGGATTATGGGCGGCTCGGCGTGCTCTGCGGCTGGCGCGCCCATGCGCGCATCCTCTTCGACGTGCCGCCCTCGGCCTTCGTGCCGCCGCCGAAGATCACCTCGAGCATCGTGCATCTGACCCCGAGGGCCGCGCCCCTGCCATGCCGCATCGGGGCGCTGGAGGCCGTCACCCGCGCGGCTTTCGGGCAGCGCCGCAAGATGCTGCGCCAGAGCCTGAAGGCGATCGCGCCGGATCCGTCAGCCATCATCGCGGCCGCGGGCCTGGAGGAGACGATCCGCGCCGAGAACGTGCCCGTGGAGGGCTATGTGGCGCTGGCCAATGCCTATGACGCCGCGCGTCGCGGAAGCTGACCGGGCTTGCGCTAAACGACCTTCTCGGCCAGCAGACCTTCGACGAATTCCTGAAGTCCCACGAGCCGGTCGCGCTTGAGGCGCTCCGCCGCCTGGATGGCCTTGAGCTTCTCGAAGGATTCGCCAAGGTCCTCGTTGACGATCACGTAGTCGTACTCGACCCAGCGCTCCATCTCGACCCGGGCATTGGCGAGGCGCTTGGCGATCACTTCGGGCGCGTCCTCCGCCCGGCGTTCCAGGCGGGCCTTCAGCTCCTTGAAGCTCGGCGGAAGGATGAACACGGTCACTACATCCTCGGGCAGCTTCTGCCGGACCTGGCGGGTGCCCTGGTAGTCGATGTCGAAGATCATGTCCTGGCCGGCGGCGAGAGTCTTCTCCACCGGCTTGCGCGGCGTGCCGTAGAAATTGCCGTGGACCTCGGCCCATTCCAGGAGCTCGTCACGATCGCGCATCGCCTTGAACTCTTCGACATCGATGAAATGATAATGCTTTCCCTCGATCTCGGACGGGCGCTTGGGGCGCGTGGTGACGGAGATGGAGAGAGCGCCCGCACGCTCCTCGACGAGGCTGCGGGTGAGCGTCGTCTTGCCCGCGCCGGAAGGCGAGGACAGGATGAGGATGAGGCCGCGACGGCCGACGAGAGGCTTCGAATCTTGGCTCACCGCGTCACTCCACATTCTGAACCTGCTCGCGGAATTGCTCGATAACGGCCTTCAATTCAAGACCAATCCTGGAGAGAGCCACATCATTGGCTTTCGCGCAGAGCGTGTTGGCCTCGCGGCCGAATTCCTGCGCCAGGAAATCGAGCCTGCGCCCGACCGGTCCCCCCTCCTGCAACAGGCCTCGCGCGGCCTCCACATGGGCGCGCAGGCGATCGATCTCCTCACGGATATCGGCGCGCGCCGCGATGAGCACCGCCTCCTGGTGCAGGCGCGCGGGATCGAGGGAAGCCTTGCCGTCGAGCAGCTCGGCGATCTGCGCTTCGAGCCGCTGGCGGATCGCCTCGGGCTGGCGCGCCGGGGACGCCTCCGCTTCCTCCACGAGCGCCGCAATGGAATCAAGCTGCTGGCTCAGGACGGCGGCGAGGGCCTGCCCCTCGTTCAGCCGCGTCGACTTCAGCGCCTCGACGAGCCTCGCGACCCCTTCCCTGAGCGCCTGGATGAGCGCCTCGTCCTGCAGGGGATCGAGCGCGTCCTCGTCGAGTTCCACCACGCCGCGGACCGAGAGAAGCCCGTCGAGGGAGGCGGGCTTCACGTTGCCGGGCAGGGTCAGCCCCCCGATGGCGGCGAGCAGGGATTGCAGCACCTCCTGATTGACCCGGAGCCTGGGAACCGAGGATGCCTTGGAAACGGAGAGATTGAGCTGCCCCTGCCCGCGGCTGAAGGCCTTGAGGATCTGGCCTCGCGCCTCCTCGCCGATGACATCGAGCCCGGACGGCGTCCTCACGCGCACCTCGAGCCCGCGGCCGTTGACGGTCTTGATCTCCCAGGCCCATTGATAATGACCCGTCACTCCGGCCTCGCGGGCAAAGCCGGTCATGCTTGCAATCGGCATGCTTGGAACCTCAGGCGTTCTTCAAAGCGAAAATCGGCGCGACCATAGCGCATCGCGCGGAAAAGTGGACACGGTTTTCACGGGCGGGCCCTCGGGTCGCCGATACGGATCTCGGGTTCCGTTCCGAAGGATGCGGCTCCCATTCCCGATCCGGCGCCCGAAGCCGCACGGGGACCGGTCGCACGAGCCCTTGCGCAAGCCTCAGGGGCCCTTGAGATCCGGAATGCTCTTCGGGTTCGTCAGATCGAAGGTCTTGTTCTTGAGCGGATCCTTGTCCGTCCCCTCGCTCGCATCGAAGCCGCGCGAACGCTTCCCGTTTGCGCCGGCGGAGCGGAGCGCCGGACTGGGCTGAACGCTGGCCGTACCGCGCAGTTCGGACAGGCCGTCGTCGAGCGCGCCGGATTGTCCCGGCGCGGCCGGCTGATCCGGGGAATCCGGATCGACCACATGGTCGATCTTTTCCCCATCGCCGGCCGGCTTGGCCTTTTCGATCTGGCGCCAGCGGGTCACGTTGCGCTGATGCTGCTCGTAGGTCTCGGCGAAGGCATGGCCGCCCGAGCCGTCGGCCACGAAGTAGAGATCCTTGGTCCGCGACGGATTGGCCACGGCCTCGAGCGCGGCGCGCCCGGGATTGGCGATGGGTCCCGGGGGCAGGCCCTCGATCACGTAAGTGTTGTAGGGCGTGGCCGCTTCGATCTCGCTGCGCAGGATGCCCCGCCCCAGGGTGCCCTTGCCGCCAACCAGGCCGTACACGATGGTCGGGTCGGACTGGAGCTTCATGCGCTTCAGGAGGCGGTTGATGAACACGCCTGCCACGCGGGTCCGCTCGTCGGCCCGCCCCGTCTCCTTCTCCACGATGGAGGCGAGGATCACGAGCTCCTGCGGGGACTTGATCGGCAGGTCCGACGAACGGCGCTGCCAGATCTGGTTGAGGGCCTGACGCTGGGCGGCCTGCATGGTGCTGATGATCTGCTGGCGCGTGGTGCCGCGCTCGAACTTGTAGGTGTCGGGCAGCAGGGTGCCCTCGCGGGGCGTTTCGGCGATATCGCCGCTCAGGATCTCGTTCTCGTAAAGGCGCGCAACGATCTGGTCGCTGGTGAGGCCCTCGGGGATGGTGACGGTGTGAAGAATCGCCTTGCCCTGGACCAGGGTGTCGATGGCCTCCTGGACGCTCGCGCCGGCCTTGAACTGGAACTCGCCCGCCTTGAGCTGGCCGCGCTGCCGGTTGATGAGAGCATAGGCCTCGAACAGCAGCGGGTGCTCGATGACGCCCTCTTCCTTCAGGATGCCTGCGATCTCGCTCGTGCCGGTGTTGCGCGGAATGAGCACGACCTTGTCGTTCTGCAGCGGCCCCTTGGCGGTGACCTCGTGCTGCAGCATCGTGAAGCCGAAAATGCCCGCCAGAGCCAAGGCGACGATCAGGGTCAGCAGGCCGCTCATGACGGACAGCATGCCTCCGCGGCGGCGACGGATCCGCGGCGGCGGCGGCGGCGCCAGAGACGGCTTGAGCGCCTCGCTCGGCGAACGCGGCGCCAGGCGCGGCTGCTCCTGACCCAGAAGTTCGGCCTCGTGTTCAGAAATCAGGGTGCTTTTCTTTTTACGTCCGAACATCACGATGCTTTTCTGGTGCCGGCCGGGCCCTCCCCGGCTCGTCCGACACCCTAACGAGGATTATGGCGAAAAGCCGTTGCGCAGAAGCGCTGTGCCTTACGCTACGCGACGGAAGATCAACGAAGCGTTAGTGCCGCCGAACCCGAAGGAATTCGACAGGGCCACATTGACCTCCTTGCGCTTGGCCACCTTCGGCACGAGGTCGATCGCGGTTTCGACGGACGGATTGTCGAGGTTGATGGTCGGCGGAATGATGCCGTCGCGGATGGCGAGAACCGAGAAGATCGCCTCGACCGCGCCGGCCGCGCCAAGCAGGTGGCCGATGGCCGATTTGGTGGACGACATGGCGAGCTTGCCCGCTGAGTCACCGACGATGCGCTCGACCGCCTTCAGCTCCAGCTCGTCGCCGAGGGGCGTGGAGGTGCCGTGGGCGTTCACGTAGTCGATTTCCGACACCGGAATTCCCGCGCGTTTCAGGGCGGCTGCCATGCAGCGATAGGCGCCGTCGCCGTCCTCCGACGGGGAGGTGATGTGATAGGCATCACCCGACAGGCCGTAACCGATGACCTCGGCGTAGATCTTCGCGCCGCGCGCCTTGGCGTGCTCGTAATCCTCCAGCACCACCATGCCGGCGCCCTCGCCCATGACGAAGCCGTCACGGTCCTTGTCATAGGGGCGGGACGCCTTCTCGGGCGTGTCGTTGTAGCTGGTGGACAGGGCGCGGCAGGCGGCGAAGCCCGCGATGGAGAGGCGGTTGACCGGGGATTCCGTGCCGCCCGCCACCATCACGTCCGCATCGCCCAGCGCGATCAGGCGCGCCGCGTCGCCGATGGCGTGGGAGCCGGTGGAGCAGGCCGTCACCACGGCGTGGTTCGGGCCCTTCAGGCCGTGCTCGATGGACACATAGCCGCCCGCGAGATTGATCAGGCGGCCGGGAATGAAGAAGGGCGAGATGCGGCGGGGGCCGCGCTCGATCAGGGTGGCCGAGGCCTCGTAGATGCCGCCGATGCCGCCGATGCCGGAGCCGATCAGCACGCCCGTGGCGCATTGCTCCTCATAGGTCTTGGGAGCCCAGCCCGCATCGCGCAGAGCCTGGGTCGAGGCCGCCATCGCATAAACGATGAAGGGATCGACCTTGCGCTGCTCCTTGGGCTCCATCCACTCGTCGGCATTGAACGTGCCGCCGGTGCCGTCGCCGAGGGGAATCTGGCAGGCGATCTGGCAGGCGAGATCATCGACCTGGAAATTGGTGATCTTGTTTGCGCCGCTTTGTCCCTCGATCAAGCGGGACCACGTGGCATCGACCCCGCAGCCCAGCGGCGTGACCATGCCAAGACCCGTAACAACAACCCGACGCATAACGTTCTACCCTATCGCTGAATAAAAATCGGGCGTCGGGTGGACCACCCGACGCCCGCGAACCTTTTAGGCTGCGTTCTTCTCGAGGAAGCGGATGGCGTCGCCAACCGTGACGATGGTCTCAGCGGCATCGTCCGGAATCTCGACGTTGAACTCTTCTTCGAAAGCCATCACCAGCTCGACCGTATCGAGGCTGTCGGCGCCCAGGTCGTCGATGAAGTTCGCATTGTCCGTCACCTTGTCGGCTTCGACGCCCAGGTGCTCGACAACAATCTTCTTCACGCGATCAGCGACGTCACTCATCGTTTTCTTCCTCAGTGGCTGCCGCCTCAGGTATTGGGCGGATTTAAAAATCGAAATCGGATCAGCTGCTCAGCTGACAACGCTGAAACGGCTATCTTGCGCCGTGCAAAGCCGCATTTTTACGCGCCGGTCAACCCCTTTTGGCGTGATCGGGTTCATGCTTAACACAAGGTTGTCATGTCTGGCGAGAGGCGAGCGGCACCTTCGAACAAATTCTCTCCGTGCCGCTAAGTCCCTTCAGAACATTGCCATTCCGCCGTTTACGTGCAGGGTATGGCCGGTCACGTAGCCCGCTTCCTGCGATGCGAGATACACAACCGACGAGGCGATTTCTTCGCCCTGGCCCAGCCTTCCCATAGGGATCGTGCCGAGAATCCCCTCGCGCTGCTTCTCGTTCAGCACGTCGGTCATGGGCGACTCGATGAAGCCGGGAGCCACCAGGTTCACGGTGATGTTGCGGCTCGCGACCTCGGCGGCGAGCGCCTTGGTCATGCCGATGAGGCCGGCCTTCGAGGCCGCGTAATTGCCCTGCCCAGGATTGCCCGTGGAGCCCACGACGGACCCGATATTGACGATGCGGCCATAGCGGCGGCGCATCATGCCCTTCACGGCGGCGCGGGAGAGCCGGAAGGCGGCGGTCAGGTTCACGGCGATCACCGTGTCCCATTCCTCGTCCTTCATGCGCATGAACAGATTGTCCTTGGTCACGCCCGCGTTGTTCACGAGGATGTCGAGGCCCTCCATGGCGGCTTCCGCAGCGGGAACCAGGGCCTCCACCGAATCCTTGTCGGCGAGATTGGCCTCGACCACATGGACCCGCTCGCCCAGGGCGGCGGCCAGCTCGTCGAGGGCGGCGCGGCGGGTGCCGGAGAGGGTCACGGTGGCGCCCCGGGCATGCAGGGCGCGGGCGATGGCGCCGCCGATGCCGCCGGTGGCGCCGGTCACGAGAGCCTTGCGGCCAGTCAGATCGAACATGAGGCTCTCCTCGTTATCCTTGCAGGGAAGCTTTGAAGGCGGCGATGTCGTCGGGGGCGCCGACGGGGCTGGCGGCTGCGCCGGCCGCGATGCGTTTCACGAGGCCGGTCAGGACCTTGCCGGACCCGACCTCATAGAACGCGTCAACGCCTTGAGCCGCCATGAAGGCGACGCATTCGCGCCAGCGGACCGTGCCGGTGACCTGGCGGACCAGGGCCTGCTTGATGGCGGCCGGATCGGTGAGCGGGGCGGCTTCCACATTGGCCACCACCGGGACCACGGGAGCGTTCACGGTCACGCCCTCGAGGGCCTCGCGCATGGCATCGGCGGCGGGCTGCATCAGGGAGCAATGGAAGGGAGCGGACACGGCCAGCATCACGGCGCGCTTGGCGCCCTTCTCCGGCGCGAGGGCGACCGCGCGCTCGACGGCGGCCTTGTGGCCGGAGACCACCACCTGAGCGCCGCCATTGTCGTTCGCCGCGTCGCAGACCTCGCCCTGAGCCGCCGCGCGGGCGACCTCGAGGGCGGCGTCGAATTCAAGGCCGAGAAGGGCCGCCATGGCCCCCTGCCCCACCGGCACCGCGTTCTGCATCGCATTGCCGCGGATCCGCAGGAGGCGGGCCGTATCGGAAATGGAGAGGCTGCCGGCCGCAGCCAGGGCCGAATATTCGCCGAGCGAGTGCCCGGCCACGAAGGCGGCATGCTTCTTGAGATCGAGGCCGGCCTCGGCCTCCAGCACCCGCATGGCCGCGAGGCTCACGGCCATCAGGGCCGGCTGGGTATTGGCCGTCAGGGTCAGCTCCTCGGCGGGGCCCTCCCACATCAGCGTGGACAGCTTCTGCGACAGAGCCTCGTCCACCTCGTCGAACACGGCCTTGGCCTGGGGGAAGGTGTCGGCGAGGGCCTTGCCCATGCCCACAGCCTGGCTTCCCTGGCCCGGGAAAATGAATGCGCGCTTCATCGGGAGCGGAACCTTTATTGCGTCGAATCCGCGCGGAACTGGCACCCGCAAGCCCCGGAGTCAAGGCAAAGAGCGTGTTCCGGGACCTTATCAACCCTTTAGATCTGCTGCCTCCACCCCCGCAGCAGTTTGCGGTCTATCTTCGGCTTGCGGGAGAAAAGCCTGTTCCAGACGAGCCTGCCCCATCGCACGACGCCATGTAGAAAACGATCCAAGACGTTCATTCGCCCCCCGATTCATGATGTTCTTATATATCATTTCGAATCAGAAAGCGATGTGCGAACCCGCACGGCGCGGGAGTTTCCTGGTTTAAGTCTCTGTCGGGCAACGCATCCTCTTGTTTTCCGCAGGCATCCGGTGTATCCGGTGCCCCTTCCGATTTTCCTTGAACCTGAAAAAGGAGCCCCTGCATGGCTCGCGTGACCGTCGAAGACTGCATCGACAAGGTCGATAACCGGTTTGAGCTCGTGCTGCTGGCCAGCCACCGCGCCCGCCTGATCTCCTCGGGCTCGCCGCTCACCATCGACCGCGACCGCGACAAGAACCCCGTCGTGGCCCTCCGTGAGATCGCGGACGAGACCATCGCTCCCGACGACCTCAAGGAGCAGCTCATCCACTCCATGCAGAAATATGTCGAGGTGGACGAACCGGAGGCCGAGGCTGTGCCCATGCTCGGCAACACGGCCGCTGCCGCCGCCGGTTCCGACAACGATACGGACGTCCAGTTCGACCGCATGAGCGAGGAAGACCTGCTCCGCGGCCTCGAGGGCCTCGTGCCCCCGAGCAACAACAGCTCGGACGATGACGAGCGTGAATAACGCTTGTATCCTGTAGTTATTTGAAAAGCCCGGCCCGCGCCGGGCTTTTTTTCGTTCCGCCTTAACCACGGCGCGGATATGCCGCCTGCGGCAAGGTATTCAGCTTGCGGTCAGCGGGTGCGGTGCAATATTCTTTAAAATCGTCTGATTTCAGCCAGATAGTCTAGATCCAAAGGAGATGGCGGCCGCATGATGCGCCAGTACGAACTCGTCGAGCGGGTGAAGCGCTACAACCCCTCGGCCGACGAGGCGCTTCTCAACCGTGCCTACGTGTATGCCATGATGGCTCATGGCAACCAGAAGCGCGCATCCGGCGACCTGTTCTTCGGCCATCCCCTCGAGGTCGCGGCCATCCTCACGGACATGAAGCTCGACGAGGCCACCATCGCGGCGGCGGTGCTCCACGACACGGTGGAGGACACCGAGGCGACCCTGGAGGAGATCAACAAGACCTTCGGCACCCAGATCGGGGCCCTGGTCGACGGCCTCACGAAGATCAAGCGCCTCGACCTCGTGTCGAAGCGCGCGGCGCAGGGCGAGAACTTCCGCAAGCTGCTGCTCGCCATCGCGGACGACGTGCGGGTGCTCCTGGTCAAGCTCGCCGACCGGCTGCACAACATGCGCACCCTCGGCTTCATGCCGCCGGAGAAGCGCCAGCGCATCGCCCAGGAAACCCTGGAGATCTACGCGCCCCTCGCCGGGCGCATGGGCATTCAGGAGATGCGCGAGGAGCTGGAGGAGCTGGCCTTCCAGAACCTCGATCCGGAAGCCTACGAGGCCATCAACCGCCACCTGCACGAGCTGTCGGCCAAGAGCGAGAAGCTCGTCGAGGAGATCGAGCAGACCCTCACCACCAAGCTCAAGGCCCAGGGGATCGACGCGCAGGTGACGGGGCGGCAGAAGCGCCCCTATTCCATCTGGCGCAAGATGGAGCGCAAATCCGTCTCGTTCGAGCAATTGTCGGACATCTTCGCCTTCCGCATCATCGTCGGCACCATCGACGAATGCTATCGCGCGCTCGGCATCGTGCACACGAGCTGGCCGATGGTGCCGGGCCGCTACAAGGACTACATCTCGACGCCCAAGCAGAACGACTACCGGTCGATCCACACCACGGTGATCGGCCCCGGCAGCCAGCGCGTCGAGCTGCAGATCCGCACCGCCGCCATGGACCAGGTCGCCGAGTACGGCATCGCCGCGCACGCCCTCTACAAGGAAGGCGTCAACGACAATTCCCGCCTCGCAACGGAAAGCCGCGCCTATCAATGGCTGCGGCGCACCATCGACCTGCTGGCGGAAGGCGACAATCCGGAGGAGTTCCTCGAGCACACGAAGCTCGAGCTCTTCCACGACCAGGTGTTCTGCTTCACCCCGAAGGGCCGCCTCATCGCGCTGCCGCGCGGCGCGACGCCCATCGACTTCGCCTATGCGGTGCACACGGATGTCGGCAACACGGCGGTCGGGTGCAAGATCAACGGCCGCATGTCGCCGCTTCTGACCGAATTGCAGAACGGCGACGAGGTGGAGATCGTGCGCGCCGAAGGGCAGACGCCGCCCGCGGCCTGGGAATCCCTCGTGGTCACCGGCAAGGCCCGCGCCTCGATCCGCCGCGCCACCCGCGCGGCCGTGCGGCGGCAATATACGGGCCTCGGGCACCAGATCCTGGAGCGCGCCTTCGAGCGCGCGGGCCGCGCCTTCTCGGACGAGAAGCTGAAAGGCGCCCTGCCCCGCCTGGCGCGCGTGTCCGTGGAGGATGTGCTGGCGGCGGTCGGACGGGGCGAGATGTTCTCCGGCGACGTGGTGCGCGCGGTCTATCCCGACTACAAGGAAGAGCGCCGGGCCGGATTCGACGGCAAGGGCATAAGCCAGCCGGACGGCGCCGGCGGCCGGGCCGACGGCGAACAGGCGGACGGCATCCCGATCCGGGGCCTCAACAGGGACATGCCGATCCGATTCGCGCCGGAAGGCGGCGCGGTGCCGGGCGACCGCATCGTCGGCATCCTGACCCCCGGCGAAGGCGTCACCATCTACCCGATCCAATCGCCCTCCCTCGCCGCCTTCGACAACGAGCCCGACCGCTGGATCGACGTGCGCTGGGACCTGGAATCCGGTTCCACGCAGCGGTTCCCCGCGCGCATCAAGCTGCAATCGATCAACGAACCGGGCTCGCTCGCGCAGATCGCGCAGGTGATCGCGGACCACGACGGCAACATCGACAACGTCAACATGAAGCGGCGCACGCAGGACTTCACGGACGTGACCATCGACCTGACGGTCTGGGACCTGAAGCACCTCAACGCCATCATCGCGGAGCTGCGCGCCAAGCGCGTGGTCAGCCGCGTCGACCGCATCACAGGATAATCGCACATGTCATCGATACCGCGCATCGCCATCATCATGGACGAGAACACCAGCGTCGACGGCACGCGCTACGACATGACGAAAAACTATTTCGTGGCCATTCATCGCGCGGGCGGTCTGCCCTTCGGCATTCCGTACTTCATGGACATGGTCGGGACGGTCGTGAACGAGTTCGACGGCTTCGTGGATGTCGGTGGCCGTTTCGCATTTCCCGATGAGTGGTTCCTCGACGGGCAGGTCTCCAAGGCCCCGCGATCCGAGCGCCTCGATGTGGAGCTTGCGCTCATGCGCGGCTTCCTCGAGCGCGACAAGCCGGTTCTCGGCATCTGCAACGGCATGCAGGTTCTCGCAGGCCTTCACGGCTGCCGCCTCTCGCCGGACATCCGCGCGATGGGCTCCCACATCATGGACCATGACAGGCGCGGTCACGAGCATCCCGTGGCCATCATGGCCAACACCATGCTCTCCCGCATCGTCGGCAAATCCGAGCTTGCCGTGAACACCTTCCACCGGGAAGCGGTCGTCGAGCTTTCCGACGGCGTGACGGCAGGCGCCTTCGCGGGAGACGGGGTGATCGAAGCCATCGAGGTCCCGTCCCGCCGCTTCGCCCTCGGCGTGCAGTGGCACCAGGAATTGTTCGCCAAGCAGGATCATGCCGGCAATGCGATTTTCTCGGCTTTCGTGCAGGCGGCGGGTCGAGGCTGACGGGTCCTCCCAATCGGCATCGGCACTTTGGCTCTTGCCTCAGGCCGCCCCTCCTGCCACACAGCCCTGACGCAGGAGACAAGCCCCATGACCCCGAACGACGTTCTCGATGAATTCCGCTCCGCCGGCGCTTTGCTCGAAGGGCATTTCATTCTCTCGTCGGGGCTGCACAGCCCGGTCTTCCTGCAGAAGATGTTCGTGTTCCAGGACCCCGCCCGCACGGAGCGGGTCTGCCGGGCCCTCGCCGAGAAGATCAAGCAGGCGTTCGGGCCGGTCGATTACGTGGTCTCACCCGCCGTGGGCGGGATCGTGCCGGGCTATGAAACGGCCCGGCATCTCGGCTCGAAGGCCATTTTCGTGGAGCGGGAGAACGGCGTCTTCACCCTCCGGCGCGGCTTCGCGATTCCCGAGGGGGCGCGGGTCGTGATGGTGGAGGACATCGTCACCACGGGCCTGTCCTCCCGCGAATGCCTGTCGGCCCTCAAGGATTATCCGGGGACCATCCTGGGCGCCGCCTGCCTCATCGACCGCTCCGGCGGCAAGGCGGATCTCGGCGTGCCTCTCGTGTCCCTCGTGCAGCTCGACATTCCGGCCTACGAGCCGGACAAGCTGCCCCCCGAACTCGCCTCGCTTCCCGCGGTCAAGCCCGGCAGCCGAAGCCTCAAATCATAAAAGCTGTTTATTTTTCAACAGTAGGGTTGACGGCCCCCTTTCCGCCATCTTGACTCTTTCCTTTTACTCGCCATTAAGTATTTGAACTTGTGGTTTTTACTCGTCTAAAGGGTTGATGGCAGCCTGTTCCCGGGCACGTCCTGTTTTTATGGCGCAATTGAATTGTACGCATAAATAATAGATGTCGCTGTGACGAATAAGGTTGTTATGCCGCCCAGGCAGACACAAAAAGAGAATACTTATGTCAGGCCAGCAGCGGATTGCGCTCTTCATTGACGGAGCCAACCTTTACGCTACGACGAAGACGCTTGGTTTCGATATCGACTACAAGCGCCTGCTCAAGGAATTCCAGGGCAGAGGCACGCTTGTGCGCGCATTCTACTACACGGCCCTCGTGGAGGATCAGGAATACTCCTCCATCCGCCCCCTGATCGACTGGCTCGACTACAACGGCTACCGGGTGGTCACGAAGCCCACCAAGGAATTCGTCGACTCCGCCGGACGCCGCAAGGTGAAGGGCAACATGGATATCGAGCTCGCCATCGATGCGCTCGAGCTCTCCCCCTTCATCGACCACATGGTTCTCTTCTCCGGCGACGGCGACTTCCGCTCGCTGGTCGAGGCCATGCAGCGCCGGGGCGTGCGGGTTTCGGTCGTGTCCACCATCACCACGCAGCCTCCGATGGTGGCCGACGAACTGCGCCGCCAGGCCGACGAGTTCCTCGACCTGTCGCAGCTCGCCTCCCGCATCGGCCGGGATCCATCGGACCGGCAGCAGCGTCCCGCTGGGGAAGGCAACGAACGCCCGCGCGGGCAGCAGCCACGCAACGGCGCCCTGGAGAGCCGCTACGGCATCCGGCAGGGCCAGGACGACGACTTCGACGCCTAAAGCATCGGACGTGAAAAGTGGACTTGCACTTTTGGGATCCATCCGATGCTTTCCCTTTGGATAAGAGCATCGT
>Ga0182742_1004185_pt1 | contig 13331 bp, 9 predicted proteins | sample eDN5th37CBELigMG_FD_128880 | JGI IMG/M metagenome (GOLD analysis project Ga0182742, IMG submission 128880) | Enriched Miracle-Growth compost microbial communities from Emeryville, California, USA - eDNA 5th pass 37_C BE-Lig MG (version 2)... ... | reverse complement strand
CTGACTCCGCTGATTCCCGCCCCCTTGGTCAAGCACTTCACGCCCGGCCTGTTGTTCATCGTCCACAAGCCGGATTAGCGGTCCATCGCGGCGAATCCAACGGGGGAGCCGCGGGTTCCGAGCTAGGCCGCGCGCCGAGTTTGGATTTGAAGCTTCCGCGGGCGGGCGATACAGTCGCCGTGTTGGGAGGGCGACGCCCGCTCTCCCCGCGGACGGCCGAGTTTCGCCAAACCGCCGGATCGCGCCGTCGTTGAATTGCCCCAAGGGATCGGAGAAATCATGCCCCCCGCCTCGACTCAACCCGGCCTCGACCAGTGGCGGAGCGAGCTGATGGAGAACCTTGAGGGCCCGCTTCGCGAGGCCGCGCGCTGGGGCGATCTCTCGCTGCTTCGCCCTCCCGGCGAGGTGGCCGACGACGCCATGAAGCTGCTGATCAGGGACGCCCGGGGGCGGCCGGTCGGGGTGGCGCTTTGCTCGCCCCCGTTCGCGCCCGACGGGGTCGCCTTCGGTTGCCGCCGCGCGGAGTCGGCTCGTCGGGCGATGGGGCCAAAATTGGCCGTCCACGTCGTCGAGCCGCTGCGCGAGGGGCGGTTTCAGGGGCTTAGCTACGTGGTCTTGCCGTATTACCGGTCCTTGAGCGACTCGCGGATCGTCAGAAAACTTCAGCGGATGGCGCTCGCCCCTCGGCTTTTTGGCTGGCTCCGCGAGATTGTTCGGACGACGCGGTCGGAGCCGGCCGTCGGCGAGGCCGATCCGGAGATTGCCCGGGGGTTGGAGGCGCTGGCGGCGACCGAGGCGATGCCCCCCCATGTCCGAACCGCCGCTGAAACGGGGCTAAACCGTTTGCGGGATGGGCTTTGGAGCCCGCGCCGGGTCTTGATGCACGGCGACTTGTGGTTGGGGAACGTCATGTTGTCGCCGCCGGGGGCGCGGGTCGATCGGTTCGTGGTGATCGACTGGGGGACGTCGCGGGTTGACGGCTTCCCGTTCGACGACCTGGTTCGGATTGGCCATTCGCTGGGCGCCTCGACCCGGCGGCTCCGCGCCGAGGTTCTCGCGCACGCCCGGCTGCTGGACTGCGACCCGGTCGACGCGCGCGGCTATCTGGCGGCCTCGCTGGGGGTTCTCGGGTTCTCGCTCAATCAGTTCCCGTTCGAAAAATACGTGGAGTTGGCGCGCTATTCGATGAACCGGTTGGACGAAGCCCTGGCCGGGGGCGGTTGAGGCGGGACCGCCGGCGCGGATTGGGCGGGCTCTCCTGGAGGTTCCGATGCCCCCGCGCGGCGATGGCGACCTGGAATCGAGTCGGGGCGCGAAGGAGCCCTGGGACTATGACGAGGCGTTCCGGCGGCTCCGCGAGGCCGTGCGCCCGCTTCCCAAGGCGGCGATGTTCGAACTGCGGGACCGGGGTTTCGCCAGCCCCTTCGAGCAACTGGTCGGCTCGCTCATCTCAACCCGGACGCGCGACGAGACGACGATCGAGGTTTGCCTGAGGCTTTTCGCCGAGGCCCGAACGCCCGCCGAGATGCTGGCCCTCGGCGAGACCCGGCTGGTTGAGCTGCTGCGCGGGGCGAGTTTTCCCGAGCCGAAGGCCCGCGACATCCTGGCGTTCTCGCGGCGGATCGTCGACGAGAAGGGGGGCCGAACGCCCGACTCGATGGAGGGGCTGACGGCGTTTCGAGGGGTCGGCCCGAAGGTCGCCGCCTTGACCCTGGCGGTCGGCTTTGGCGAGCCCTCGATCGCCGTCGACATTCACGTTCACCGGGTGACGAACCGCTGGGGATGCGTGGCCACCCGCTCGCCCGAAGAGACGATGAGGGCCCTGGAGAAGACGCTCCCGAAGCGCTACTGGATCGAGATCAACGAGCGCCTGGTGCCCTTCGGCAAGTTCATCTGCACCGGCGGCGCGCCGCCGAAGTGCTCAACCTGTCCGCTGCTTTCCATGTGCCGTCAGGTGGGCGTGACCCGGACCCGCTAGCGCCGCGACTCGGCCGCCCCCTTGTAGCCGGGTCGGTTTTTAGCCCCGAAGGGGCGACAGCCAGTAGCCGGGGGCGCCAGCCCCTGGACGTTCCGGCCGCCCCGTCGCGGCCTTCATCGAGCCCACAAGGGGTGACGGAAACCCCGGTTTCCACGGGGTTTCCGTCACCCCATCGGCGCTCCTCGGAGCGATCCTCCGATCGCCGCGGGATCCCAGGGGCTGACGCCCCCGGCTACTGGCTGTCGCCCCTTCGGGGCTCAAGAACGACACTCGGGCGGCCTCTGAGATGTGGTAAAAAGCCCGGTCCGTGCCCCCGGGACGCGGGCCATCGCCATCCGGCGCCGGTCCCGCCCCTTGCGGAGACCGGCTACGGAAGACCGCGCTCCTCGCCGCTTAGGTCCCTCCCGCGACCGACCCGCCGCGGGAGAGCCACCACTCCTTCAGCCGCTTCAGCCGCAGGTGGTTGCGCTCGCGGCCGGTTTGCTTGACGCGGTTCAAGGGCTCCATGTTTTCTTCGATTTGTTCAAATTCAATCGGGTCGATGTACCAGTTGAGCGTTTCGACGTGCTGCGAACTCTGGCCGACCTGGATGGTGTCGCAGGTGAAGACGACGGTGCGGAAGAACTCCGGGTCGTCGGTCATCCGGAAAAGGACGTCGTTGAGGACTTCGAGGTTCTCGTCGTTGCGGAAGAACATCGACGACTCCCGGGCCATGGCGATTCCCTGGGCCGGGATGATCACCGAGCGGGCCCCCTCGTTGAGCATCGAGAGGAACTGGGGGACCAGTCCCACGCCCCAGGCGATCCAGTTGTAGATCTTGTCCGAGTTCGTCGTCGCCGGCTCCAGCGGCGTGTAGACATCCTGATCGAGGATCTTCAGCCGCTTCTCGTTGCGGAAGGCTCGGATCTGGACGACCAGGACCCCCGCGGCGTTGTCGCGGATCCAGCGCCTGTGGCTGTTGATCCAGGAGGAGGCGAGGTTGACGCCGTAGTTGTCGTAGTAGCCGGCGTCGACGACGTGCCGGGCCGGGAACGTCGGAATGGTGACCACCGAGGTGATGAAGGGGAACGTCGCGCTCATCCTCACGGCGCTGGCCAGCCGCAGATGGTCCATGGCCCGGCTCTCCTTGAAGAGCTTGGCGAACTCCAGCGACGAGAACGAGCTGAGGGCCGGATACTCCAGGTCGTAGTCGTGGACGTCGGCCGGGGTTTTGGGCCGACCGTCGGGCGTCTTGGGGTGGGTTTCCAGATACTTTTCGAGGATCGCCTGGCGGTCCTCGTTGAGCAGAACGCCGTTGAGGTGGACCGTCAGGTCGGCCATGGGAAGGTTGCCGATGAGGATCCGCCGGCCGTCCTCCACGAGCATCGGCGAGAAGACGATCGAGGGAATCTCGCCGGCCAGCTCGCGCTCGGCCAGCTGCCCGAAGGTGAGTTTCAGCTCGGGGGCGTAGTCGGTCCAGGCGTCCTCCAGCGCGTCGCCGCGGTTGTAGAGCGGAAACGGCATCAGGGCGTTGGGCAAAAAGTCGCGAAAGGCGATCTGCCAGGCGATCGGGCCGAGGAAGTCGGGATGCTCCTCGTGGCCTTTGAAAACCGCGTTGGCGGGGCTCTCCCAGTGCTTGGCCACGTACCGGGCCGCGCCGAACATGCCGCCGGAGGCCCCGGTGATCAACCGGACGTGACGATGGAAGCCGGGGAAGGTCTCGTCGAGCTTGCGGAGGACCGCCTGAGTCCAGATTCCCGCCCGCAGCGCGCCGCCGCTGGTGGTGACGACCACCAGGATCGGCTTGCCCGCCGGCTCGGGCTCCCCGCGCTTGGCCATCGCCGCCTTCCAGCGGTCGAGGATCGCCTCGCGGGCCTGGAAGTCGGCGGGGCCCGCCTTGGAGGGGTCCTGGGTCCGCTGAAACTTGGTCAGGTCGACCACCTTGCCGTAGGAGCGCGGCCGCGACGAGCTCATGCTGATGTGATAGCGGTACTGCTCGCCGGGCGTGGCGTAGAGGTTCGGGGCGCCCGGGAATTTGCCGGCCAGGTCGCGAATCACGACGTCGTAGTCGAGCATCCCCGTCGCCGCGATCAGGCAGAGCGCCACCCCGGCGGCGATCAGCCGCGACCGCCAGTTCCGCCGCATCCCCAGCCAGACCACCAGGGTCAACAGCACCCCCAGCAGGATGCAGAGCGAGAAGGCCGGGGGAAACAGCGCCTGGGTCGCCTTGGGGAACAGCCAGGCGAAGAAATACAGGAGGCCGACGATGATCAGGATGTTCTTGGCGTTCCCCTCCGGATCGAGCTGCTCGGGGTCCAGCGCCCAAAGTTGGCGAAGGTCCAACCGGCCGCGGAGAATCTGTCGGCGCAGCTCGTTCAGGCGGGTCGGGATCCGGGTGATGATGACCACCCACGCGGCGATGATCCCCGCCGCCAGGCCCAGCAACCACTCCGCGGCCACGATCGTTTGAAAGTCGCCCGAGCGAAGCGACGGCAGCACCGCCGGAATCGCCAGGATCATCAGGATGGGGAAGGCCGAGAGGAACAGAAACAGGCTCATCCGGTGCGCGGCCGAGGGCCGTTTCGGCAGCCGCGCCGCCAGCCCCGGCGGCAAAAAGTCGCGGAGCACCGGCTCAAATTGCCGCCAAAGCCGAGCCTTGGAATCGCTGTGATGCCTCTCGAAGTCGCTGACGAACAGCAGGTAGAGCATCCAAAACACGAACAGGGCCGCCCCCATCGCGGCCATGAACTCGTCGCGCGGGGCGGCGTTCCAAAACAGGCCCGGCATCCCCATGCTCGAAAGCCCGCCGTGGACCAGCCAGAGCAGGAAAATCACCCCCAGCATCAGCGAGTGGTTCGCCATGCTCGAGTGAACCACCCGCCAAAGGACCGGATATAGCCGCCGAGTTGAGAGGATCGTCAAACCGAGAACGACGACCAGGATCGTCCACTGCGAGTCGCGAAAGATCCGGGCCACCGTGGCGACGTTGGTGGCGGCGTCGCTGGAGCCTCCGCTGGCGACCGTCGTCAACTTCTGGGTCCCCACGCTCCGATCATCGGTCCTCGATCGGATTTCGACCCTGGTCGTGGCCTCGGTCTCGGCCTCCGGCTCGGTTTCAACCCCCTCGCCTTGAGCGGTCTGGGCCTGCGAGGGAGAAACCGCGAACGACTGGCAAACCTTCAGGTAAATCGGGGTCGCCGCCATCAACAACAGCGCGGCGACGGCCAGGCGAAAGCCCCAGCCGCCGCCCGAGGGGGCCGCGGGGGTTGATTCGTGGGAATGGGCCATGTCCGCCATCCTTGGGGCGGCCGGCGCGCGCGCCGCCGCGGTCTTGATCCTGAGTGGATTGCTCGGCCGCGGAGAACCGACCGTCCGCCGCCCGAAGTCTCCACAATGCGAAAGCCGCCCCGGGAAATCAAGGTCGATCGCGGGGGCCGGCGGCGGCCTCTCGTCCCCTCTCCCTCCGCGAGGGGATGGCCCGAAGGGCTGGGCGAGGGTCGCCGGATCTCGAGGCGGGTTTCGACTTGAAGGAGCGATCGCCAAGGCGTCGCCGCAAGCCGTTGGCCCTCATCCGCCCCACGGCTCTCTTCCTCCCGGGGGGAGGGATGATTGGCGAGGGCCCCTCTTTCAAAACGCTCTCGGGAAGCTCGTCGACCCTTATCCATCCTCGGGGTTCGGGAACGGCGTGGACGCGAGGGCGCGCTCGCGGCTGGAGCGAAGCCGGGCGATCTCGCGCCGGAGGCGGCGAACCCAGGCGCGACAGCTCGGGCAGGACGCGAGGTGCGAGAGCAGCCGGGGAGGCGGCTCGTCGCCGGTGGCGACGACCAGCAGATCGGTTTCCCTAGGACACGCGATGGTTCGAGGCATGGCCGAGATCCTCGTCGTACTCTTCGCAGATGGCTCGAATCTTCTTGAGAGTCCGGCAGGTGTGAACGTATACCGAGTCGGTCGAGATCCCCAGATCCTTGGCGATCTCGGCGCTGGGGCGGTCTCGAAACAGGCGTTGCTCAAAGCAGGTCCAGGCGGCCGGCGAGGCCCGCTTGCGAACCGTCTCCACGGCGTGTTGAAGGATCCGCTCGCGATGCATCCGCTCGAAGAGCATCTCCATCTCGCGATCCTCTTGGGGATCGCCCCGGACCACCCGGGCCACCCAGCCGTCCACGGCGCGCTTTTGGGCCGCGCGCCGGCGCGCCTGGTCGATCAGGGCGTTGCGGGCCACGCTGAAGAGCCACGATCGGAACCGGGCGCGGGTCCGATCGTAGGAGCTGATCTTCTGGATCAGCCTCAGAAACACATCCTGAACGGTGTCGTGAGCGTCGCTGTAGGAGAGGCCCTGCTTGCGCATGTACGACAGGAGCATCGGGTTGTAGATCGCGTAGAACTCCTTCCACCGATCGGGGTCGTTCTGGCGAACCCCCATGATGACCGAGACCCGCGTGTCCGTGTCCGTGTCCGTCATGGTCGTGCGTCCAATTGAGAGAGTGGACGTGGATGGGTTGAGGCTCCCGCGCTTGGGCGCCATTCCGATCCCATCACCATATCGAGGGGATCCGGAAAAATCTCGCAAAAAGTCCAGCCAAAATTCCGCCGGTCCGCCACGGCGATCCGCGCCCTTCATGACGCTCCCCACTTTAATAAAAATACGCGGGACGCCCCCGCGTCTTGCGCTCCACGACGAAAAATCGCGGCGATTCGCCGGGATTGTGTACAATCAATGTCGCGACGCGCGCGGCTCTTGAGCGTTCGATGACGGAGAGAAAAGGAATCATGGCGTTCGACTCGGCGGTTCAGCGCAAGGTGATGGGACGGTTCGCGACCGGGGTGACGGTGGTGACGACGGGAGGGCCGATGGGCCGGCACGGGCTGACGGCCAACGCCGTCGCCTCGCTCTCGCTCGACCCCCCGCTGGTGATGGTGGCCGTCGACAAGCGCGCCCACAGCCTGGAGTTCCTCAAGGTAAACCGCTGCTTCGCCATCAACATCCTCCGGCTCGACCAGGAAGACATTTCGCGCCGGTTCGCCACGCCCGGCCCCAAGGACTTCGCCGGCCTCGACTTCGCGACCGACGCGACGGAAGCCCCAATCCTCTCCGACTGCCTGGCTTACGTCGATTGTCGAGTCGTCGACATCCTCCCCGGCGGCGACCACGAGATCTTCATCGGCGAAGTCCTCTCCGGCGCCGCCCAGGAAGACGGCGCCCCCCTGCTCTACTTCCACGGCCAGTACCGCCGCCTGGCCGAATAGCGAGTCCGCTTCTTGACGATCTCAGTTGAAGTCCGGCCTCGTGAGGCCGGTCCGCGCGCGGATTTGCCGCCCGGCGCGAGTTGACGCGCCCGCCCCGGCTCTTCCCCTTTGGGCGCGATCCGCGCGCGGGCCGGGGAATTTCCAAGATTCCTGAAAATTCGAGGCCGCTCGCGAGGATCTTATGAGGTGGGAGAGTCTCGATCGAGGGGGGTCTTTGTCAATTCGGAAGGTTGTGCGCGCGTTGTTCCGCGAAAAAAGCGCCGAACGAACCCAATTCTTGGTGCGGCGCCTGGGCGCGAGTTCGTGATTTCGCGGAATTTGAGGCGCGGTTCGCCCTGGCGCGCCGGGCCGGACGAACCCAAACTCGGACTGGCCGCGAGACGGGCGGCGCGGGGTGGTTTGGGATGATCCCCGGGTCGCGGGGGGCGCGTCTTTGGCGACGATTTGTGGAAAAAAGCGCCGAACGAACCCAATCGCGGGATTCGCCATGTCCCAGGGTCGTGGGCCGGGCTTAGCCCGTCGGCTTGATGTTGGCGTTCGAGCAAGTCGTGAAAATGCGCCGAACGAACCCAATTTTGGATTGGGTGATTCGGTGGAAGTTCTCGATTTGAATGGACTTGCGTTGAAGTCCGCGTGAGGCCGCCGCGCCGAACGAACCCAAAATTCGGCGCGGCGGTTGGTCGTCGGCGGTCAACGGGTGGTGTTCTCGGTGACGCCGGGCCAGTCGTCGGTGCGGAAGGGGGTGGTGGGGAGGTTGGCGTTGCTGTAGAGGTTGCAGACGGGGTTGTCGGCCCAGCCGTAGCGGACGGCCTGGGGGTCGGAGACCTGGTCGGACCAGACTTCGACGGTGTTGGGGCCGGTGATCTTGGCCTCGGCCCAGACGAACTTGCGGTCGGCGCCGGCGATGGCGAAGCCCACCGGGGCGTTGACGTCAAACGGGCGGAAGCCGCCGTCGACGTGGTCGAAGGTCAAAACGACCTTCCCGTCCTTCGCCTCCATCGCCTTGTAGGTCGGGCTTTGGGCGGGGACGTCGACGCCATAGTCGCGGGACAGGGCCCAGCGAGCCAGGCGGTTGCCAACGTCCCGCTTGTTCCGGGGGTGGATGTCCTTCCCCTCGCCCAGGTCGATGATGACCGCCTCGCCGGTGTTGGGAAGCCGAAGCGTCATCGTTTGCGCCTCGCGCAGCTCGGCCCAGGCGCTGTCGGTGGGTTCGGGCTTCTCCTCCAGGAAGTCGGCCAGTTGGACCCAGTAGAAGGGGAAGTCGCCCTGGCCCCATTGATCGCGCCAGGTTTGGATCATCAGGGGGAACATGTCGCGGTATTGATACGCGCGGCCGACGTTGGTTTCTCCCTGATACCAGATGGCGCCCCGGATGCCGTAGCCGATGGTCGGCAGCAGGACGCCGTTGTAGATGTTGGCGGGGCGGGCGTTACCGTTCATCAGGCCGTCGGGGTTGGGGACGGCCTTGGGGGCGGGCTGGCCTTCGGCCTTGGCCTTCTTCGCGGCGGCCTGGTACGCCTCGAACGCCTTCTTGGCCTCGGGGTACGCCGCCTCGCGCTCGGCCCAGGCGTCGAGCAGGTCTTTGTACTTGGGATCGGCGGCCAGACGGTCGCGGGGGATCCAGGCTTCGCAGGCCGAGCCGCCCCAGGAGTTGTCGATCAGGCCGACGGGGACCTTGAGCGCTTCTTGAAGTTGCCGGCCGAAGACGTAGCCGACCGCCGAAAAGTCGCCGACCGTCTCGGGCGAGCAGACTTGCCAGGCGCCTCGGAAATCGCGCTGGGGCTCTTGAGTCCCCACCTGCGGCACGGTGATGAGGCGGATCTGGGGCCGGTCGGCGGTCAGGGCCTCAAGGTCGCCGTCGATTGAGGACGAGACGGAGAACTGCATGTTCGACTGGCCCGAGCAGATCCAGACCTCGCCGACGAGCACGTCGCCAAACGAAAGTTTGTTCTTACCCTCGACGGTCAATTCCAACGGCCCGCCGGCGGGGAGCGGGTCGAGCGCGACCCGCCAGGCGCCGTCATCGCCGGCCTTGGTGGTCTTGGTCTGGTCGCCAATCTTGACCGTGACCTCCTCGCCCGGATCGGCCCACCCCCAAACGGGGTTCGCCTGGTCGCGCTGAAGGACCATGTGGTCGCCGAAGATCGCCGGCGTTTTGACCTCGGCCCGAGCCGATGATCCCGCGGCCGCCAGCGCGACGGCCAACCCGGCGATCCAGCCGCGCCGGAGGCGCGACGGCATGTCATGAGGCATGTTTGCTCCAATCTTGATTTGAACACGTCAATGTATTCAAGCGCCATGTCGTCGGCGCGGCTCAAGGGAGCGATTGGCGATCCGCGCGGGACGCCAACCGACCCCCGGAGAATTGCACTATACGACCGGGCCGGGGCCGAATGAAGAGGCTGGCGCGCTTAGGGACGGCTGGAGAAGAGGCTCACCTCCGAGATCGCGGGGCAGGCCGAGCCCTGGAGCAGGCGGAGACGGACGCGCGCGGTCGTCTTCGGATTCTCCAGCGCGACGAGGCGCTGGTGGCCGATGCTCGTGCCGACGGCCAGTTCGTCCCAGCCCCGGCCGTTCCAGGCGTCGATGGCGAACCGCTCGACGCGCTGGCCGAGGGGAAGGTGTTCGCGGACCCGGACGACGTCGAAGGTCTTCGGTTCGCCCAGGTCGAGCGTCAGCGTCGGGGTCGTCTCGGAGTCGGCGGTTGTCCAGTACGTTTCGGGGTCGCCGTCGACGGTCCGGCCGGGGGCGAAGTTCGGGTCGTCGCCGCGCGAGCCCTCGGCGGTCGCCGTCGCCCCGCGCGCCAGGTCCTCGGCGAAGAGGGCGTCGAGACGTCGCCGCCAGTCGCGAAGGGCCGCGGCGTCGGTCTCGTGGATCAGGCCGCGTCGGTCGGGAGGGACGTTGAGGATCAGGTTGCAGCCGCGGCCGACCGAATCGAAATAGAGCCTCCAGAGGCGGTCGACCGACTTCACCGCCTGATCCTCGGCGGGATGATAAAACCAACCGGGGCGGATCGAGACGTCGACCTCGGCGGGGAGCCAGGCCGAGCCGGGACGGACGCCAACGTTGAGAATTTCACCGGGGGTCTTGCCGATCGCGTGCTTCTCGGGGCTGAAGGTCGCCCAGCAGGTGTCGCCGGCCACCCCCGATTCGTTGCCCACCCAGCGGACGTCGGGGCCGATGTCGCTGAAGATGCAGGCGTCGGGCTGAAGCTCGCGGACCAGGCTCCAGGTTCCCGGCCAGTCGTAATATGTTCTCGGGTCGATCTTGCGAGCCTCGCGGGCGCCGCCGTAATAGCCGTCGCCGCCGTTGGCGCCGTCGAACCAGACCTCAAAGATTGGCCCGTACTCGGTCAACAGCTCGCGAAGCTGGTTGCGGTAATAGGTGATGTATTCGGGCTTGCCGTAGTCTTTATGGTTGCGGTCCCAGGGCGAGAGGTAGACGCCGAAGCGAAGCCCGCGGCGCTGGCAGGCGTCGGCGATCTCCCGGACGACGTCCCCCTTGCCGTCCCTCCAGGGGCTGTTCTTCACCGAGTGCTCGGTGAACTTGCTGGGCCAGAGGCAAAAGCCGTCGTGATGCTTGGCGGTTAGCACCACCCCCTTCATGCCCCCTTCGGCCAGCGCGGCGACGATCCGATCGGCGTCGAACTCGGTCGGGTTGAACAGCGAGGGCGATTCATCGCCGTAACCCCACTCTTTGTCGGTGAACGTGTTGGGACCGAAATGCAGAAATGCATAGGTCTCCAAATCATGCCAGCCCAGTTGCCGGGCGCTTGGCGTCGGTGGAAACGGAGCGGGAGGCGCTTCGGCGAAGACCGCGGAGGCCCAGAGCCACGACGCCCAAACCAACGAGCCGACGAGCATGCCGCCCTTCATGATCCATTCCTCCCTCTCGTTATCGAGTCACCAGGCGCCGCCCCCCCCGCCTCCGAAGCCTCCGCCGGAGGAGCCGCCGCCGCCGAATCCGCCGCTGGTCCAGGAGTAGCCGCCCCCTCGACCGGAGCCGAGGCCGGAGCCGGTCGACCGGGGGCGCGACGGGAACGTCCGGTTCATCGCCCAGATCGACCGGTCCAGGTCGTTGACCAGGACCCAGGTGGAGAAGTCGCCCTGGCTCGCCGGTCGATACCAGTCCGGGGGCTGGCGGTACAGGTCGGCGAACGCCTTGCCCCATCGATCCGAGAGGCCAAATACGATCGCGTAGGGCAAGAGCCGCTCGAAGACGCCCCGGCGCTCCTGTTCGCGGATGTCGTCCACCTCGGCCCGGCGGATGTACTCCTCCAGGCCCGAGATCTTCTCCCAGGCGATCCGGCCCTTGCGGGTCTTTCTCGACATGTGACGACTGGTGAAAATGACGGTCGCCACCGACAACGCCGCGGCCACGATCGCCGGCAGCGGGAAGACTCGGCCGATCCAGATCAGTTGGATCAGGCAGGCCAGCCCCAGTCCCAACAAGACCAGAACCACCCCCGTCACCAGAAAGCCCGTGCGGACCCGCTCGGGATGGCCGTCGAAATAGCGTTCGCGGCTCAGTCCGTCGTACAGGTCGCTGGTGACGCTCTCGATGACCGGGTAAAACTTCTCGCTCAGACCGCTCAAGAGGACGCTCTCGTGGTTGCCGAAGATCCGGTCGAAGATCCGCCGCTCGAAGGGTTTCAGACCCTTGCCGTCGCGCAGGCGGACGAAGCGGTAGTCGGTCGGGGAGAACCAACCTCCCGAGCCCACCTCCTCAATCTTCAGGTATCCACGCACCGCCATGTCAACAAGCGTCGCCGAGATGTCGCCCTGGTCCACCCGCTCGTCGATCAACGTGCCGACCTCGGCGGGCGAAAGTCCGTCGGGAGGCTCGTAGTTGACCACGATCGTCCCCATCCCAGGCGCGTCGCGGCCCCAGGCCCGCCAGGCGAGAAAGCATGAGAGAACGGTGATTGGAAAGACGAGGTAGGGGAAGTTGTCGATCAGCCACCAACCGGCCTCGCGCCAAAAGCCCGGCCGGTCCACCGCGTCGGAGGGCATGGAAATCTCGACGGTGATCCCCTCGCGCTCGCCGAGCCGGTCGGTCCGGTACTCGATGGTCCGCCCGTCGATCCGCCTCGCCTGGAAGTCGCGTCCCTTGGCCCCGAACGAGCCCACCCAGGCGTCGTGGGAGACCTGCTCGTCATTCAGGTCGCGGGGGAGGTGGACCGTCACCCGGGATCGCTCAATCGGCACCGGCCATTCGGTCCCCGTGGCGTTCCATCGCAGGACCGCGTCGCCTCCCCCCGACCAGGCGTGATTCCCCTCCCAGAGGATCGCCCGCTGAACCTCGTACCGAATCCGATACGTTTGACGCCCCACCACCGTCCTCTCCGGGTCGCCGATCCGGAGCTTGACCACGTTCTCCTGATAAGAGACGGAGGTTTCGTATTCGCGCCCCTGGCCGTCGTCGACCCCCAAAAGCCGAAATCGGAGGGAATACAGATGCATGCCGGCCGCGTAACGGATCGGAATCTCGCGGAGGATGCCGTGATGCGGACGCTCGAAATCGGCGTCGATCGTCTCGACCACGTCGAGCCCGGCGTTTGAGCGTATGTGAAGATCGACATCAAAGTTGACGATCGACCAATCATCATCGGCCCGCGCCGAAGCCGGAAGCGCCACGAGGACCGCGAGCAAACCCAAGCGGAGGATCGACGCCGTGAGCCGTTTCAAGATCAATCTCCAGGCGGATTCGCAATGCATCACGTCAGTTCGCGTCCTGGGCGGGTCGGCCGCCGAGATCGACGCGGGGCGTCGCGCGCTCGGTTTCGTCGATCTGGAAGTAGTTCCGCTCGGTGAAGCCCGCCGCCCCGGCGATCAGTGAGGAGGGGAAGCTTTGGATCAGGGTGTTGAGGTCGCGGACGACGGCGTTGTAATACCGCCGGGCGTACTGGACGTTGTTCTCGATCTCCACCAGCGCCTTGTGCAGCTCGGCGAAGTTACGCCCGGCCTTGAGTTCGGGGTAGGCCTCGGCGACGGCGAAGAGCCGGCGGACGGCGTCGGAGAGGCCATGCTCGTCGATCCCCCGCTGGGCGATCGTCTCGGCGCTCTCGGCCCGCGAGCGGGCCTCGACGACGTGCTGGAGCGTCTCCGACTCGTGCGCGGCGTAACCCTTG
>Ga0182742_1004183_pt1 | contig 13336 bp, 14 predicted proteins | sample eDN5th37CBELigMG_FD_128880 | JGI IMG/M metagenome (GOLD analysis project Ga0182742, IMG submission 128880) | Enriched Miracle-Growth compost microbial communities from Emeryville, California, USA - eDNA 5th pass 37_C BE-Lig MG (version 2)... ... | reverse complement strand
GAGGTCTGGCCAGTAGAAGTAGTACACTTGGCGAACCCTTCAGTAGCCCTTTAGGGTTTGGTCAGTAACAAAGGCTTTCAGCCGCAGAGAAAACCACCCGTTATCACGGGTGGTTTTTATTTCAATAATTTGGTTGCTGCTGCTTTCTCATGTAGCAGCACTCTTTTTTGATGTTCACCTAATAAATCAAAGTGCGAATAGCCATTTTCTCGATAATGAATCCACTCTCGTTTTAAATTATAGGTTTCGCCCCATTTGGCTAACTGATCAAGATCACGACAGCCAACCTTTGTTACTGTAGTGCAATCGGGAAAGCGATCGTCCAACCAGTAATGGGTGAGAAAGGCAATTTCACCACGATCAATTTTCTTTTTCCAAGCTCGTAATTCTTCTCTTTTAATGCCAAAAGCCATCGGTTCTCTCCTTCTTACTCGGTTGCAACTGGCTGCTTTTTATGTTTTTCGTAAGCCTCATGCCAAATCGGAAATTTCTTTCTGATGGAAATCGGGCGGAATGTGTCTTGCACTACACAAACATGCTCGGACTTTCCTTTTAGAGCTGTATCTCCACTTTCTGTGAAAATTTCATAGCCATACGTTACACGGAACCCGTCGTACTCTTCAATCCACGTATGGACCATAGCCTTTTCCCCGTATCTTACTGGTTTTTTATACGAGGCTTGAATATCAATTACAGGAGATATTACGCCTTCTTTCTCCATATCAGCATATTTAAAACCTAGATCTTCAATGAAACTTGTTCGACCTAGCTCCATCCAAACAAGGTAATTCGCATGGTAAACAACTCCCATTTGATCCGTTTCTGCATAGCGTACCTCTATTTCTTTTTTTCCTATTAGCATTAAGATTCCCCTTTTCCTACTTTGTGCAAAGCCATTCTAAGATCGTCTTTAGTTAAAAGTGAAAGATCAGAGTCTTTCTCTTTTGAAATACGTAATGCTTGAACTTGAATGGCTTCGTCAATAACATTTGTTGCAAATCTCCCATTTCCGCTCACAGACAATCCACCAAGCTCCTCTTTTAAGAAGGATAAAGCTTCTCCTTCAAGAATATAATGATAGCTTGTTGCGTATGAGACCATAATTTCGATAAGCTCTTCTACCTGATAATCATGGAAATGAAAAAACTTTTTAAAACGAGATTGTAAGCCTGGGTTGCTTTCGAGAAGTTGTTTCATTTCATTTGGATAACCTGCTAGAATAACAACTAAGTTTTCGTTGTGCTTTGTCATCTCATCAACAAGAGTATCAATCGCTTCCTTCCCAAAATCTCCTGGAGATTTACTAAGTAAGGAATACGCTTCGTCAATAAATAATACCCCTCCAAGCGCCTCGCGTATTTTCTTTTTTGTTTTGGCGGCTGTTTGTCCAACATAACCGGCTACAAAGTCTGCTCTACTTGTGACAATTAAGTGACCCCGCTTTAAATAACCAATTTCCTTCAATGCTCTGGAAAAAACCTTTGCTACCGTTGTCTTTCCCGTTCCAGGATTTCCTGTAAATACAGAGTGCAATTGAACCGGCAAGATGGGTAAGCCACTTTGTAATCTCAGTTTTTGAACTTTTACAAACGAAACGAGCTTCTCCACTTCATCTTTTACATGGCCTAAACCGACAAGGGACTCTAAAAGCTCCTCTGCTTTCTTTTCGTTCTGTTCGGTGGTAGCGGCAAAGTCTTCTCTATCAAGCACGGTGAAATCCAAGACAGATCGTTCGGACTGCTGCTTCGATCCTTTTCTAAAAATCGCATCGAGCACGAGTGTTTGAACAGTTCTCGCATTTCCAAACGTGTCATCGACCCTTTCCATATCAATACGGTGCTCCAACTCTTTTCTCGCATCAGACGTGAGCAAATAATCGTTATCTTGCGCAAACTTTTCAGCAATCATTAATAGTTCTTCCGTTGAGTAGTTATCAAGGTGTATATGGTTGGAACGAGGAAATCTACTTTTTAATCCTGTATTCGAATCGAGGAATTGCCTCATTTCCTCTGGATAACCTGCAAGTACCACCGCGAATTTCCCACCGTATTCCTTTCCGGTCATTAAGGAAACCAAAGTATCAACAGCTACTTGTCCGTAATCATTTCCGGTCTGTCCTTCCCTTTTTAAGCTATATGCCTCATCGATAAACAGAACACCACCAATAGCCTGCTCGACGGCTTGGCGTACATTCTCCTCTGTTTGACCAACAAACGCTCCAACAAGTCGTGTCCGATCCGTCTCGATGACCTCTTCTCGAGGAAGGATCCCTAGCTCGTGGTAAATTTTTGCTAGCAGTCGAACAAGGGTGGTTTTACCTGTACCTGGATTTCCTGTGATAACCATGTGAAGACTTTGTTCATCCTTTGACTGATATCCCTGTTTTTTTCTTTCCTTTTGGTATTTTAAAAATTCATATAACTGTGAAATGCGTTCTTTCACCTTATTCATCCCAATCATTTCATGAAGGGTATCAAGGGAGTGTTGTGATTTCGGTACGATCTCTTCTTCGGCAAATAATTGTTCCCATGTTTGTTTTAAGCGATCGAGTTCCTCTAGTGATCCTTTTAAGTCTTGGAAATGAACGGCTGTATGAAACACTCCAGATATGGATTCATCGTATTCTTCCGCTGCCTTTAACATCGTCCCGATAACCTCTTGTACTTCAACAAGCGTATCAATCAAGTTTCGATAAATAGTCACTATTTCTCCAGTTTGGTTCCGGTAAGCGAGTTGATAGCCAGATTCCAGCTCGTCGATATGTTCATCACTTGTGGATAAAAAGCGTTGGCAAATGGCGATAATATCTTCAGCCACCTTCTTTTTTGCAGCGCGATTATCTGTCTCACGCATGATCGGAAACTTCAGAGAATCGAGGATCGACTTTTTCTTCTTCCATTCAAAATGTGACAAAAATTCGCTCGCTCTTTGGTTCATTGGATTGAGCTCATATGCTTTGCTCATCCATAAAAAGCTCAGGTGATCCTCTTTCCCATGTTTGGCGGATCTTGATAGGGATGCGATCGAGAGTAGTTTGGAAAGTAAATGGGCATCGTTCTGTTCATGAAGCGAATGAATGGCATGAATGATCTTTGTCTCATCTTCTATAGATCCGGTTTCGCGGAGTTCAGTTTCCCATGCGTCGATTACTTCAGGTGTTAGGGTATGTATTTCTAGTTGTTGTTCCATAATATCACTTCTTTTTTATCTTTATTTTTTTCTATAGTACCACATTTATCTCGAGGCATGAAGAAAGAGGCTGTGAATACAGCCTCTTTGTACTACTTATTCGGTATATCCATTTTGACTAGCTTGTGCTTCTTCTTTTACTTCCGAACGCAACGCATCAAGTGCTTCTCTTCGTCTTTCGTTCTTTGCTTCAATCTCAGCCGCATCTTTGGAATTGCTATGTTCTATAGCTGCTTCAGCTTCTCGCATATTCTCAATTGTGTGAACAATTATTGATTGAATGTTTTCGACATTATCGCTTCTGTCATCAGGATTTGGCTTGTTTTTGACCATGGTCAATTCCTCCTTCATTCATATTAGTGCGGTACAAAGATAGGTTTGCCTTTTTGAATCAGAAATAAAAGAGGAAACGAATGGTGTTTTCTTGTACTTTTTTAGCAAAAATAAAACCCGTCTTTTCGACGGGTTTGTCATAGATTATACATCTTTGGTTTGAATGACTGGGTCATTCACCCTTGGTTTGAATGACTTGGGCATGTTTGCCTGATGTATCATTCATTTTTTTACCATTATTGCCACTGAACCCACGTGGTTGAGTTCCGAGGTGACTTGGAACAAAAGGTTTGGAATTTCTTTTTGGATTTCCCATCACTATCCCTCCTCTTTAAAAAGTATCAGCATTTTTAAAGAGAAACATGTAAGGGAATCCTTCCCTTATTCCGCTTTACCAAGTCTCTTTTCCTCAAGCTTTGCTTCAATTTTATCTAAGGCCTCTTGATCGCGTAATAACTGAAGTTTGTTTTCAGCTACTAGTTCCTCAAAAGAGCGTTTTCTTGGTTTTCTCATGTCGTATTCACCATCCTTATCACTATTATAACAGTCATTATGCCCGGTATTGCATGAAATTATTACAACTTTTTGAAAATTTAATAAAGTGCAAGCCTTTGCAAAATAAAATCTGCCTCATAAAGGCAGATTACATGTTTTTGATATGCTCGCGAATAATCTCGGTTGTCATGACACTTAAATGCTTGCTACGTATGATTCCTTCTCCATCGATAAAATAAGTAGTCGGGATCGTGAGAATTTTGTATAGGGTATTTACTTCATCCTTACTGTCTAATAAAACAGGAAATGTAACATTGGCATCGCGTACAAACTTCTTCACATCGTATTGAGGGTCGATATTAACTGCTAATATCTCAACGTTGTCATCAGCTTCATTGTAGTACTTTTGAATATCAGGCATTTCCGCTTTGCATGGAGGACACCAGGTTGCCCAAAAGTTGAGAATCACTTTTTTTCCACGATAATCCGATAACTTTACCGTTTTTCCGTCGAGGGTCTTTAGCTCGAAATCGGGAGCTTTCTCCCCTACCCGTAAACCTGGGAGATTGTCAGGGGCTGCTTCCGCCATCGTATGAGTAAGAGCAATGGTCATTAACGAAAATAGGAAGAGCGTAAATGTTATTTTTTTAAGCATGTTGTCCCTCCATGTTGATTATTGATGTAGAAATATAACAAAAAATGTGTGGATGATCCAATACGAAATGACGAATGTAAGTAGAGTATAAACTGCCGCCCGAAGCGTTAAAGAGATACTCCACTTGTTTTTATGAACCTTTCTAATAAAAAAAATCACAGCTATAAAAGTCCCCAATAAAAGTCCTTTTGAACCGCCTGTAAAATATAGAATTTCTATGGGCCTTTCAAATAGAATGGATGGTCGAAATAGGACGGTGCTAAATTTAAAAATGAGGAACCATAAAAATAAAGCATTGATTAGTTCATCGAAAAACATCTTAAAGAAAGCCTTGTTCTCTTTTAAAATAATCTTTACTGTAATGTATGTTGTTATACCCGCTAATAAGAAATATAGCCATTTAAACGGGATAATTAGCGGACCAAAAACCATTGTCTCCATGAGTAACTCCGTGCTTCTTTTTTCTACTATTATACCCTGACTAGTATAAAAAAAGAGAGCTACAGGGCTCTCTTTATGCAATCTAAATAAATAATTTCTTTAATTCCTCACTGTAATTACCTTTAATGACGCCTTTTTCGGTAATAATTGCCGTGATGAGGTCATGTGGTGTTACGTCAAATGCTGGATTAAATACATTCACGCCTTGAGGAGCTGTTTCAATCCCGAATGCTTGAGTGATTTCTTCTGAACCGCGTTCTTCAATCGGAATATCTTCTCCTGTTGGTGTATCGATGTCAATGGTTGGTGTTGGTGCTGCGACATAAAAAGGAATATTGTGAGCTTTTGCTAACAAAGCCACTCCATATGTTCCTATTTTATTAGCGGCATCCCCATTTGCTGCGACACGGTCGCAACCAACAATAACTGCTTGTACCATTCCCTTTTTCATGACCATCGCTGCCATATTGTCAGCAATCAAGGTTACATCGACTCCAGCCTGCATTAATTCCCAAGTAGTTAAGCGTGCTCCTTGAAGAAGCGGTCTTGTTTCATCTGCGAAAACTTTAATATCCATCCCTTTTTCCTTAGCTAAGTAGATTGGTGCAAGGGCAGTACCATATTTCGCTGTCGCAATTCCTCCTGCGTTACAATGTGTAAGAACGGTCATTCCATCTTCAAGAAGGGTTAAGGCATGCTCTCCAATCGCACGACATAGTTCTTCGTCTTCATTACGGATTTCATGTGCTTCTTTTATTAAAGATGCTTTGATCTGGCTAATTGGTTGAGTTTGCTGTTGTTTGACAAGCTCGTCCAAACGATTTAATGCCCAGAATAGATTGACTGCTGTTGGTCTAGATGAAGCTAAATAATCTAAATGCTTTTTAAACACTTGATAAAAAGAATCAAAGCTGTCTTCCGGTGCATCTTTTACTGCTAATACGAGTCCGTATGCGGCTGCAATTCCGATCGCCGGTGCTCCTCTTACCTTTAGTTGTTTAATGGCATCCCGTGTATCTTCGACGGATTCAATTTCAATAAATTCAGTAATATGTGGAAGTTTCGTTTGATCTAAGATATGCAAACGACCTTGGTCGTCAAAAGTAACGGATTGAATAAAGTTAGTAGTCATCTTTTGCTCCTCATAATGTTGTAATTGGTTGCTATTATATTTTAACAATATTCTGTATTTGAGCAAACATTTTTTATAAAAAAACCGTACAGCCACTAAACGGCTGTACGGTCTTTTGTATTAGTTTTGTAGCTTATCACGAAGAACCATTGGAAGGATTCCACCGTGACGGTAGTAATCAATTTCTACTTCTGAGTCGAAACGAACAAGAACTTCGAATTCTTTCTTGCTTCCGTCTTCAGCAGTAGCCGTAACCTTTAATAGGTCCCGTGGTCTTACGTTTTCGTCCACTTGAACGTCAATTGTTTCTTTACCAGTTAGGCCAAGTGTATCAGCGTTTTCTCCATCCTTGAATTGAAGTGGAAGAACACCCATTAATACAAGGTTTGAACGGTGAATACGCTCAAAGCTCTCAGCTAAAACCGTTTTGATTCCAAGAAGGTTTGTACCTTTTGCTGCCCAGTCACGTGAAGAACCCATTCCATAGTCCTTACCTGCTAGAACAATTAGGCCTGTTCCATCTTGCTTATACTTCATACATGCATCATAGATAGATGTTACTTCGCCAGTTGGCCAGTAAGTTGTAAATCCACCTTCTGTACCAGGAGCCACTTGGTTACGGATACGGATGTTTGCGAATGTTCCGCGCATCATTACTTCGTGGTTACCACGACGAGATCCGTAAGAGTTGAAATCACGAATTTCTACTCCGTTTTCAAGTAGGTATTTTCCAGCAGGTGTGTTTTTACCGATAGCACCAGCAGGAGAAATATGGTCAGTTGTAACTGAATCTCCGAACTTCGCTACTACTTTTAATCCAGATAGAGGTTTTACTTCTTCTGGATCTGGCTTTAAGCCTTCGAAGAACGGTGGGTTTTGGATATATGTTGAAGTATTATCAAACGTATATAAAGAGTCATTGCTAGTTTGGATTTCATTCCAACGAGCGTTATCATCAAATACATTTTCATATTCTCTTCTGAATAGTTCAGGTGTAACGGTTTGCTTTACTACTTCATTTACTTCTGCAGTAGTTGGCCAAATGTCCTTAAAGAATACATCGTTTCCGTTACGATCTTTTCCAATTGCCTCGTTTTGAAGATCGATATCTACTGTACCAGCAAGTGCATAAGCAACAACTAGTGGTGGTGATGCTAAGTAGTTACCTTTTACTAGTGGATGAATACGTCCTTCAAAGTTACGGTTACCAGAAAGAACAGATGTAATTAGCAGGTCATTTTCTGCCACTGCTTTTTCAATTTCATCCTTAAGAGGTCCAGAGTTACCGATACATGTTGTACATCCGTACCCTACTAGATTGAAGCCTAATTGATCAAGATAAGGAAGTAAGCCAGAATCTGAAAGATAACCTGTTACAACCTTTGATCCAGGTGCTAAAGATGTTTTAACGAATTTAGGTACTTCCATACCAAGTTCAACAGCTTTTTTCGCCACTAAGCCAGCCCCTACTAATACGTATGGGTTAGAAGTATTTGTACAGCTTGTAATCGCAGCGATTGCTACAGCGCCCGTCTTCATTAAAGTCGTATCGCCATTGTCAAAAGTAACGGTAACTTCTTTGTCTTTTTCAGACTCTGTTAAACCGAAACCTTGGTTGCCTTGAGGAGCAGTAATCGCTTCATTGAATTCTTTTTTCATTTGAGATAGTGGAATTAAGTCTTGTGGACGCTTTGGACCAGAAAGGTTCGCTTCAATGTCAGCAAGATTAATTTCAACCACATCTGTATAAACAGGGTTTAATTCTGGATCGAAGAATAAACCGTTTGCTTGGCAATATGTTTCAACAAGCTTGATTTGCTCTTCTGAACGTCCAGTTAAACGCATATATTCTAGTGCTTCTCCATCAACTGGGAAGAAACCACAAGTTGCACCGTACTCAGGAGCCATATTAGCAACCGTTGCACGGTCAGCTAATGGTAGTGACACCACACCTGGTCCAAAGAATTCAACGAACTTGTTAACTACGCCTTGCTTACGAAGAACTTGTGTTACTTTTAAGGCAAGGTCAGTAGCTGTTGCACCGTTTGGAAGTTCTCCAATTAATTTAACTCCAACTACTTCAGGAACTGGGAAATATGAAGGTTGACCAAGCATTCCTGCTTCTGCTTCAATACCACCTACACCCCATCCAAGAACACCAATACCGTTGATCATCGTCGTGTGTGAATCTGTTCCTACTAATGTGTCTGGGAACGCTTCAACTTCACCATCGGCATTTTCGTTTGTTAAAACTACTCCTGCTAAAAACTCAAGGTTTACTTGGTGAACGATACCTGTAGCAGGTGGAACTGCACGGTAGTTATCAAATGCTTTTTGAGCCCAGCTAAGGAACTGATAACGCTCAGTGTTTCGTTCGAATTCAAGATCCATATTTGCTTGAAGTGCATCAGCTGTTCCGTATTTATCAACCTGTACAGAGTGGTCAATTACTAGGTCAACTGGTTTTTCAGGGTTAATCTTGTTTGGATCTCCACCTAAATCAGCCATTGCTTTTCTTAATGAAGCTAAGTCAACAACTGCTGGTACTCCAGTGAAGTCTTGAAGAATAACACGTGAAGGCTTGAAAGGTACATCTACTTCTTTCACTTCACTTGTTCCCCATTTTGCTAAGTTTTCAACATGCTCTTTTGTAATAACACGGCCATCATACTGACGAAGTACTGACTCTAGCAATACTTTAATAGAATATGGCAGGTTAGAAACTTTCCCAATTCCTGCTTCTTCTAAAGCTCCTAAATGATAGTAGTGATAGCGCTTCCCGTCGATTTCAAAGGACTTACGGGATTGGAATACATCTTGATTAGACATATGAATTACCCCCATTACAATGTTCATATACCAATAGATTGATAGTCGAAAAGTGAATAAAATGAATTTTCTTCAAACTTTTCTTTCAATATTATCTTAATACAACCTTTTACATAAGTAAATAACAAGAAAGTTATTGTTTTTGATAAGTTGTGCTTATATTATTTTCTATTGCCTTGTTTTATATCATTAAAATCATGAGTAAATATATGTGGTACTTATGATTCGAACTAAAAAGGCTTGAGGTAAAGCTATGGTGGAAAAATACTGTCCTTATTTTTACACTAGGAGTTTTGAAAGCTTTATCGGTATGATCCATATCATTTTGGTGAAAATATCAGTGGAGGTGATAGAAATGGCAAAAAGAAAGGCAAACCATGTAATCCCAACCACGAACGCGGCTAGCGCTCAAGGAGCTGGCGCAGGTTATAATGAGGAGTTTTCAAACGAACCGTTAACGGAAATGCAAAAGCAAAATAATAAAAAGAGAAAGAAAAATCAATAGAAGAAAAAAGCTGACTCGATTATCTCGGGTCAGCTTATCTATTTTACTCCGTCATATTTACTTCTGAAACCATTGATTGTAAATCTTGCTGAAATCTTTCCAGCTGCGCTCTTTGGGTTTCAGATGCCACCTCGAGTGCATTTTCTATTTGTGCATATGCTTCGTTAACCTCTTTTTTCAAGTGCTTTAACTGATGACCATAACTAGCACTGTCTTGTACAATATCGTTATACAGCTCCTGCGCTTCATTTACGCCTTGCTGTGCAGCTAAAAATGCATGTTGTTTATCCTCTTTGTAAGGCATGTAAGCCTCTCCTTTCTTTTTTGCTTGAGGTTAAATTGTGCAGGTAACGATAAAAATATTCGGTATAAAAAATCTTGCGCATTCCATCCTATCAATAGGAGGGATGAAAATGAACAAAAATGACGGAAAAGACATGCGTAAAAATGCACCAAAAGGTCACAATAACGGTAGCCAACCTGAGCCACTAAGCGGTTCAAAAAAGGTGAAAAACCGTAACCATACGAGACAGAAGCATAACTCAGGACATGATATGTAAAAATTAAAGAGCTGTAGGTTACTTCCTACAGCTCTTTATGCCTCATCCTATCGATGGAAACTAGTGCATGAATCATCATATCCTCTTCCTCAACTGTCACCGTTCGTAAATCCAGTAGAAGTTCGTCCTTTTGAATTCGTCCCACAATAGGAGGGGCATTTTCGGTTCGTAGACAGTTAGCAAGTGTTTCTGCGGACATGGACTCACTTTTGATATGAACAATTACTGTAGGAAGCTCGACGTCTGGCATCGTCCCTCCCCCTACTTGGCTTGTTGCCTCCCTGCTAGTTGCTGTATAGCCACTTGATTGTTGCGTTAGCCGGTCGATAAACTGATCGGTTCGTATTTGTAACTCTTTTTTTGTGGCTAGCAAATCTCGTACCACTGGAATGGTTTGAATCGCATCTTTTCCTTTACTATAATCTAGTAAAGTCCCCTCAAGGGCTGCTAATGTCATCTTATCTACACGCAACACACGAGCAAGTTGATGTTTTTTCAATTGATCAATTAAAACCTTCTTACCGGCAATAATTCCAGCTTGTGGTCCACCTAGTAGCTTATCTCCGCTAAAGGAAACAATGTCTACTCCTTGTTTAATTACATCAGAAACAACGGGCTCTTCTCCAATTTCGTGTTGACTAAAATCGTAAAGTGCACCGCTACCTAAATCCTCGTAAAAAATTATAGACGGATGCTGATTGGCTAGATCCACCAAATCGGAGGTTTCAACTGACTTTGTAAATCCAATCACTTTAAAATTACTAGTATGTACCTTCATAATCATGGCTGTGTCTTCAGTAACAGCATGTTCAAAATCATACAAATGGGTTTTATTGGTCGTTCCCACTTCTACGAGCTTTGCCCCGCTTTCTTCCATAATAGATGAAATACGGAAGGAACCTCCTATTTCAACCAATTGTCCTCTAGATACAATCACTTCTTTTTGAAAGGCTAGTGCACGCAGAATGAGATATACAGCAGCAGCATTGTTGTTAACAACCATGGCCGCTTCAGCGCCAGTTAATCGTTTAATCAGTTCTTCTACATGAACATGTCTTGAGCCCCTTTCTCCTTCTGCTAACTTGTATTCGAGGTTAGAGTAGTTTTGGGCGGTTTGAATCACATGATCCATAGCGTTTTGGCTGAGGCGTGCTCTGCCAAGGTTTGTATGTAAAATGGTTCCAGTGGCATTGATGACCCTTTTAATCGTATATTGATAAGCTTGTGCTAATTCATATTCTGTTTGTTGAAAGAGCTCCTCTAGAAATGGTTGAGAACCCGGAGTTTCTCCTTCCCAGCAACCATTAAGTAATTGCTCGCGAATGGTACTGACGATATTTTTAAGAATCGTACTCATTTCAGTTGTGTCAATTCCGTATGTTTGAGTGAGTGTAGAAAAACGAGCATCTCTTTGAAGCTCATGAATCGGTGGTATATATCGTACAAACTCCTTCAAATGTAACCCTCCAGCCCTTATTTTGCCTGTTTAGTATAACATGTTTCACCGATAGAAAAAATTCTCATACGATAATAACAGTTATCAATACATGAGAGGAACACAGCGATGACATCTTCAAAAAAGAATTCTGACTCCCAGTCAATTGACAAATGGTTAGAAACCTTATTTTTGGACCCGCTTACAACTTTTTTGGACGAAACTGCCTTTCGCATAGATATATTTGAATCAGGGACTCAGTTTATTATCGAAGCAGATATTCCTAACCCATCCACTGAAACAACCGTTTCCCTTCAGGAGAATATGGTTGTTATTTCTGTCAATTGTGGCGGAAAGATTCGAACAAGAAAGGTGGATTGGCCATTTGATGTGAGACAACATGAGGTTAGTGCATACCAAATCGATCAAGTACTAGAGATTACTATTGATAAGGAAAAAACGTTAGCGTCAGCAGATCGTCTAATAGAGATAAAGAGGTAGCCTCTCTTTTTTAAAATGAAAAGCCGCCTTTTACAAGACGGCTTTGTTGCTATATTTAGCTTTCCATTTTAGCAATAATGTCTGGGCTTTTTGGAAATACGCCCGTTTCAGCTTTAGAATAAATCTTTTCTCCATTTACCGTAACTTCGAAAACCCCACCGGATGAAGGTATGAGCTCAAGTTTTGTAATGTCCTTACGGAAATGATTAAACAGGTCCTCCGCGAAACTCGCGGCTTTTGGTGCGTAGTTTCACATCATGCAAAATTCAACTTTTACCTCAAAAGACATTTTCGCTTCCTCCATTTTCAGCAGAAAGATTTCACAAAACTTTCATTTCTTTGTGATAAAACTATTTTATTACAGGGTTACTAGTTTTTGCAAGGTTACGAAATCTCTTGTCGGAAAACGACCAAAAAAGTGCTTTTCCCCCGATTAGGTTGTATACTATTTTATGGAGGTGAGTGATAAATGAGCGAGTTAGAAAACGTACGACTAACTTCCCTTTCTACAAAGGCTGGTTGAGGCTGTAAAATTGGTCCTGAGGACTTAGCGCAAGTTTTGCGCCTTTTACCTGAACAAAAAAGAACACCTGAGTTATTAGTGGGACATGAAACGTCCGACGATGCAGGGGTGTATCAGTTAACCGATTCAATAGCCATCATTCAAACAATTGATTATTTTACACCAATTGTCGATGACCCATATATGTTTGGTCAAATTGCAGCTGCTAATGCGTTAAGTGACGTGTACGCCATGGGTGGAATACCGAAAACAGCATTAAATATTGTTGGATATCCTGTTAAGAAGCTTGGACCTGATATGTTAGCTGAAATTTTAAAAGGTGCAAGCGATAAGGTGGTTGAAGCTGGTGCATTAACAATTGGGGGTCACTCCATTGATGATCAAGAGCCGAAGTTTGGATTGTCTGTAACGGGTATTGTTGACCCTAACAAAATCTGGAAAAACATTGGTGCTCAGCCGGGTGATGTGCTTGTTTTAACGAAGCCAATTGGTGTTGGAATTATGACAACAGGAATTAAGCGTTCGGTAGTAACGAAAGAACAAGAGGAACTTGTTACCTTGCTTATGGCGAAGTTGAACAAGGATGCATGCGAACACTTGCAGGAATTTTCTCCTCACGCCGTAACGGATGTAACAGGGTTTGGTTTACTTGGTCATGCTAGTGAAATGGCTCGAGGTAGTAGTGTGAGTCTTGAGATTGACCTTAATCGTGTTCCTGTTCTTGAAGGTACATACGAG
>Ga0182742_1004182_pt1 | contig 13340 bp, 12 predicted proteins | sample eDN5th37CBELigMG_FD_128880 | JGI IMG/M metagenome (GOLD analysis project Ga0182742, IMG submission 128880) | Enriched Miracle-Growth compost microbial communities from Emeryville, California, USA - eDNA 5th pass 37_C BE-Lig MG (version 2)... ... | reverse complement strand
TTGATAGTTCTCTCTTTGATGTAATCGTGCACACCACTCGCCCTCCCTAAATTGGATGTGAGAAGTGTGAAATGAGACTCGCTTCCGCTTTTGGTGTACTGTTACCCGCACAACATCCATTATTATTTTCAAAAAACAATTTCTTCTGAGCATTGTGTGCGGCAGAAAGTGTGACACTTTCTAAACTTTACAAGGAATAAACATGTATGGAACTAAATCTCGCGCATTTGCAAACGACTCCTCACCTCATACACTCTCTTTGTAGGTTTGTAACAGTTTATTAGCTTGGTTGATAATTTATGCACGAAAAACTCAATAGGGACAAGGCTTATTGAAAATTTTTTGAAAAATCGGACAAAAGAAACCTTTCCGCTCTTATTTATTTCGTAATAAATGTTACAAAATCGGCACAAACAAGAAAAAAGGACCATTCGATATAAAGGACAAGCAACTATCATTTACCGGTCATTTTGACCCTATTGCTGTAAATTCTAGAAATACCTTCCAAAAGTGTAGGTCGTATTATGCCAAAAATCCTCACAGTTTGTTGAAAAATAGGCGAAAGGTTTGAAGAAGCCTGTCGAAATTTTAGAGAGGTTATCCCTATTGTCTACCCAGGGACATATTACGTAGAATGAGGTGAATTTATACATAAATAATGGTTTTATTACTACATTTTGGGGAGATATTATGGACTATACAAGAAAAGCACGGATTCAAAACAAAAGAAAAGCAGCGGCCAAGGCAAACCGTCGTAAACTGGCTGGTGTGACTATGATGGCAGCGATTACAGCTTCATCCTTATTTGGATCTGGTATGAAGTCTGCAAAAGCAGAAACAGAGGCAGGCATATACACCGTTCAAAAAGGTGATACCCTTACACGCATTGCAAAACAATACAATGTAAGCGTAAACGAGCTGATGAAGGAAAATAAGCTCGTTTCCGACAAAATATATATTGGTCAAAAACTTGAGGTTCCTACACACCTTGGGGAAGAAGATAACTACGAAGAGATTCCCGTGCAATCACATAAAGTGGTTTCCGGTGATACGTTATACCGGATTTCTGTCAAATACGGAACAACCATTTCAGAACTTAAGAAAGCAAACAGATTATCATCCGATACCATTAAAATTGGTCAAACATTGCTGATTCCAACTAAAGAAAAGGAAATCTCACAAAAATCAAAGCAGCTTGCGAAGTTTTATACCGTTGTCCCTGGTGATACCATCTATGGGTTAGCAAAGCGCTTTGGTACGTCCATTGATGTGTTAAAAGGACAAAATGGGTTAAAAACAGAAATGATCCTTATCGGGCAAAAATTACTGATTACCGATACACCTTTTACCACAAGAGCAAAGATAGTTGGTGCGATTGACAAGTTTACCGTCGAGTTCCAAACAGCCGCTGGATCACTTCCCTTAAAAGTGTCTTACGGAACGGCTGAGGCCTATCAAAAGCTATCAGGTAAAGAGTACATTCTTTCCTATAAAAACGGTGCGTTAATCTCCATTCAACCGGAATAAAATAAAGAGCATGGGCAACCCCCATGCTCTTACAACTGTAAGGAACGCGCTTGACTCTCAGTTGCCTTCACAAGCTCTCCCCATGTACGATAGCCGCGATCACGAAATTGCTGGATAAGCTCCACAAATAAATACGCCGTTGTCTTCGCATCACCTACAGCATTATGTCGCTCATAAATTCTTGTTCCAAACGCACGCGCGTATCTCTCAAGATCGCGCATATCATAGGACGGAGCAAGAAACCCGATCAGATCAAGTGTATCGATTGTAAAGGTCCCCTTTAGCCCAAGCTTTTCCCGTTTCAACTCATTTTTCAACACCAGTGCATCAAAGCTTACATAATGCCCAACCAGACTCACCGTTTCCTGCTTTCTCACATACGAAAAGAACTCAGAAATGGCCTCCAATGCATAGGGTGCACCAGCCACTTGCTCATTAGAAATAGACGTCAATTCCGTTATTTCCCGAGAAATTTGTCGAGATGGATTCACATACGTTTGAAAGCTAGAAGCCTCATCAACCTTAAATCCTTCTACTAAAACGGCCCCAATTTCTATCAATCTGTCTGATGTAGCTATTTCGAACCCTGTCGTTTCCGTGTCAAAAACGACAAATTTCAGCTCTTCTAGTGGAGTCGATAACGGTATTTCCTGATATAGAAGCGGACAGGTGACTGATTTTCGTAAAAAAAACATTTCTTCCCTCCTTCTATACAGTAAAGTTAGCAAACACTTGGCTTTGCAACTCTTTTAATGATTTTAAACTAAGAATAAGCTCTTCTTTTTCACGAGTTGATAGTCTAGCAAACTCAATATGGGACTTTCCTTGATGCTGCCAGCGCTGAGTCACATACAGCCGCAGAACCTCTTCCGCCGCCCGCTTCAAATCATTGGCAAACACCTCGGACAGCACCCCTTTCTCTTTTAAAAAAGAGATCTTATCAACGGACATCCCAGACCTTCCCCCATGTAAAAGAGTGAGAATTTGCAAACTATGATGATAAGGAAATAACACTTCCTTTTTCATATCCAATTGCTTACGCTCAAGCTTGAATAAGGAACGTATCGGCTGATCCAGAGTGGGAATCACATGCTCTCTTTCCACTTGAGAGAGTCTAAAGAGAAAGATTTTGGAACGCTTTAATAGCTCTCGTATTCCCTCTTCAAATCTCTCATGCAACGTATGAGATCCTGTTAAAAATCGATAAGAAAAGAAGTTTTGCGCTAATAGGAGATGGTCATTGGTCGCTTGCAGCATCCACCCTCTTACTCTTTCTTGCCACACTTCAATTGTCCCCTGCCATTTCCCCTCACTACACATCATCAAACCAAGGCAGCGGGCATAACCTGCTTTTTCAAGCATGTTTGTAATCTCCATGCCTAATCTTGAAAAATACTCCTTGTATTCCTCCTTCTCATAAACAAGAAAATGATCCTGATCCGTGAGCAAAAACTGCTCCCCGCGTCCGGCACTTCCCATTTGATAGAATGCAAATTCACAAGGAACCTCATCCCCTAGCGCCTCTACGGAAAGCTCCACCGCTCTCTTTACTAGTCGATCGTACAACCCAGTCACAATCTCTAACGTTTTTAACATAGGAATCTTGTCTTTAATCAGCGTTCCAAGAATGTCATAAATCGCTTTCTTCACAGAAACAATCGTCTCTTCTGTGCATTGCTCAATCTTTTGAATCGTCTTCATCACATTTAGGTTCTTCTTCCGTAATAAATCGGATAACGTGATCACTCCTATGAGCTTTTCACCTTCTACGACTGGCAAATGCTTGATTCCTTTTAACAGGATTAAAGATAACGCATCATAATAATAGGAGAAACGCGAGATCGTCACTGGATAAGGTGTCATGACCTCACGTGCGACACAATCTAAAGATCGCCCTGCCGCAATCACCCGCTCGACCATGTCCCGTTCTGTAATGATTCCATTAAGCCTACCATTTTCCGTGACAAGTACTGAGCTTGTGCTCTCTTTATGCATCAGAATGGCGGCCTCTTGTACCTTTGTTGTCGGGGAAACACTCACTACTCGGTCCGTCATCAAATCTTGAACGCGCAGCATGAACGCATCTCTTTCTCCAAAATCACGTGCCAGCTGAACCTGCTCCGCTAACGAGGCATAAATGTCCTTAAGCCGCACACTCACTTGAGCTAATAAATAATCATGAACATTCGGGTCATCCCACCGCTTGGCAATGACGGTAAAAGGGATATACAGGGCTTTGCACGGTTCGACCGCCCGTACCTCTACTTGAGTGGCTGCCTCCTTGCCTGGCTTGGAAACGCCTAGGAAATCAGCCAAACTGGAAATGCCAATCAACTCCCCCTTTTGAACTACTTCAAGTACTTCCTCCTGCGTCCCTTGCTCATTTTTAATAAACACTTCAGCAATCCCCGATAGGATGAGAAGCAAGCCGTCACGTGGAGCCTCTTTTTTCAACATTGTTTCCTGCTTTTCATACATTCGAAGCTCGCAAAGCTCGATAAGGGAAAGGGCCATACGGACATCCACCCCTTGAAAAAAGGGGTGAAACCGTACAGCCTCTAAAATGGTTTCCTTATAATTCTTTTGTTCCATCGTTCATCCAAACCTCGCCATTCTTATACACCATCTGCTCTGGATAGCGTAAATCAATCACTTCCTCTTGGATTTTCTGAGATGGAGCCTCCGTTGATAAAGAAACGATAATATTTGTTAAGAACGCCGCTGCTGCTCCAAACACTCCCGCTCCTGTATCAATAATGCCTAAAATCGTAAATCCACCGTATTTTGCAGCAAAAATGTACGTTAAGGTCACACCTAACCCGACTAGTAGACCTGCGATTACTCCTTTTGCATTCGAACGCTTCCACCAAACACCAAGAACAAGTGCTGGGAAGAATGTTCCTGTCGCAAGCGCAAACGCCCAAGCCACAATTTGTGTGATCGCTCCTGGTGGGTTAAGAGCGATCAACCCTGCAAATAAAGTCGCAATAACGATCGACCAGCGAGCTACAGAAAGACGTTTCTTTTCCGTCGAATTTGGCTTCAAGACACGGTAATAAATATCATGTGCAAAGGAAGAAGAGATTGCAATCATCAGTCCACCTGCTGTAGATAATGCCGCAGCCATCGCACCAGCAGCGACCAAACCGATGACGAATACACCAAGATTCGCAATTTCAGGTGTCGCCATAACGACGATATCGTTAGAAATCACGAGCTCGCTCCACTGAAGAATGCCATCACCATTACCATCTGCTACTTGAAGCTTCCCAGTATCCACCCATGTTTTTGTCCAAGCTGGAAGCTCAGAAATTTTACTACCAGCCACTTTTGTCATTAAAATAAAGCGTGAAAACGCCGCATAAGCTGGTGCCGATAAGTATAATAATCCGATGAATAGCAGGGCCCAAGCTCCTGACCAACGAGCCGCTTTCATCGTTGATACCGTATAGAAACGTACGATGACGTGCGGAAGACCAGCCGTTCCAGCCATAAGAGTAAACATAAGAGCCAAGAACTGCCACTTCGTTCCGTTCGTAAACGGTGCAAAGTATTCAGATATGCCAAGTTCCCGGTCGAGTTCACCCATTTTTCCAACAAGCTCCCCATACGATAGCCATGGCATCGGGTTTCCTGTAATTTGCAAGCTCATAAAAATAACAGGAATCAAGTAAGCAATAATCAAAATAATATACTGAGCTACCTGCGTCCATGTAATCCCCTTCATTCCTCCGAACGCAGCATAGAAGGCAATTAACACCACCCCGATCATCGTTCCAAGCTTCGCATCGATTTCAAACAATCGCCCGATAACTACCCCAGAACCTGACAGCTGACCGATTGAATACGTAAAAGAAATAATGATCGTAATGACAGCCGCAATCACACGAGCCGTATGACTGTCAAATCGGTCACCAATAAATTCAGGAACCGTGTAGCGACCATACTTACGAAGCTGTGGAGCAAGTAAGAACGTCAGCAATAAGTATCCGCCCGTCCAGCCCATGATATAAGCAAGACCATCGTATCCGAGTAGCATGATCGTACCTGCCATACCAATGAATGAAGCCGCACTCATCCAATCCGCCCCGATGGCCATTCCATTAAAAATAGGTGGTACCCCGCGTCCAGCTACATAGAAATCGGAAGTTGCCTTCGCCTTGTTATAAATGGCAATCCCGATATAAAGGGCAAACGTCGCTAAAATGATCGTTAATGAGACCAAGAATTGTGTATCCAAATGTATTCCCCCCTATTGATTAATTTCGTCTTTTTCTATATAAGACCCCGAGCATTCCCCTTTAATGCTCGAACACTTTTCCAGAACTGATTTGTTCATTTTTGCTCTCATCAATTCCGTATTTTTTGTCCACATTGTCACTTAGCTTGGCATTTACAAATAGTAAAATGATAAACGTGATCACTGCCCCTTGAGCTCCCATAAAGTAATGAAGGGGAAACCCATTAATTGAATACTGACTTAGTGGCTCAGCAAAAAAGACTACTCCAAAGGAAACGAGAAACCAGACGATAAAATAAATAATAATATTGCGTGTTCTTTCGCGGAAATAACGATCGGCTACCTCTTTATCAATTTTCTTCACACTTACACCCCCATGAAAAAATGATGTTCTTGTGCGGTTCTAGATGTTTCTAAAACAACCCTCCTTTCTTTCGAAAAATATATATGAACTTTTACTCGCCGGTTATGCAAGAAAAAGTCATCAACCTTTTTAACTTAAGCTGAAGATAAATTTGATGGTATCAATGAATGGCATGGGAACTAGGATGATTTGTACGATGAAGTAGACGAAAATGGATAGGAATGGAATGACTAAGAAGAAGGGTCTTTTCTTTTTAAATGCAAAAAATAAACAAACGACAGAGATGAGAAGTAAGCTAAAAAAGATCATTTCTTGCCTCCTTTTATGTGAAAGCGTTAACAATTTTTACTTTTCTGAAATTTTAAGAAAATTCAATACTTATTATCTACATAAACCGTCTCTTGGTCAAGTAAGACTAGCCAGTAAATTTTCAGAGGGCTTGTCGAAATTTGAAGATACACCTTGAAAACATAGCATTACCAATACTTTCCTTTTAAAACTTCCGTCGAAAACTTTTTCTTCCAAGGAGTTTGTTAGATGAGTTAACACTATCTTGAAATTAGAAAACCCAACCAAAATGGTGACATAGAAAAAGCATGTGAAACCTCACATGCTCAGTGCCTTAATCATTATTTTAACCGCTTCAAGCAAGTCTCTGGAGGACCAACTTGGCATCGCTTTTTTTCCATCTATTACAAGTTCGTGGGAAGCTGGAACATGTACAAAGCCAGCAGGAATATCCCATTGCTTCTCCTTTAACTCATGCAAAACGGTGTACATCACATTGTTGCATAAATACGTACCCGCACTGTTCGAGACCCTTGCAGGATAGCCTTTCTCTTGAAGGGCGTCCACTAGCATCCGAATAGGAAGTGTAGAAAAATAGCCATCTGCACCCTCTTCAGCGATCTTAGAATCTACCAAAGCTCTTCCGCTATTATCTGCTTCCCCATCACGACAATTAATGGCAATCCGCTCCGGTGTTATTTCCGTCCGTCCCGCAGCAAGACCGAGCGACAGGACCGCATCAGGGGAAACCTCACGAACCGCTTCCAATATCGCCAATGGTGCTTTTTCAAAATCTACTGGCAAAAGAACTCCCTTCACCTCGTATTCACCAATCTGTGCTCCATCCAGTCTTAATACGATCTCCTCGGTGGGATTGATCGGATGGTTTAGAAACGGTTCAAACCCCGTTAACAATAGCTTTTTCATAGATGTGTCTCCCCTTAATAACTAGCAATGCTACCGTCCGTACGCTTTTCCGTACCTCCCGTTAGCACGCCTGTCTCTGGATTACGAACAATCACCTGACCACGACCAAAACCACCAGAATCATGTGCAACAACCATCTCATGCCCTTTTCTCACCAGCCCCTGAACCAAATGATTTGGAAAATCATGCTCCACTTCGATCTTTTTTCCAGATATCCACTGCCATCTAGGAGCATCTAGCGCACTTTGCGGGTTCAGGTCAAAATCAATCATATTCATCGCTACCTGCACATGTCCTTGTGGCTGCATATAACCACCCATCACACCAAAAGGCCCAACAGCTTCTCCATCCTTTGAAATAAAACCAGGAATGATCGTGTGATACGTCTTTTTCCCAGGAGCAAGCGCATTTTCGTCTTCTATATTTAATGAGAAATCATGGCCGCGATTTTGCAGACCTATTCCTGTGTTTGGAACGACGATTCCAGAGCCAAAGCCCATATAATTGCTTTGGATAAAAGAAACCATATTTCCTTCCCCATCAGCAGTCGCCAAATACACCGTCCCACCCTTTGGAAGAGTGCCTGGTTCTGGGATCTGGGCCTCCTCTGTGATTTTCGCACGAGCCCGCTCGGCAAATTCCTCTGAAAGCAGATCTGAAACACTTGCCTTCATTGTTGTTGGATCCGTAATATACGTTTTCCCATCGGTAAATGCCTGCTTCATGGCTTCTAATTGCACATGCAAGCCCGTCAAATCTTCACGATGCGAAAACTCGTAGCCTTTTAATATATTGAGTGCCATAAGCGCGACCAAGCCCTGACCGTTCGGCGGAATTTCCCACACATCGTAGCCGCGGTAGTTGACAGAAATCGGCTCCACCCACTCTGCTTTGTACGCGGAAAGATCTTCTTTTCGTAAAAAGCCCCCATGAGCCTTAGAAGCAGCATCGATTTCATCGGCTAATCGGCCTCGGTAAAAGCTTTCTGCATTGGTTTCAGCAATTTCTTGAAGAGTATTCGCATGATCCTCAGACTTCCACATCTCACCGATTTGTGGTGGCTTTCCATCTGGAGCAAACACGCGGAACCATTCCTTGTATGAGATGTCCTCCCCAAAGCGTTTCTGATAAATGTTATAGGCACTACCCCAGTACTTCCCAAGTGTTGGGGAAACTGGGTAGCCATCACGTGCATATGTAATAGCCGGTTGCAACACTTCCGTTAATGGCAAACGTCCAAAGCGTTTGGAAAGCTCGACCCACGCAGAGGGTGCCCCAGGTACGGTTACCGGAATCCAGCCATGCGATGGCATTTTTTCATGCCCGAGCTCTTTCACCTTTTCAATTGAAATTCCTTGCGGGGAAGGTCCGCTCCCATTTAAGCCGTACAACTTATCTTTGATCCAAACAAGCGCAAAGGCATCTCCACCGATGCCATTCGACGTGGGTTCAACGACGGTTAAGCACGCTGCTGTCGCAATCGCTGCATCCACGGCATTCCCGCCCTTTTTTAACATATCAAGTCCGGCCTGTGCGGCAAGTGGCTGAGATGTCGCGACCATGCCATTTCTAGCAATCGTCGCCATTCGCTGTGATCGATACGGATATGTAAGGTATGACAAATGAAACTCCCCCTATTAAACTTCGTCTTTCGAAATATTATACGATAGATTTTGAATTTTTCCAATAATAAGAAGTTACGCAAAAATCGGATAAAGATGCGCATATAATAGAAAAGAAACGCAAATTTGATGGAAAGTAACGCACCATAAACCAATTTCATCTTCCTGAACACAACAAAAAACCCGCGCATGGCGGGTTTCCTCATTTCATATCCTATGCATCAGAATTATCTGTGCTGTCAGTTCCTTCTTCAGTTCCAGGAGTTTCTTCTTTCCCAGAATCTGTTCCTTCTTTTTCAGTAGACTTGTCCGCATCTTCTTCTTCAGCAGCTTTCTTTTCTGCTGCATCATCTGTTGCTTCCTCTTCTTCTTCTACTGCATTTGGATCATCTTTTCCGCTGTTTTCCATATCAGACACATTTACTTCTTTTAATGAACTTAAAGGCTTTTGGAAATAGTCAATTGGATTTAAAGCTACTCCATCTTTGCGAATTTCAAAGTGAACGTGAACGCCAGCTTCTTCATTAACTAGACTTTCACCTGCAGTTGCGATTGACTTACCTTGCTTAACTTCATCGCCAACTTTTACTTTGATGTCACTAACTGATTGATATTGTGTTACAATTCCTTTGTCATGCTCAATTTCAATCACATTACCAAGTAGGGAATCGTTATCAACCACTTTTGTCACTGTTCCGCTAAGAGCTGCAACCACATCGAATGCTTCCCCATCTTTTTGAACAATATCAATACCTGTGTTTGGATGGTATGAATTGTCGTAGAATACTAGGGCTGCTTCTTGCTGTTCTGTTGAGCCGTTATTATCATAGAATTGCTTTTGAATTTCGACCTTGTTTGGATCTGTCACCGGCATTACAAAGTTTTCCATTGTACGTGATACTTCAACAGCTGGCTCATTGAACTTCTTGTCTGTAACGTCAGTAGCCTCGTTGTTGTACCCAAACTTGTCTGAATCTGTTGCACTGCTTTGATACCATAAAACCGCGGTTAAAATGATCGCTGCGCTTCCTAGATAAATTGCTGGGAATGCCCATCTTTTCTTTAAAAAGCGCTTAACATTTGAATCTTGAGAAGATCGTTTCTTTTCTTCCTCTCTCATTTATCATCACCTCAGCAATCAGTTTGAACAATGTGAGAGAAATATATACGTTGTGAGAAAAAAATTTTTTAGACTTATTTTTCGACAAAGCTTTTACAATTATTCATGATAGGAGAATGTTTTATGAAAAAATTTCTTTGGGCCCTTCCCCTTGCATATATGATGCTGATTTGGACACTATCCAGCTTTCCGGCGGACGAATTCGTCGCCTTGCCCGACTTGTCCCTCGACCGCATCATTAAAGAGTCACTACACCTGGTCGAGTTTGGAATTCTATACCTCCTCTTCACCCTTGCACTATATGGAAATGGACAGCTTACAAAAAAGACAAGCCTCCTCTTTGCGATCATCGCTTGCCTGTACGGGGCACTAGACGAAATTCATCAGTCCTTCGTTCCCTACCGCTCCGCCACATGGATTGACCTTGTAAAGGACGTTATTGGTGTCACCGTAGCTTATTATGGGGTCAACCGTTTTTATTTTTTGAAAAAAAATAAGCTAGAGCAAAAGCTCTAGCTTATTTCTGGGCAGTAATCTTCGTGAGCAGATCGTTTGATGATACGACTTCTACTCCTTGATAATAGTACTTCGCGATATCTACGTAGTTCTTTCCTTCTTGCGCCATTCCATTCGCCCCGTATTGGCTCATACCAACGCCGTGGCCGTATCCTTTTGTATTAATCACGATCTGGTCGCCTTTTCGCTCCCACGTAAAGTCAGTTGATTTTAATTCCAGCTTCGTTCGAATATCTTGCCCGGTTAGCACGGTCCCATTAAAGTCGACTTTGCTCACTCGGTTACTAGATGTACGCTCGACCACTTTTCCGATCGTATCACCTGAACCCACCTTCACGCCTAACAACCGCTCAAAGTCGGAAACGGAAACAACCTTTTGTCCGTTAAACTCCTTTGAGTTCAGATCCCAAGGGCTCTCGACACTTTTTAAATAAGGAAGTGCACCTTGCCAGACTGATTCGGCATTTTCCGTATACCCATTACTTGTTGAAAAGAACGTCGCATCGATTGGGCTTCCCTCATAGGTTAAAATTTGACCGCTCGTTTCCTGTACCGCTTTACGGATCTTCTCTATTTTCCAAGAGTAGTCCTTGCCCCAAATTTTCCTAAGCTCTTCTTCGTTCTTGAATACCTGGTGCTGCACCGTATCCGTTACGAGTGCCCCGTCAGGTACCTCAAGCTTTTCTGAGCTAATCATTTGCCTCACGATATAGGTTCTTGCAGTAAGCGCCTGTGCCTTCAATGCTTCAAGTTCAAACGTGGCTGGCATTTCTGATGCAACAACGCCCGTTACATAGTTATCCAGTTCAAGTGTCTCCACTGATTCTGATGCGGTACGATAGACAGCAACTTCTACGGCCGGACCCGTTGGTGGTGCTTCAGCGACCGTCTCTTTAGCGGTTTCCTCTCCAAGTTTACCACTTACCTTACCCTCTGAAAAAGGGAGCACGACGAGTGTAGGAATCATGAGTGTGACGACGAATAGAATGGCGGATACGATTACAAATGGTTTTAGTTTCATTGTGCTTGTGCCTCCAGTACGCATTAGGTAACAAGGAATATGTAGTCCCGTCTCCATTCATACATATGGACTTGGACAAGCAAATATGACTTTTTCTTTCTTTATGAATAAAATCATCGACCTAGCATCACAATATTCTAGGTGGTCATCCTTTTATGTAATAAAAATGTAAAAAACCGCAGAGTATGGAATACTTCTACGGTTTACATTTACGAATATACATTTATTTAAGCATTCATATCGCTAACGTATGTTTTTTCAATCGTTTCAACCACTTCTGTCACACGCTCGATATCTGCACCAAGTGATGCAAGCTTCTGGTGGAAGTCAACATACCCACGGTCTAAATGCTTAAGCTCTGTTACACGAGTGATGCCGTCAGCGACTAATCCTGTTAAGATAAGTGCAGCAGCCGCACGTAAGTCTGTTGCAGCAACCTCTGCTCCTTGCAGGTTAGATGGTCCATTCATAATTACTGAACGACCTTCAATTTTAATATCAGCATTCATACGACGGAATTCTTCTACGTGCATAAAACGGTTTTCAAATACCGTTTCTGTAATCATACTAGTTCCTTTTGCATGAAGAAGTAATGCCATCATTTGTGATTGCATATCTGTTGGGAATCCTGGATGTGGCATTGTTTTGATATCCACGGCTTTAAGCTTATCTGGTCCAATGACACGTAAGCCGTCCGCTTCTTCTTCAATAATAACGCCCATTTCTTCCATTTTCGCAATAAGTGAGGTTAAATGTTCTGGAACGGCTCCTCTTACAAGCACGTTACCACCAGTAATAGCGGAAGCAACCATGAATGTTCCAGCCTCGATACGGTCAGGAATAATATGATGCTCACAACCGAAAAGAACATCTACACCTTCAATGCGAATCGTACCTGTTCCTGCTCCTCTAACCTTGGCACCCATCTTGTTAAGGAAATTAGCTAAGTCCACAATTTCTGGCTCTTTCGCACAGTTTTCCATCACTGTTGTACCATTGGCAAGAGTCGCGGCCATCATAATATTTTCAGTCGCACCGACACTTGGGAAATCTAAATAAATTTTTGCACCGTGTAAGCGACCTTCTGGAGCTTCGGCTTCAATAAATCCGTTTCCAACTTTTACCTTAGCACCCATAGCTTCAAAGCCTTTTAAATGCTGATCAATTGGACGTGAACCAATTGCACAGCCACCCGGCAATGCAACTCGTGCACGGCCATTTCTTGCTAGCAATGAACCCATTACTAGTACAGATGCTCTCATTTTTCTTACATATTCAAATGGTGCTTCTTCTCTTAATACTCCAGATGCATCAACCGTTACCGTGTTATCTTTAAATCCGACATTGGCATTTAAATAGCGTAACACTTCATTGATTGTAAATACATCGGAGAGTGTCGGCACATCTTTAATTACACATTTTCCATCACTTGCTAATAATGTTGCGGCGATCACAGGCAAAACTGCATTTTTAGCGCCTTCTACTTTCACTGAGCCACTAAGCCTTCTTCCGCCGCGGACGATGATTTTTTCCAAGTGTATTCCCCTCCGCGTCCATTTTCTCTATATTAATATTCAATCGTAATGATTGGTGTGCCAACTACTAGGGTAGTCTTTGCGCCCAATCCTTGCGTTCTAAGTCCTACTTGTAAGTTCATTTCTTTCTGGTTGCTTGTTAAGGTTTCTGACAACATAGGCGAATACGCCGATGATGAC
>Ga0182742_1004181_pt1 | contig 13344 bp, 15 predicted proteins | sample eDN5th37CBELigMG_FD_128880 | JGI IMG/M metagenome (GOLD analysis project Ga0182742, IMG submission 128880) | Enriched Miracle-Growth compost microbial communities from Emeryville, California, USA - eDNA 5th pass 37_C BE-Lig MG (version 2)... ... | reverse complement strand
TACACGATTATGTCCACTGGTTTAATCACATACGAATTCATGGGACACTTGGTTACGTAAGTCCGATTGATTACAAACTTGAACACCTTAAAAAAGTTGTCTAGTTTAGTGTTGACATACCAATTAATAGTTAGTTATGGGTAGAACCATTAGTTCTTTTGTTTAGTTCCGTTATGAGACAAATCAATTTTTTCTACAATCCATCTAATAAGTACCACCATAATAATATATCCTACAAAAGAATACCAATATTTCCACGTATATAATTCGTAAAATCCAAAGATAACAAACAATGGTTCAAAAATAAATGAATAAATAGTTGCCAAGATCAATTTTGCTTTGAAAAAGGATTTCCATGTGCAAAAGTATTGATATATTATCATATTTAATATAGCAATATTTGAAACATCAAAAGGAAATACAGGTGGTATCATCGGAAATAATCTATTTGGATACCCCCACCAAACTAAATTAATACCAGCAATATCTAAAGTAATTGATACAGTTGATATCATTAATCCAAAAGTGAGTATTTTAAATACCCTATCTTTGTCAACGAGCTTCCACCAAATATACAGAGGAAATAATGTTAATATCAAATTTATCCACCAATGGAAATGAAACAATTCAGCATGAAGCCAATGTGTAATGGTTGCTTCTTTTAAAAGTAATCTGATTTGATTAATTTCATCAAATGTAGGATATGACATTTTAAATACCTCAATTTAGGTTTTGTGATGTTGATTCACTATATAAAGTTGTAACCTAGAAAATATTATTTTTAAGCTTGGCGCAATAAGACAATTAGGAATGAAATTTAAAGAGCCTAAAGATGCAAGTATTTACACTTGCATCTTTAGGTTTTTTACATTTATAAATATCCTGCCCTGAACAGCAATTTTTAATTTCTAAATATAATATTGTGTTGAGATTATATAGACTTTAAACGTTTTCTTGTGCTATGGCCGTTTCTTTTTTTTAACCTTTGAATTTAATATTATATACGTTTAAGTTGCCCTTTTTAATCTCTAAAAAGATGAACGGAAAAGAGAACGGTATTTGTAGGAGGAAATATATGGGGAAACTTATAACTTTTGCTCTGATCGGCTTTATAGCTCAACTAGTAGATGGGGCATTAGGGATGGCATACGGTGTTACCTCTACATCTTTGTTATTAGTTTTTGGACTACTTCCATCCATGGTTTCTGCAACTGTACACTTGGCGGAAGTGGTGACCACTGCAGTATCTGGTATTTCTCATATAAAGTTTGGTAATGTTGATCGACAAGCTGTGATTAAATTAATCATTCCTGGCTCTATAGGATCCTTTTTAGGAGCATGTTTTTTGAGCAATTTATCAGGTGAGATCGTCAAACCTTATATTTCTTTATTTTTATTATTTCTCGGGGGATTTGTTCTTTTTCGATTTTTTCGTATGGAGCATTCGAAAAATGAGCGAAAGTCCATTTATTTATCAAGAATGAAGTCGACTTTATTAGGATTTATAGCTGGATTTGCAGATGCTACGGGTGGTGGAGGATGGGGTCCAATAACAACTCCTGTACTCTTATCCCAAAAAGGATCCTCACCTAGAAAAGTTATTGGTACAGTGGATACAAGTGAGTTTGCTATTGCTATTTCAGCTACTTTAGGGTTCTTAATTTCATTAGGTTGGGAAGGAATTAACTGGACTTGGGCAATTACTTTCATGATTGGTGGAATATTTGCTGCCCCAATTGCCGCATGGCTAGTTAAAAGGTTGCCTACCTATTTATTGGGAGTACTGGTAGGAGGATTTATTATTTTAACTAATATTCACACCTTACTTCAAATATGGATGATGAGTAATTTTTGGAAAGCCTTTATCTACTCATGTATTGTTATTGGTTGGGTGGCTCTGATTTTCTTTGTTATTAGGAAAAACAAAGTATAATTTATTGACACAATTCTTAAAAAATTAGATGTAACTTATAATTTTGATTTGTTTTGACAACAGGTAAGGGGTGAAGTTGTGAGTCAACAAAAACATATCTTTCATCATTCATTTAGTATAAAAAAAAATGACAGGGAAGAATTACATGGACATAAGAGCTATATTCTTTGGTTTACAGGTTTATCGGGATCAGGTAAGTCAACAATAGCTAATTTAGTTGAGAAAAAACTTCATGAAATGGGAATCTCCACATATATCCTTGATGGTGATAATCTCCGAGAAGGAATAAATCAGGATCTAGGTTTCAGTTCTGAGGATCGTAAGGAAAATCTCCGCCGTATTGGTGAAATTGCTAAATTGTTTGTAGATGGAGGTATTGTTACTTTAGCAACTTTTATATCTCCTTATGCTAGTGATCGTGAGAAAGTTAGAAAAAAGGTTAGACAAGGTGAATTTATTGAAATTTATGTGAAGTGTTCATTAGAAGAATGTGAAAATAGAGATCCAAAAGGATTATATAAGAAGGCAAGACAAGGAGAAATTTCTAATTTCACCGGGGTTTCGGCTCCCTATGAAGAACCTGAAAATCCAGAGATTATTATTGAAACGAATCAGAAATCAGTTGGCGAATGTGTACAACAAATAATCAATTATTTAAAACACAATGGTTACTTAGGAAATTAAAAATATTAATTCGATTGATATAGTAATTCCGATTATAAGGAGTGGTAAAAATGGATTTGTCAAAAACTATTATTGAACCACATGGCGGGGAGCTAATTCAACGTGAATTGGATGATGTGCGTGAAAAATATCTTCAAAAAATAGATAAACTACCTGAGATTTTAATTTCAACATGGAGTATATCGGATTTAGAATTGATCTCCAATGGTGGATTTAGTCCACTTACTGGGTTTATGGATAAAAGGAATTACGAAAGAGTCTTAAAAGATATGCACTTAGCAAATGGATTGCCTTGGACAATACCCATTACGCTGTCTGTCACAAAAGAAATAGCGAAGAGATTAAGGGTTGGAGATGAAGTCCTCCTAAAAGGAGAAGATGGAATCTATTATGGAGTGATTCAATTACAGGAAATATATGAATATGACAAAAAGAAAGAAGCACAGCTTGTATATCAAACAACTGATCCTCATCATCCAGGGGTTAAAAAGCTATTTGAACAAGGAGATGTGTATCTAGCTGGTCCTATATATCTATTAAATCGCCCAAAACATGGAGATTTCGAAAAATATTATATGGATCCAAGGCAAACAAGAGAAATGTTTACTAATCTAGGATGGAAAACCATCGTTGGGTTTCAAACAAGGAATCCCGTTCATAGGGCGCATGAATATTTACAAAAAGTTGCTTTAGAATCAGTGGACGGTCTTTTATTAAATCCTCTTGTTGGAGAAACAAAAAAAGATGATATCCCTGCAGATGTTCGAATGAAAAGTTACGAAGTACTGCTTAACAACTATTATCCATTAGATCGAGTTAGGCTCGTTATTTATCCAGCTGCTATGCGTTATGCAGGACCACGCGAAGCTGTTTTTCATGCGATAGTTCGAAAGAATTTTGGCTGTACACATTTTATCGTTGGACGTGACCATGCTGGTGTGGGAAATTATTATGGAACTTATGATGCACAAAAGATTTTTAGTTCATTTGATTTAGATGCAATTGGCATCAAACTAATCTTTTTTGAACATAGTTTTTTTTGTAAAAGGTGTAATAATATGGCTTCTTTGAAGACATGCCCTCATTCTGAGGATGAACGAGTTATTTTTAGTGGCACAAAAGTTAGAGAAATGCTAAGAGATGGTATTCAATTACCACCAGAATTTACACGGCCAGAAGTGGCAGAAGTGTTAATGAAAGGTAAAACACTAAGTTAATAATTTCTTTACAATACACGATTATGTTTTAATTTAAGCTATTCACGTTTAACACCTTTGTAGGTTGTTTGAAGTGGGAGATTCCCACGAACATCAAAATATCCTTCAATTATTTAGTAGGTGAACCTCGGCTTATCGACGGTTAGAAGTTTTAGAGTTTCATTTTTGAGATTAATACTTGAGTTAATATCCCTTTGGTGATGTTGCTACAAGAAAGGCATATCCCCTCACATAAATATAGATTTTTAACACCTTTATTCTGAGCCGCACCAAGAACAAAGCTGGCTAGAAGGGAAGGACCTCGCAACCGTTATCACTTATTTTCCATATCATTTCGCTTTGTATTCAATCAGGGTTTTAATTGGTAATCAAGATATTTTATGGAAGTTATTAAAATCCTCATTTTCTTATCTATTTATAAAAATATAAAATTCACCAGGTTTAACACTTAAGTAAAGAAGGGATGAATGAATGGCAATTTTATCAACAGGACCAATTGAAAACCGTCCGGTAGGTGGGAGCAGACCCACCCAACAAGTATCTATTAAAATGATTAACTCTGATTCAGCAAATCCTTCCACTGTTTTAATACAAGGGTATTACTTAAATGGGAACAGAACATTATATGTACTAGAAGTAGTATCACTAACCCCGAATGAAGTAGCAACGAGAAACTATTTTGCCAATTTTGATGCATTTCAATTCATTTTTACAATAAATGGTCCAGCAGCAGGAAATACTGAAATTTCAGTGTGGGGAAAAAGTGCAATTGGGCAGCTAATAACGGCCCATCGTCTTGTATCGGATGAACTTTTGCGATCAGAAGTGGATGGGTCAATATCTACAGCTAATTTATTATACTTTACTTTTTCAGATGGACAGAAACTTGTGTATTCAAATAGTGATGGTTTTGCACAATATGGAGTAACTCAGATTTTGTCACCAAGCGAAGTTTCCTATATTAACTTGTTTATTAATGGTATTCTCCAACCTCAGAGTAATTACAAAGTGGAAAACGGAAAATTAACTTTGTTGATTGATGAAGCTCCTTCAGAGGGTGTACCAATCACTCTTCAATTTATAATTATTAATTAATAAATAAATGTAAACTATGTTTATGCTGAAGTAGTTTCCCTTGTCTAGACAAAGGAAACTACTTCAGCATAAACAGTAAACGTGTAGAACTGAGGAATAAGAGAATATTAAATTAAAAGAAAACAAAAATATACATAAGATATAATGTGTATCGAATAAATTTGAAGCAATCTATTATAGTTAAAAAAGAACCTATTTCCTAGAAGGAAACGGGTTCAAAAGTAAACTATAACTAGTTGATTACAACTTCAACAACAATTGGAGTTCCAGGATCAAGTGTATCGCCATCCGGAATAGTTATTGTAGTAGTAGTAAGGGTTGAGGTATCGGCTGTTTGAATCTGAGCATTTATATATAAAACATAATAAGCAAATGACCCCGGAAATGCTGTAGCAGCTGCACCAGTGTCATCCGTAAAGGATGTTGCTGGAATTGCAAACGTTGCACCTGTACCTGTACCATCTCCTATTGTAGCACTAAACTTTCTAGAAGCCATAAAGGGTTTGATAATAGGCATTTGTATTCACTCCTTTCCAAAATAAATTAGGACTTCATTTTGTAAGTCAGGTAAACAAAATGAGTATAAAATGTTAAACCTAATTCTAATTTTGTAGAGACCTAAAAAAGCTTGTCCTTTCTAATTATTTTATTCTTCTAGATTAGTTTAGAAACTGTTAAATACCTAGTATATTAATATAATTTTTAAGTTGTAACACTAATTGAAATAACTTAATATGTTTAAATTAAAAAATAGCTCCTTTAATACTTTTTTCATGATTATCAGATTGGGAAAATGGGTCCTAAATTGAGTCCTTCTTGTACAAGAACAGCTAAATCGTCAATGGATTTACCTAAAAACTATGCTGACTTTGGAAAGATAGACCCGGTAAACGGTATTTATTCTAACATAGTGTTTTCAACACCTTGACTACGTCTGCCAAAAGAGTTGGGCTAAATCTAGTTTTTACCTCAATGGACGAAAGTCCAACTTTTATTAATAGATTTCTTTTATCATTCTCCCGACAGAATACTTCCACCTCAAGGAACGAGAAGGGCGTAGCCCAGTGAGGTAGGAGATGAATGTCGGTTGGTGATAGCCAAAATCTACCACTTGCGATATAATAAGAACGTACATTCGGAATAAGAAGGTGAAATACAATGCTAGTAAATAAAGCGTATAAGTTCCGTATCTTCCCAAATAAAAAACAGATTGAACTGATTAACAAAACAATAGGGTGCTCACGATTTGTGTTTAACTTCTTTTTAGGCAAACAAAAAGACAAAGATACCTACTGGTATATCTGTGAAGAAATGGTACAAAACGGTCAACTCCCAACAAATAACTGGAAGGGCAAATGTCTAAATAAATACGAAACAGTAAAAGCAATTCCAGAACTTAAAAAGCAATATTCCTTTTTAAAAGAAGTGGACAGTATTGCTTTGCAAAAATCCGTTGAAATTTTAGCTGACTCATATGATCGTTACTACAAAAAACAAAATAAATATCCACGATTTAAATCGAAAAAGAATCCTGTTCAGTCTTATACGACAAAGCATACTAATGGAAATATATCTATTGAAGGCAACTATATCAAGTTACCTAAACTTGGATTGGTTCGTTTTGCAAAAAGCCGAGAAGTCAAAGGGCGTATTTTAAATGCCACACTTCGACGTAATCCATCGGGTAAATACTTTGTTTCTTTAGGTACAGAAGCTGAAGTATCTGAGTTGCCAAAAACTGAATTAGCAATCGGCATAGATGTAGGAATAAAGGATCTTGCCATTCTGTCAGATGGAACGGCATACTCCAATCCTAATTTCTTTCGCACATTAGAAGATAAGTTAGCTAAAGCGCAACGAATCATGAGTAGACGAACGATTGGAGGTGCAAATTGGTATAAAGCCAAAAAGAAGGTCGCCCGTATCCATGAGAAAATTACGGATGCAAGAAATGATTACTTACACAAAATATCTACCGAAATAGTCAATAACCACGACATTATCGGTATGGAAGATTTGTCAATAAGTAATATGCTAAAAAATCATCATCTTGCTAAAGCCATTAGTGAAGTGTCTTTGTCACAGTTTAAAACAATGATTGAGTATAAAGCCAAATGGTATGGAAAACAAATCGTAACTGTTGCAAAAAACTTTCCTTCCAGTCAATTATGTTCATGCTGTGGCTATCAAAATAAAGACGTTAAAAATCTCGGTTTGCGTGAATGGAAATGTCCAAAATGCCATACCCAACACGATCGAGATATTAACGCAAGCTTAAATCTTAAAAATGAAGCTATAAGACTTCTAACCGTCGGTGCGACGGGGATAGCCTAATCAATAACTAACCGATAGGTTGGTGTTCTTAGGAATCTCCCGCTTCAAACAGACCGCAAGGTCGTTAAGCGGTGAGTAGTTCAATGGTTTTACACCAATTAGCTTGAGTTTAGACATTTGACCAGAAAACAGCAATTCGTCGTTCCTATTCTTTTCGTAATTATGGATTTGGATACTTAGCCACAAAAAATCTCAACTTTAAATTTGAAGAGATTATCTCAAAGATTTTCCGATATGAACATGTATGACTAGTTTGACTCTTTCTAGCTAAAGAGGTCCTTTTTTTAAGATTCTTCCATCTAGATAAAGAAATTAGTTTTTTTTGATGGAATAAGAAAACTTATATCATCATATGTTTAATGCAAACAGCCAAAAAGGAGAGATCCCAGGTTTATCTCGTAAAAGAAGAGACTGTATCTGATTGATCCCAAACGAGTTACTTTTATCGGATTTTCAATATTTAATAGCGTTAAAGTTTTTACCGAAATAGAAGAAGCTAAACAACATTAAATTCGCTTATTGGCTCAATGGAGGCACGTTACGAACAATTAGGAAAAGAGGGTGTAAGGAATATTGCACAGTATAATTGTAAAATAAAAGATATCCTATGCCTTATGTAGTAGCTGCGATTGATGAATTTAGTTATTTTATGATACAAGATAAGGAGGATGGAATAGCAGAAGGAAGTATCGTGCGCTTAGCCCAAAAAGCACGAGCATGTGTATTCATTTAATTATTATTTCACAATGTTCTAGCGTGGATGTAGTAACAAGGGTTAATTAAAGCCAATCTTTCGAGTAGGGTTCGTATTTAAATGTAGTGGTCGTAATGACTATAGTACTGTATTAGATCAGAAACCCCCATTTAATTTAATAGGTTCTAGGGATGATATGTATTTATATAGAAGGAGAAGTTTTAACTAGACTTCAAGGAGCATTCATTGCCAAAATTGAAGAAGAAACCAATAATAATATTGAAGCTTATGGAATAAATCTATCAAGTGTTACTCTATTATCATTAGAAATTCATTTTGAACCTGTTATTGAGAAAACAAAAGGTCTCTAGAAGCATTAAAAGGATAAATTGCTATTGCTTTTAATGGTGAAATAGGGTCACCCTATATTCGAAAATACATGAAAAAAACGGATGAAGGATGTAAAAAAATTGATGCAGGTTTTAGTAGAAGAAGGATGGATCGAAGCCCCAAAATCAAGAAATAAATAGAGATATTTGGGAGGGTGATAAATTGATAAAATTGACGAAGCATACATAGATAAAGTGCTATTTTGGAGTTTGTGCAGGAATATCTAAATTTTTTCTATCTCCCTGTTTATCGTAAAGCTAATATATTTATTGGGCAAATACATAAAAAATAAGACTGAATTCACATTCAGTCCTTAGAGGGGAAAAAAGGTAATAAATGAATTTACTCTATTGTATGCTATAAATTAAACAAGTGTTAAAGGGTTGATTCCTTTTTTTACACTCTTACCATTTTTACTAAACTGCTCTATAGCATAAGTACATTCTTTAACAATCTTTTATACTAAGTAATTAACGTTGTTTTTGTTTATTGCTAAGGTTTTAGTTCATAAACTAAGGAACTTATTTATATTTATTGATAATTTATCAAATGGAACACTAGGATCAACTAATAATCAAACCTCTGCTTTTTTTCAAAGGAATACTGTAACAATCATCGCAAACTCCATTATTATCATAATACTCACATTCATCCATTATTTCTTTTTCACATTTTGAACATATCAATTGCTGACTCTCGATAGATTCTTCAATGCGTTTCATAGCTTTAACCTCCTTTTTTTACCATGTATACTTCGTTAAAAGAAGATTATTCCCTACGAAAAGGCACACATCAAAAATATCTAATGATTATGCATATGTAGCTTTTCACTAAAAACAATTGGAGGGTATAAATAGGGTAATTCCGTTAATGGAATTCAGCCATTAAAATGCAAACTAAATAAATATCTTATGAAAAAATAGTAGTCTGATCCCTTAAGTAAATCATTAACTAAATATTTATATTCCTTGTTAACATCTGAAAAGCAACAGAAAGGTTGGGACTGACACAAAGGAGTGGGCTCTAAATAATTGGTTACTTGAAGTAATGGTCCAGAGGGCAGTAGAAAGTTACAAACAATATCTACAAAAAGGGGAATTACAAACTGAAGATAATAATCGATGATTCGATACCATATTTGAATATAATCAGAACAGTTTTAGGTATAAATAATAAGACTCGCGTACATATTATAATTTTCCATTGAATGAAAAAGCATTTGAAATGTCATTAGATAGCATTATAATAAAAACTCGTCTTTTCCACTAGTAAAAACAGCAAAGGAGTTAGCAGAATTCCTTTAATAAAATTGCCATTTTCCTTTATTGTATATACATATTTTCCTGACACTATCCCTAATAAACTTAAGTAATCTTACGAATCGTTTTTATTACTTAACACAAAAAAACAAATGTAGGTACTACATTTGTTTTTTACTGTATATATCTTTATATATAAAGATTATCTAATCCCCTTTTTATTATAAACGGTTATAAAAGCAGATGCTTTAGTCAGCAAAAAGGAGGAAAAGTATTATGCTTAAACAAAGGGATAGGAATATTATTCAGGCGTTACAACTTTTCCGTTGCCTTTCGAGAGATCAAATCGCGGCCCTCTTTTTTAGTAAACTGAAAAATCCCATTACTTCAACTAACTATGTTTTAAAGAGATTGAGGCGCGAAGGATATATTATAGCAAATGAAAATCATGTACCCTACATCTATTTTTCCAATCCGCCGGCTATAAAATTTAATTCACAGAAAGTCAATCACTATTTAGCGATTGTAGATTTCTACATTTCCGTCAATAGATATTCAAAGCCTTCAGTCTTTCAGGTTGAACCTCGTTATGGAGCGAATTTTATGCAACCTGATATATTTATGATCTGGAATGGAACCCCTATCTTTGTAGAAATTCAGAATTCTATTTATTCAGTCAATTTAATGAATGAAAAATTCAATCGTTATTTGCATTACTACCAATCCAATGAATGGAAAAGTGAAGGGTGGGATTTAACCAAGGAGCCTTGTTTCCCATTAATTTGGATTGTATCTAAAAAAACCAATTATCCATTATCGTTTGCAGATTTGACCATCATTCAGACATCGGATGTGGAATCATTTTTTAGTAATGATTTATCGTCTGATTTATTTGGTATATAATACTAATAAAAAATGTAATTTTCTTTATTTACCAATTGACTATATTTTTATCGTAAATAGGTGGAGTTTTTAATAAAGTAGTTGTGTCACTGTAAATTACTAAGTAGGGGATTTGTTTATCGTTTTCCACTTTCTTAAAAAGATTATTTTCCTTATTTTTCATAAAAAATGCATAAATTATGCAAATATTCCCCTTATTATAGATGTAAGTAAATGAATAACCTCTCAGGATTAATTCATTCTAAACACGGTTATCCATTATTTAACAACTAATAAATAGTTTTTTATTTAATGAAAAAATTATATATTAATAGATAGAGGAATTTTTATAATGTTTTTCTTTTTAAAATTAAACAAATAGGAATCATTTTAAAGTGTGATATAAATAATGTGAGTTATAAAATGAACTTCGAAAAATAGCTTAAAAGGTAAAATCTTCGACATCGGATATAATAAAGATTTATTTTTTATTTATTTTAATTATATTCCCTTTTTGGTATATGATACCAATATTTTCGATTTAAAAATATAATTTTTTATTATTTACCAATTTGTGTCGGAACCTTTACTCAATTTAATAAATTTATTGTATATTAAGAAATATTAATTATGAATATATTTAGGAGTAAGGACCATTTTTCTATTTTCTTCATTATAAGTAACATTTTAAGAATTATTTTATGGAGTGGTATAAATTATGTTGAGCTATAGAATAAAGGAACTTCGTAAAAAAAGAGGGGATACTTTAAAAGTGCTAGCTCAAAAGATTAACTATGATTTTAGTAATTTATCTAAAATTGAAAGAGGTATACATGAACCTTCGTTACATTTATTGAAAAAAATTGCGACTGTTTACAAGGTAGATTTAAATTATTTTTTTGAGACCAATCAATATTCACCAGAAGAACAAGAATTTATGCGTCGTTTAGACCTTAATTCAAAGGATGTTAAAGACTATAGTCTTTTTTTAGATGGTAAAGAATTATCAGAATCAGAACTAGATCTAGCCGTGGAAATTATTAGAAAGTTGCGAGCTGCTATTAATCATGATTCATAGGTAACCTTTAAAATCTTTCCCATCCAATATAGCACAACGTCCTTCCAATTTCTCTATTTTTCCATTTTTTAAGACGGGTTTTATAGAACAAACAAAAAGTATATCCTTATTAGTGAAAACAACGTCATAGTAAATCATTACCTTTCCAGTCCATGCCTTTTCAGTAATAGCTAGCAGCTTCTTTTTCGATTCTTTGTTTACAGGAAAATCAGCAATTGTTTTTCCAATTATAGAATTTGGAGATACCTTTAATAAATTGAGTATTTTTTGATCTACATTTGTAGTTACAAACGTATTATTTTTCTTTTTAACTTCAAATACCATTGTCTCGTACATCTTTTCATAATCTCTTATAAGATTGCTTAAAAGATGGATTAAGTTAATTTCTTTCATAATGCCTCACAATTTTGGTATTGAAAAAAGTATTTCAAATTTTTATTAAACCTAGCTATTATTATAGAAATAAAATTTATACGAATTACATTGGATTAATTTATTTTTTCTTAATTAAAACACGTTCAATTTCCAGAAGCAACTGGGTGGTCTACATGCCAAAATGGCTTCTCCGCCGGATTAATCCAGATCAGATTCAAACAGTCTGGAAAGATATCTTATCTCATCTTAAGTTACCCCCTAGCGAAAATTTGATAAAATAGCTAAAAACACCTTTTTAACTATACCATAATTTTACATTTGCATTAACGATTAAATTGTATTTTTTTTGTAAATTTTTAAATGGTTTGAAATTCCTATAAAATGAACATCCAAACTATTGTATTCATTAGTTTAGATATTGATGTTTAGTAATTTTAATCTGCATTAAGGTGCTATAGTCAAAAGCTACGGTGTTAAGCCTTAAGGAAAAGGCCAAGCAAGACTTTGTTGTGTACATATTAAGAAAATAAAAACAATGGAATTCCTGAAGAAGTATCGACAGCTTAAGTTGTTATCAAAACTGATGGGGAATCATTAACATAGGATAATCCGGAGGCATCAACCCCGTAAATCCGTCTTCCTTGATACAGTAACATCCCTATTTAGTTTTCAAATTTAGGGTGAAATTGTTCTAAAATATCATAACTTATATAATATTAATTGAAAACGTAATCATGATTGCGGATTTCCGCAACACATTCCGAGCAATATCAATTATCTAAGGTTAACGTTTGATAGCCGTTTTCTAGGAATTGCGACGTAGCAATTAATGTTTAAACAGATTTTGTTACACCGTGTTTTTTTAATAAACGGGCTAGGGAATTGAATAAAACCTTTAAAGACGAAACAATTCTAATTTCCTAAAGCTGAAAAATTAAGAGTTTAATCTTTGAATTTCGTAAATGTTGTACTAAAAAACAGGTATACTCTCTCAGTCTTGACAAGCTAAACGCCTTGTTATCAAGGTCTATTTCATTATGTTTTTAAAAGCTGAGGAGACTCTGTCAAATTCCTCATTATTTTCAAGACCTATAAGTTCACCATCCTGGTCTAATTTTAATATATAGATATCAATGTAATCGGTAGTTCCTTCAAACAGTTCCTTTACAAAACTAACTGCAATATATTTTGTTTTCTCCATATTTATTGTTCCCATTACTTTAACTTCCTGTTTTAGATTAGACGTATCACAAATTGATAAGATTTTACCTATTTCAATCATATTGTTTATTGCAAAATAAAAGTGCAGAGCTTTGCAACAGAAAAATGCAGAGTCCTGCACTTTATTAAATGAGTGCATAAAAAAAGACTTGCCAGTCACCCCAAGTCCCACTAGATTAATT
>Ga0182742_1004180_pt1 | contig 13346 bp, 14 predicted proteins | sample eDN5th37CBELigMG_FD_128880 | JGI IMG/M metagenome (GOLD analysis project Ga0182742, IMG submission 128880) | Enriched Miracle-Growth compost microbial communities from Emeryville, California, USA - eDNA 5th pass 37_C BE-Lig MG (version 2)... ... | reverse complement strand
GTGCCGCCCGCATACCCAACTGCGATGCGGAACCCGGGACGACCGCTTGCCGGCGGAGCGGCGGGCGTTGCCGCACCCGGATCGTGGGATCAGTCGGGCGCCAAAAGCGGCGGCACGGCCCTTGGAGGCAGGACCCTTCGTCCGAAGGCTTCGCGCTTTCTGGAAGTATCGGAAGTCACGCTTCGGCAGACGGCCTATCCTCTTCCTCCGATGCCCAGCGGACGCACCGTCCTTCAATCCCCGGACGCGCCGGATGCAGCCAGCAGGTTGCGCAACGGAAAGGCTCCCGCCTCGGCGCCGTGCGCTGCGAGAACCGCCGAGACATTGTTGCGCGCTGCAGCGATCGGGTCTGCCGTAGAACGCCCGATGGTCGCGGCCGACCGGAAAAGCAGCGCCTGCTCGATCTGCTCTGCGAACAGTTCCGCGTCGGCAACCCGCTGGCGCAGCGCCTGCACTGCCTGATCGGCGATCTCCGGCATCACCTTCAATCCGCGGCGCACCGCTCGCAACGGCTGCACCACCTCGGCCGACCAGGTCGCGACGGCCCTCTCGATCAGACCGATATCCGCGCTGTCCAGAGCAGTTCCGCGGATCGCGCCAAGCCAGGCGGCATACAAAAGAACATTCACGTCGATGCCCAGCCTGTCCTGAACCTCCAGGCATTCTTCGGCAACGCCCGGCATCGCGTAGACCCGTAAAGAAAACCGCCAGAACGGGTTATCGGTCTCGAGGGGCGTCATCTCGGTTTAGCCGTCGCCGCGCTTGCGCGCTTTCCCGCTCCAGCGCCTCACCGTGCCGAGGTCGATGTCGAACAGATCAAGCACCCGCCCGAGCGTGTGATCGATCATCTCGTCGATCGACTTGGGACGCGCATAAAAGGCCGGCACCGGCGGATAGACGATCGCCCCGGCCTCGGTGGCCGCCGCCATGCTCCGGATATGTCCGAGATGCAGCGGCGTCTCGCGCAACATCAGGACAAGGCGTCGCCTCTCCTTGAGACAGACATCCGCCGCTCGCGACACCAGATTGCTGGTCACACCGCTCGCGATTTCGGACATCGTCTTGATTGAGCAGGGTGCCACAATCATGCCGAGCGTCCTGAAGGATCCGCTCGAACAGGCGGCACCGACGTCCTGTTCCGGATACGTGACAGTGGCGAGCTGCTCGAGATACTCGACGGCGACGTCGGTTTCGTAGGAGAGCGTCATGCGCGCCGCCCGCGACACGACGAGATGGGTCTCGATATCGGAGTCTTTCAGCAGCTCCAGCAGGCGGATCCCGTAGATCGCCCCCGACGCTCCGCTGATGCCGACCAACAAGCGTTTAGCTGCCAAACAAATCTCCCGAGGCAAACGCGCGACGACGCGACTACATGCGAGAGACGCAGATGTCGATGCGCGCGTCACACCGGACGGCGGCCCTCCCGTTTCAGCTACGCTCATAACGGGGTCGGTCGCAGGGCTCAAGAAGCGATGCTGGGAGCCGGATCCGGCCAAGCCGACAGTCAGGACTCGCCGCGGTCGGGCTTGTCCGGCGGTGAGGACCCGGCCGGATGCCGATAGGACAGCACGAGATCGCAGCGCAGGCAGGTGAAAGTATCGTAGCCGGCTCCCACCTCCGACCGTTCGGCCTGCATGGTAATCTTGCAGCGCGGACAGAGCCTTAGCGGGGGCAATTCCTGATTCATCAGGAAACCCTGACCGGTTTTTCCGAGCCGGCCTTGATCGGGATCAATTTCCCCGCGCCATTGGCGGTCAGGATGACTGGATCAGCAAGACCATGCGCACCAGTTCGGACAGGCTCCCGGCCTGCATCTTGCTCATGACATTGGCCCGGTAGACCTCGACGGTTCGCGGGCTGATGCCGAGATCATGCGCGATCGTCTTGTTTGGGAGGCCTGCGACGAGCCCGTCCAGGACCTGACGCTCGCGCTGCGACAGGCTTTCCAGCCGTTCCTCGATCTCATTGCGCCGGCCGATGCGTTCGCTTTCGGCTTGTCGCGTCGCCAGTGCCGATCGGACGGCAGCGAGTATCCGCTCGTCATCGAACGGCTTTTCGAGGAAATCGATGGCGCCGGCTTTCATGGCCTCGACCGCCAGTTGAATATCGCCATGCCCGGTCATCACGACCACCGGCAGCGCGCAGGACGAGCCGCGCATGCGCCGGAGCAGTTCGAGGCCGCTCATGTCCGGCATGCGCACGTCGGTAATCACGCAGCCGTCGGTGTCCCGGGCGAGCGTTTCCAGGAAATGCGTGGCCGACTGATACGCGATGACATCGAAATCGGCGGACCGCAGCAGAAACGAGAGCGAATCGCGGACCGCCTCGTCGTCATCGATGATGTGGACGAGATTTGCTTCAGACATCGCGGATTTCCTCGCTGCCGGCGAGCTTGAGGGTCAAGTGAAAAACCGTCCCACCGCCCGGGTTGGGCTCGGCCCACAGCCGGCCGCCATGCGCTTCGATGATGGTCTTGGAGATCGAGAGGCCGACACCCATGCCATGCTGCTTGGTGGTCACGAAAGGCTGGAAGAGCTGGGGAAGGATCTCGGATGACAAGCCGCTTCCGGTGTCCGAAACACTGACCCGGACCATCCGCTGAGCCTCGGCGCTGGACGAGATGACGAGTTGCCGCGTGGCCGTGTCCGCCATCGCTTCTATGGCATTGCGGATGAGGTTCAGCACCACCTGCTGCACCTGCACCTTGTCGGCGAACACCAGATCGCTGCCGGCGTCGAGATCGAACCGCACTTTCACGCCCTGGTCCTTGGCCCCGACCAGCGCCAGCGCGCTCGCCTCTTCGAGCAGCTTCGACAGGCTCTCCACCTTTCGCTCGGCCTCGCCGCGGGCGACGAAATTACGAAGCCGCGAAATGATCTGCCCGGCGCGCAACGACTGATCGCTGGCCTTGTCCAGCGCCTCGGCCACCAGCGCCGGCGCGTTCTGGGTCGCTCCATTGAGGATGCGCCGCGCGCCCTTGAGATAATTCGAGATCGCGGACAATGGCTGGTTCAGTTCGTGCGCCAGCGTCGAGGCCATTTCGCCCATCGCCGTCAGCCGCGAGATATGGATGAGTTCGGACTGCAGTTCCTGCAGCCGGCCTTCGGTCTTCTGGCGCTCGGTCAGGTCCCGGATGAAACCGGTGAAGAACAGCTTCTCGTTCGCCTTCATTTCGCCGACCGCGAGCTCCATCGGGAAGGTCGATCCGTCCTTGCGCTCGCCGACCACGACCCGGCCGACACCGATGATCTTGCGTTCGCCGGTCCGCAGATAGCGCTCCAGATAGCCGTCATGGCTCTCACGATAGGGCGATGGCATCAGCATGCTGACATTCCTGTCGAGCACATCGCTCGCCTTGTAGCCGAACAGGCGTTCCGCCGCCTTGCTGAAGGACTGAATCCTGCCCTTCGGATCGATCACGATCATCGCGTCCGGAACGGTCTCGAGGATCGACTTCAGATGCGCCTCACGCGCCACAAGGTCGAGATTGGTGGCTTCCACCGCCCGCCACGCCCGCTGAACCCGTCCGCCAAGCCAGGCGAGTCCGAAACCGATTACAAGAAAGGCCGCCGCGTTCACGACGTCGGTTCGCGACAGCGTTCCGCTGGCCAGCCATATCTCGACGCTGACGATCAGGCCGGTGGCGATGCATCCGGGCCATGGCCCGCCAACCGCGCTGATCACAAGGACCACGGGCACCAGGAACAGATAGACCGATCCGCCCTCGACCTGCGGAAACAACAGCACGCGGGCGGTCAGGACGAGCGCAATGATCAGCGCCGTCAGGCTATCGACGATCCATTTCCGGGGCAGGCCGACCGCCATGAACGAGCTAATTCCGCATTATTTACAATAGCCTAGTCGATTAACCCGGAACTTTCAACGAAGCACCTCCGGGATTTCCCTTAGGTGGAATATCCGAATTTCCGAAAGCGTCCCTGCCTCCTAACAAAGCGATATCGATTTCAGGAGAGCACGCCATGCACGCCGAGGCAGCCACCCGATCGCAGATCGTCAACCGCGCTTCCACGTCCGCTTGCGCGCCCGATCAATCGGCGCAGGCCCTGTTCGGATCGATCGAATTGACCGGTGCGCGGATGTCATTCGCCAAGGACGGTGAAATCTACGGAGAGAACGAGCCGGCCGATTACGTCTACAAGGTTCTGACCGGCTCGGTGCGGGTTTACAAGATCCTGCAGGATGGCCGCCGCCAGATCGAAGCATTCTACTTTCCCGGCGACGTGTTCGGCATCGAGCTCGGCTCGCTTCACGCCTCGTCGGCCGAGGCGGTCTCGGCCTGCACGATTGCCGTGGTCCGGCGCTCGACGCTGCTCGCGGCCGCGGCAAGGGATGCCGGGGTTTCCAACCGCCTTTGGTCGTATACCGCTCACGAACTCGAACAGGCGAGGCGCCATGCCATGCTTCTTGTCAAGACAGCGCAGGAGCGCGTCGCTTCGTTCCTGATCGAGCTGTCCAGCCGGCTGAAAGGCGAAGCCGTCGAGCTGCCGATGTCGCGGCAGGATATCGCCGATTATCTTGGACTCACGATCGAAACGGTCTCGCGGACGCTCACGCAGTTTCAGCAATCGTCGGCGATCGAACTTGCCACCTCGCGCCGCATGATCCTTCGCAACCGGCAGGCGTTGATCAACCTCGATTCCTGACCGCAACGCGCAACCGGCGCCCTTAAGACGAGCGCCGCAGGCAGGCGGCACCAGTCCGGGCGAAGCGGCCCCGGCTCGGGACAAAGAAAAAAGAGCGGCTCTGCGGAGCCGCTCTTTTTTGTTTCGTTGCCGGGGCGCAGATCAATCCGAGGTAAGGTCAGCGCAGCGAATTCAGGAACGCGATGAAATCGGCGACCTGATCGCCGTCGAAACGAAATTCCGGCATGCTCGGATGGCCGGTGACGATGCCTTCCGCGAGCGCTTCCTGCAGGCTTTCCACCGGATACCTCTTGTGCAGATCGCGAAACGGCGGCGCATCCTTCAGCGGGCTCGGGCTGACCTTGTCGATGGCGTGGCAATTCACGCAATAGGTCCGGGCGATCACGACCCCGCGCTGCGCGCTTTGCGCCATCGCCGGGGACGGCCACAGACCCGCCGCGATACAGGCCGCCCCGGCGACATTCGCCAGGGCGGTCATGTTGCGACATTTCAGTGACATTTCGCGGCGCCCAGCGCCTCGATCGTCAACTGGTTCGGACAATAGGCCGGCCAGCTCGCAGCCTTTGGCTGGTCTTCCAGCTCGTGAGCGCACTTCGCCTTGCTGTCGCAGAGCGTGCAGCACCGCTGCATGTCGCGCATGACCGCCGAATCGATCGAGCGCGCATCGACCTTTGCCTGTTCGAGACGCCGGTAAAGCAGCGAGGCTGCATCGCCGGATTGCTTGGCGAGTTCCTGAACCTCTCCGAAACTCAATCCTGCATCCCGCACCATGCGTCCGAGCTCGCCCTCGCCCAGAGCCTGCAACTCCGCGATTGCCGCGCGACGCTTGCGATAACGATTCCACGCTTCCCCGATCGAACGGAAAAGCCCGAAACTTTGCGAGGCTGATTGGATCGTCATGGGCCACCTCCTGAGTGCTGGCGACCTTTCTCGCAAGATCCGCCAATGCCGGCGTTGCGTTGGATCAACCGCGGCCACCAATTTTTTGGAGCGCGATTGACCTCGATCAACGTCGCAGCAGCGTGAATTGACCATGCCTACTCCGAACCCGAACAGCGACGTCCAGCGCAAGGTCCCCATGCCGAAGACAATGGTTGGCTCTCTCAAATCAATGAGCGTGAGCGAAGGCGCGCTCGCGCTCACCTTCGCTGTGACCGCGTTCGTATCGTTCTTTATCGCGGCAATGGCGCATACGCCGGAATATGCGTTTCATGCCTCGCTGTTCGCGGCGGGAAGCGCTGCTGCGGTGTTCGCGATCGTCGAGCGCTATTTCAACCGACCGGCGGCGCCCGTGCCCTCGCACATTGACGGCAAGCCCAACTACAATATGGGCCCGGTCAAGTTTGCGACCGTGGCCGCCGTGATCTGGGGCATCGCCGGATTCACGGTCGGCGTCTGGGCCGCGCTCGAACTGGCCTTCCCGGTTCTCAATTTCGATCTGCCCTGGCTTTCCTTCGGCCGCATCCGCCCGCTGCACACCTCCGCGGTGATCTTCGCATTCGGAGGCAACGTGCTGATCGGGACATCGTTCTATGTCGTGCAGCGAACCTGCCGGGCGCGTCTCGCCGGCGACCTTGCACCCTGGTTCGTCGTGCTCGGCTACAACTTCTTCATCGTCGTGGCCGGCACCGGCTATCTGCTCGGCATTACGCAGAGCAAGGAATATGCCGAGCCCGAATGGTACGCGGACCTCTGGCTCACGATCGTGTGGGTCGTGTACCTCATGGTGTTCCTGGTCACGCTGATGCGGCGGAAAGAGCCGCACATCTATGTCGCGAACTGGTTCTATCTCGCCTTCATCGTGACCATCGCGGTCCTGCATCTTGGCAACAATGCCGCGATCCCGGTGTCGGTGTTCTCGCCGAAATCCTACATCGTCTGGTCGGGCGTGCAGGATGCCATGGTGCAGTGGTGGTACGGCCACAATGCCGTTGGCTTCTTCCTCACCGCCGGCTTTCTCGCCATCATGTATTATTTCATCCCGAAGCGGGCCGACCGGCCGATCTATTCCTATCGGCTGTCGATCATCCACTTCTGGGCGCTGATCTTCATCTATATCTGGGCCGGCCCGCACCATCTGCACTACACCGCCCTGCCCGACTGGGCGCAGACCCTCGGCATGACCTTCTCGATCATGCTGTGGATGCCGTCATGGGGCGGCATGATCAATGGAATCATGACGTTGTCGGGGGCGTGGGACAAACTGCGCACCGATCCGGTGCTGCGCATGCTGGTGGTGTCGGTCGCCTTCTATGGCATGTCGACTTTCGAGGGGCCGCTCATGTCGATCAAGGCGGTCAACTCGCTCTCGCATTACACCGACTGGACCATCGGACACGTGCATTCCGGCGCGCTCGGCTGGGTCGGATATGTGTCGTTCGGGGCGATATACTGCCTGGTGCCGTGGCTGTGGAACAGGCGCGAGCTCTACTCGCTCAAGCTCGTCAACTGGCACTTCTGGATCTCGACCATCGGCATCGTGCTCTACATCTCGGCAATGTGGGTGTCGGGCATCCTGCAGGGCCTGATGTGGCGCGCCTATACGAGCCTCGGCTTCCTCGAATATTCCTTCATCGAGACGGTCGAGGCGATGCACCCCTTCTACGTCATCCGCGCGATCGGCGGCATCCTGTTCCTGATCGGCGCGCTGATCATGGCCTTCAACATCTGGATGACCATCGCTTCCCCTGAACAGGAAGCGGCCCGGCAGATCGATTCCGCCGCGCTGGTTCCGGCGGAGTAACGCACATGTCTCTCTGGGCAAGACACGCCATCTTCGAGAAGAACTCGATCGCTCTTCTGATCGGCGTTCTGATCGTGATCTCGATCGGCGGCCTCGTCGAGATCGTGCCGCTGTTCTATCTCAAGAGCACGATCGAAAAGGTCTCCGGTGTGCGTCCCTACACCCCGCTCGAGCTTGCGGGACGCAACATCTATGTCCGCGAGGGCTGCTACAACTGCCACTCGCAGATGATCCGGACCATGCGCGACGAAGTCGAGCGCTACGGACATTACTCGCTCGCCGCCGAAAGCATGTATGACCGGCCGTTTCAGTGGGGATCGAAGCGTACCGGCCCGGACCTTGCACGCGTCGGCGGCAAGTATTCCGACGAATGGCACAGGGACCATCTCAACGCGCCGAAATCGGTGGTGCCCGGCACGGTGATGCCGGCCTATCCCTGGCTCGCACGCACCGAACTCGACTTCAGGCATATCGCCGACGACCTCAAGGTGCAGTCCGTGCTTGGCGTTCCCTACTCGCAGGACATGATTGCGAACGCCCAGGCCGATTTGCGCGCACAGGCCGCCGCCGATCATCCGGACGCCGAGGCGATGCAGAAGCGCTATCCGAACGCGCAGGCGCGCGACTACGACGGCAATCCGAACGCCATCTCCGAAGCGGATGCGCTGATCGCGTACCTGCAGATGCTTGGCACGCAAGTGAACTTCAAGCTCTACGACAACAAAGCCAATATTCGCTGAGGCAACGATGGCCGAAACCTACAAGATGCTCGCCGAATTCGCGCAGACCTGGGGCCTCGCCTATTTCCTGGCGGTGTTTCTCCTGGTCCTGGTTTACGTGTTCTGGCCGTCGAACAAAAAGAAGTTCGACGAGGCCGCGCGCATGCCGCTGCGGGAGGATTGAGCGATGGCCAGGCGCGAGATCGATCCGATCAGCGGGACCGAGACCACCGGACATGAATGGGACGGCATCAAGGAACTGAACAATCCGCTGCCGCGCTGGTGGTTGTGGATGTTCTACGTCACGATCGTCTGGTCGGTCGGATACTGGATCGTCTACCCGTCCTGGCCGCTGATCACCTCCTATACGCAAGGCGTTGTCGGCTGGAATTCGCGGTCGGCCGTCGCCGAAGACCTCGCGGCATTGCGCGCAAGGCGCGCCGTGATGGCCGACCGCATCGCGGTGGCCTCGCTCGACGAGATCCTCGTCGACCAGCAGATGCTGGACTTTGCGCGCGCGCAGGGCCGCGCGGCCTTTGCCGATAACTGCGCGCCCTGCCATGGCGCCGGCGGTGGTGGCGCAAAGGGCTATCCCAACCTGAACGACGACGACTGGCTCTGGGGCGGCAAGCTCGCCGACATCGAACACACGATCCGGCATGGTGTGCGAACGTCCGACGACAAGGCGCGGCAGGGATCGATGCCCGCTTTCGGACGCGACAAGCTGCTCGAACCGGCGGACATTTTGGCGGCGGCCGATTTCACCCGTTCACTGTCCGGCCTGCCTGTTGCACCGGGAGCCGATCTCGCGCGGGGGAGGAAAGTGTTCGCCGACAATTGTGCGGCCTGTCACGGCGAAAACGGCAAGGGAAATCGCGAGATCGGTGCGCCGGACCTGACGGACCAGATCTGGCTCTACGGCTCCGGCCGGGACGTCATCGCCGAGGGCATCGCCAATGGCCGCGGCGCGGTGATGCCGGCCTGGGCGCCACGGCTCGACGACACCACCATCAAATCGCTCTCGGTCTATGTCCACAGCCTGGGCGGCGGCCAGAAGTAATCGTCATGGTTGAAATCGTCATCGACCATCGGAAGAAGGCGAAAGCAGGGATCGAGCCCCGCTCAAACCGGGATGGCGCTCGGCTGCCGGTCGATGACATCCCTGAGCTCGAACCACCGCTCTACGCCGCGCGCCGCAAGATCTATCCCCAGAGCGTTCGCGGCACCTTCCGTCGCATCAAATGGGCGGTGCTCATCGTAACGCTCGGAATCTATTACTTCCTGCCATTCGTGCGCTGGAACAGGGGCCCGGACGCGCCCGACCAGGCGGTGCTGATCGACTTCCCGGGCCGCCGCTTCTATTTCTTCTTCATCGAAATCTGGCCCCAGGAAGTCTACTTCTTCACCGGACTGCTGATCATCGCCGCGATGGCGCTGTTCCTCATGAACGCGCTCGCTGGCCGCGTGTGGTGCGGCTATCTTTGTCCGCAGACGGTCTGGACCGATCTGTTCCTCGCCATCGAGCGTTTCGTTGAGGGCGACCGCCGCCAGCAGATGCAGACGGATGCGGGGCCATGGACCGCGGGCCGCATCGCGCGCAAGGGCGTGAAGCATGTCCTCTGGCTGATGGTCGCATGGTGGACCGGCGGCGCCTGGGTGCTGTATTTCTCCGATGCGCCTACGCTGGTGACGGATCTCGCGACCGGCCAGGCACCGCTAATCGCCTATGGCTGGATCGCCATGCTCACGGGCACAACCTATGTGCTCGCAGGACACATGCGCGAGCAGGTCTGCACTTATATGTGCCCGTGGCCGCGCATCCAGGCCGCCCTGACCGACGAATATGCGCTGAACGTCACCTATCGCTACGACCGCGGCGAGCCGCGCGCGTCGGTGAAGAAGAGCGAGCAGCTTCGGCTCGAAGGGCTGCCGGCCGGTGATTGCATCGACTGCCGGCAATGCGTGAATGTCTGTCCGACCGGCATCGACATCCGCAACGGCGCCCAGCTCGAATGCATCCAGTGCGGCCTGTGTATCGACGCCTGCGACAATGTGATGGAGAAGATCGGCCGTCCGACGCGGCTGATCGGCTACGACAGCGAAGTCAACCTGCAGCGCCGCCTCGCCGGCGAGCCCCCGGTCTCCAAGATCGTGCGGACCCGCACCGTCATGTATGCGCTGATCATCGCTGCGGTCGGCGGCATCATGCTCTACGCGCTGCTGACCCGGCACGCCTTCGACGTGAGCGTCATCCACGACCGGAACCCGGTCTTCGTGCGAATGGCGGATGGCGCGATCCGCAACGGCTATACCATGCGGATTCTCAACAAGCGGCACGAGACGCGGCGCTTTGCGGTGTCGATCATGGGCGTGCCCGCGTCGGTCATCGAAATCGTCGGGCTGCCGCTTGGCGCAGCCCACAACGTGGAGGTCGGACCGGATCAGTCGCGCGAATTCCGCGTGCTGGTCAACAATTACGAGTTCGCTCCGCCCGCCTCCTCGCCGATCACCTTTCACATCCTTGATCTGCAATCGCGCGAATGGGCGCAGACGCGCGATCATTTCCGTGCACCGGAGCGGCCCAGATGAGCGGAAACGTCGCCACCCCCAGGTCATCGCGCGAACTGACCGGCAGGACCGTGCTGATCTGCTTCGTTGGATTTTTCGGTGTTGTAGCGACGGTGAATGCGATCATGATCCGCGCCGCTGTCAGCACCTTCGCGGGCGCCGAGACATCGTCCGCCTACAAGACGGGTCTTGCCTACAAGCAGGAGGAAGCGGCAGCCTCCGCGCAAGCCGCGCTGAACTGGCAGGTCGACGGGCGGATTGTCCGCACGCCGTCCGGCGCCGCCGAACTCGCCGTCAATGTGAAGGACAGCACCGGCGCGCCGGTCCACGGCATCCGGATCGACGCGCGCCTGGCGCATCCGGTGAACGCGCGGCTCGACCATCACATTGCCGTCACGCGCATGGCGGATGGCAGTTTTCGCGGCATTGCCGAGACCGCACCCGGACAATGGACCTTGACTCTCGACGTGATGCGCGACGACGCTCGCATATACCGTACGAAAAGCCGCGTGGTGCTGAAATGACCGCGAACGCCCGAGCTGACTATTCGCATTATACGCGCCGCTCCGCCGACGGCGTCGCAACCATGGACGTGGTCGTCGACGGCATTCATTGCGGCGGCTGCATCGGCCGGATCGAGCGCTCGCTCAAGGCGGTGCAGGGCGTTGCCGACGCGCGCCTGAACTTCACCAGCCGCCGCCTGACGCTGACCTGGACCAATCCGGCTTTCGATCCGGGTGACGCCCTCAGGGTTCTGGAGCGGATGGGCTATCAAGCCAATCCGTTCCGCCAGCAGTCGGGCGAAGAGCAGGACATCGCCCAGTCGAAATTCCTGCTGCGCTGCCTCGCAGTGTCCGGTTTCGCGGCGATGAATATCATGCTGCTCTCGGTGTCGGTCTGGTCCGGCAACGTGACCGACATCACGCCCGAGACCCGCGACCTGTTCCACTGGCTGTCGGCGGCGATCGCGCTTCCGGCAGCGGCCTATGCCGGTCAGCCCTTCTTCCGCAGCGCATGGACCGCCCTGAAGGCGCGCCGCACCAATATGGACGTGCCGATCTCGCTCGGAATTCTGCTCGCGCTCGGCCTTTCGCTCTACGAGACACTCCATCACGCCGAGCACGCCTATTTCGATTCCGCGGTGATGCTCATCTTCTTCCTGCTGTGCGGGCGCGTGCTCGACCAGACGATGCGGCGGCGCACGCGCGCGGTCGCTGGCAATCTGGCGGCGCTGAAATCCGACACCGCCTGCCGGTTGATGGATAACGGTGAACTCGTGCAGGTCCCGTCCGCGGCGCTGCGTGTCGACGACCGCATCCTGGTGCGCGCCGGCGAGCGGATCCCTGCAGACGGCGTCGTGATCGGCGGCCATGCCCATCTCGACGAAAGCCTGATCACCGGCGAAACCACGCCCTCAGGGGCGCGGGCGGGCAGCCAGGTCTATGCCGGCAGCATCAATCTCGACGGCGCCCTGAGAATCCGGATTACCGCCGCGGGTCAGAACACCTTTCTGGATGACATCGACCGGCTGCTGGAAAAGGCCGTCCATGCGCGCTCGCACTACGTGAAACTGAGCGACCGCATCGCGAGCTATTATGCGCCGATGGTCCATGCCACCGCCGCGCTGACCTTCGCCGGCTGGATGCTGATGGGGCAGTCGGTCCACGCCTCGGTTGTCACGGCGATCACGGTGCTGATCATCACCTGCCCCTGCGCGCTGGCGCTCGCGATCCCCGCCGTCCAGGTGGTTGCCGCAAGCGCCCTGTTCCGTTCCGGGGTGTTCCTGAATTCGGGCGACGCGATCGAGCGGCTGGCCGAAGCCGACATCGCGGTGTTCGACAAGACCGGCACGCTCACCCTGCCGGAACCCCATGTGGTCAATGCTGCCGAGATCGATCCGCAGGCCTTCGCGCTGGCAGCCCGGCTTGCGCTGACGAGCCGCCACCCGCTTGCCGCTGCGATAGCGCGCCAGCAACCCGGAGCGCAGCCGCTCGACGGCGCCACTGAGGACTATGGCCGCGGCGTGCGCGCTCTCATCGATGGAACCGAAGCGCGGCTCGGCAGTCCCGCCTTTTGCGCGGTCGAGGTGCCGCATGCGCTGCTCGCCCGCCATCCCGGCGCTTCGTTGATCGCATTCCGTCATGGTGGCCGTCAGGCCGTCTTCGCCGTTCATCAGGCGCTGCGGCCCGATGCCGTCGAGACCATCCGCGGGCTCACTGAAATCGGGATGGAGGTCGATATTCTGTCCGGCGACCGAGCACAGGCGGTCGAACCCGCCGCGCGGCTTCTCGGAGTGTCGCAGTGGCGGGCCGCGCTGACGCCGTCCGATAAGGTCGCCCTGATCGAGGACTGGAAAAGCCAGGGGCGCAAAGTGCTGATGATCGGCGACGGGCTCAACGATGCCCCCTCGCTGGCCGCGGCGAGCGTCTCGATCTCGCCGATCAGCGCCGCCGACCTGTCTCAGGCGCAGGCCGATGCGGTGTTCCTCGGCAGGAGCCTTGGTCCCGTTCTTTCGACGGTCCACTCCGCGCGGAGGGCCCGAAGGATCATGCGGCAGAATCTGTGGCTCGCGATCGCCTACAATATGATCGCCATTCCGATCGCGATGGCCGGGCTGGTGACACCGCTGATTGCGGCGGCCGCCATGTCCGG
>Ga0182742_1004179_pt1 | contig 13346 bp, 14 predicted proteins | sample eDN5th37CBELigMG_FD_128880 | JGI IMG/M metagenome (GOLD analysis project Ga0182742, IMG submission 128880) | Enriched Miracle-Growth compost microbial communities from Emeryville, California, USA - eDNA 5th pass 37_C BE-Lig MG (version 2)... ... | reverse complement strand
TGACAGGCGACGCCTTCGACTTCGGGATCGTCGATCCCGTAGGTTGCGAGCTTATCGTTCGGCGACAGCCACTTGAAGACCGTCGAGCGCTTGAAGATCAGATCGGGATCGTCGGCGCGGGCAGCCCCGACGGGGATGGCTGTCGCAGCCAGTATCGGGAGCATGTGCAACAGCAACTTCAGCGTCGTTCGCATCGCGGACCTCCGGAACGGCCCTTCAGATAGGACCTGGCCCGGGCTCGCGGTAGTGAACGGCCGCTATCGCGGCACGCGCAATCGGGGCTTTGCCTGTTGCGGCGGCGGATAGCGCGGATTCTGGACGCACATATCCGTCCCGACACGCGCCGCCATGCATTGTGTGAAGCTGACGAACCCGCAACTCAGTGTGCCGTCGCGCCCGCCGGCAATGCGGCACCAGGGATATTCGACTTCGGCCAGTGCAGGTTCAGCGTCCGGCAGCAGAAGGACCGCCGCGGCGAAGATCGCCGCGGCGGCAGCCTTGCCGCTCAACGGCGCGGGCCCCGATAGCGCGGATTCTCGACGCACATGTCGGTGCCGATGCGGGTCTGCATGCATTGCGCAAAGCTGACATATCCGCAGCTCATGACGCCGCCGTCACGGCCGCCGGTCATGATGCACCAGGGATATTCGGGCGCCGCGGAGGATGGGGTGACACCCGACATGAGGGTTGCGCCGATCACGGCGGCGAGTGCGAGGATTTTCATTGTGGTTTCTCCAGGTTTCTGATGCGTCCGCAACTGTCGGTCCGGATCTGGCCGCGACGGGGTTGTCCGGAAGACATTGACGTAACGCCACGAAAAGGTTGGTCGTTCGGCGCCGGCGGCCGGTTCAATCAAACATATCATTGCGCAACAGGCGCGGTGTGAGGAAGCGCGCCGATAACGGGAGTGTCATCCGATCGGACGATCAAGGACATGCAGCGGGATCGGTCCTGGCCTCCCCCCTCGGGATGGCGCGCGCAATTTCGGGCTGCGCGGTCAATGCCTTGGGCGGAGCCTGCTCCCGCTCACTCGCTGCAATGGCGCCGCGCCCTCGAGATTTCGCCCGACGCTTGAACCGACTGTCCGGAGCGCGCGACCAAGGTTCATCAGCAATTCACCGTCAGGAAAACAAGGCCATGACCATCACCAAAGCCGCCCTCGCCGCCGCGATCCTGGCCGTTATGGCCGTGTCCGCTCAGGCCCAGCAGGGTCCGACCCGTCAGATCCAGGTTCTGCCCGCTCCCGTAAAGCAGGCTCAGGCTCCCGCGGTTGCCGCCAACCCCGCTCCGGCCGCTCCGGCCAAAGTCGACGGAGAGGCCCCGCAAGTCGAAGCACCGGCCGCCGACGCAGCTCCCGCCGCGGAAGAGGCGCCCAAGGTCGTTGCACCGAAGGTCGCCCCCAAAGTGATCGTCGCCGACCCGGTCGTCGAGAAGCCCGCTCCGAAGTTCGTCGAGCCGAAATTCGCTCCTCCGGTTCGGAAGGCCTACGGCTACTACAAGCGCGGCCCGATCTGTCACTAAGCGATATCCGTCATCCATATGAACACCGGCTGCCACGGCGCAGCCGGTGATCGCGTTCCTCCATTCAGGTCAGCGGAAGGTCGGAAATATGTCGTCAAGCGAGCCGCGCCGAATGACGCTCCCGCGCTGACTTGGCGCGAATGGCGGCGACGCATAACCGTAGCCAGACCATTGCTGCTCCATCCGCTCGTCTTCCAGGCCACGCCGCGCAAGCCTTCGCGCCTCCGCTCGTTCCCGTTGCCGCTCGGCACGAAGCCGCCGCGCGGCTTCGCGCCGCTCGCGCTGCGCACGGATCTGCTCGCGGTTCGCCAAACGCGGTTTCGCTTCCTCACCCGCAGGCGCCGCATCGGATCGCGCCGACGCGACAGCCTCCGGCGCAGGAACAGGAATCGGCACAGCGGCCGTCCGGTCCGGCCCCGGGCTCTCGTCCCGAGGCGCTGTACCGGTCGTGCTCCTGTCCGCCGAAGCGGCTGCCTGGAGTGTGGGCATCTGCGCGCCGGCAGGCGGTGAAGCGGCGACCTGCCCGGTCGGGTTTGGGTTGCGGCCCGTCAAGCAATGCGCCTCGATATCCGGCCAAATCTGCTCCTCGCAGGGCTTGCCGGATGGTTCGTTCGCTGCGCTGCGCTGTTGAGGCTCGGAACGTGCGTTCGACAGGCTTGCGATCAGCTCGGAACTCGCATCGAGAACCGACATCAGTCCGGTTGTCCCGAGGGCAAGCGCGGCGCATCCGACCACAATGGCCATTGCAATGGCTTGCCTGCGCTCGCGCGGTCGAATCGGACCGTCAAAGGACACGCGAAATGGATTCAAACTTGGCACGCGCACACCTGGCTTTGTTTTTCGTGTTATTCCCGAAAGAACAGCAATGATCCGGCCCAGGTTCCCGCCGCACGGGACGCAGCGGGTCACAAGCATGTGGCTTCGCCGAAGTCCCACATGCTGCTAAAGGCAGTCGCAGGAGCGCCTCGCATGATCAACAGACGACGGGTCGTGGCCGGGTTTGCTGCGGCGGCCGCAATTCCGCTCGCGGGATTGGAAGCAAGAGCGCAAGCCGGCATGAGCCGGGGCACCGCCTTCGCGTTCTCGTTCAGGACCCTCGACGGTCAGGATCTGCATCTCGCCGATCGCAAAGGCCGCCCCGTGCTGGTCGTCAATACCGCCTCGCTATGCGGCTACACCCCGCAATATGCCGGCCTTGAGACCTTGTGGACCCGGTACCGGGACCGCGGCCTTCTGGTGATCGGCGTGCCGTCAAACGATTTCGGTGGTCAGGAACCGGGCGAAGCTTCCGAGATTCGCGATGTGGCGCGCCGGCACGGAGTCACCTTCCCGCTCACCGAAAAGGTCGCAGTCAAAGGAGAGGCCGCGCACCCCTTCTTTCGCTGGGCGGCGATCCAGCGCCCGGGCGAAACCCCGCGCTGGAACTTTCACAAATATCTCGTCGGGCGCGACGGCACGCTTGTGGCCGCGTTCGCCTCCGCAACCGAGCCGACCGACTCACGCGTGATCGTGGCGATCGAGCGGCAGCTGCCGCCCGCGTGAGCGATCGCGACGGGCGCCACGCTTTCGCCCTCGTGTCCCGAAATCGGCCAATTTCCAGCCGCAATAGATGGGCGCGCATCGCGATTTCGCGCTTTTAAGCCACACAAATAACCTTAATCCCCGATCCCCACCGGTAACAATGTGAGGATTCGTTGACTCTTGTGGCAGAGCAAGCTTTCCATGCCATACGATTGCCATGCGGGCCGCCCTGGCCCGCGGCTCATGAGGGGGTCCACCATGCGCCACTCGTTCGCATGCGCTATCCTGGTTTCCGCATCGCTGGCGGGCGGTGCGGCTTTCGCGCAGACGCCGGCGGCCGGCGCGAAATGCGCCAATCCGAACGCGCTCGGCGTATCCCGCACCGTCGAAATCGATACCACCGGCGGCCCCGGCTTCGGTTTTGAGCATTTCAAGCAGCACGATTTCCTGCGCAACAAGGAAGTGCTGCTGACCTTTGACGACGGCCCCTGGCCGACCACCCCAAAGGTACTGGCGGCCCTCGCCGAGGAATGCGTGAAGGCGACGTTTTTCATCATCGGCAAGCACGCGACCTATTATCCGGAAATTCTGAAACAGGTGGCCGACGGCGGGCATACCATCGGCTCGCATACCTGGAGCCATGCCGATCTCGGGCGCAAGAACATCACCCTGGAACAGGCCAAGGACGAGATCGAAAAGGGCATCAGCGCGGTCAACGTCTCGCTCGGCACTCCGGCCGCCCCGTTCTTCCGCTTCGTCGCGCTGCGGCACCCGCCGGCGCTTGTCACCTATCTGGGCGAGCGCAATATCGCGATCTTCTCCACCGACATGGACTCGTTCGACTTCAAGGCGCGCCGTCCCGAGCAGGTCGTGAGCGCGGTGATGAACAAGCTGAAAAAATTCGGCAAGGGCATCGTGCTGATGCACGACTTCCAGACCCATACTGCCGACGCGGTTCCCGATCTTCTGAAGCAGCTCAAGGAAGGCGGCTACAAGATCGTGCACATGCGCGCGAAGGACACCGTGAAGTCCATCGCCAAGTATGACGAACTGCTCAAGAAGGAAGCCAAGCTTCCGACCGTCGACCAGCGCCCGACCGCGAGCGTGGTGCGGACCGTCGAATAACGTTGCGCCAATTCCGGCCACGATGACATCGCCGGGCTCGTCCCGGCGATTTCTTTTTTGCGGCAGGCGCGGCACAATGCGCGCTCGCCCGCAAGCCATCAACAACCGCCCGACGCACGCATGTCCTATCGCTTCATCGGCTACGCCATCGTGTCGGAAGACGGCATGCTTGCGGACGCCAATCACACGATCCCGCCTCCCCTGATCGTCAAGGCCGATCAGGCATTCTTCATGGGCGGACTGGATCAGGCGGCAGCGCTTGTGCACGGCCGAAACTCGGCCGAACAGCCGACCTCGCCGGCGCGCCGGCGGCTGATTGCGACACACCAGGTCGCGACCACCGGGCCGATCGCCGGGAAACCCCAAGCGCTGCACTGGAATCCGCAAGGAATTCCGGTCGAGGCAGCGCTGGCCGAACTCGGCGTCACCGGCGGCGATATCGCGATCATCGGCGGCACTGACATTTTCGGGCTGTTCCTGCCCCGTTACGCGGAGTTCCATCTCACCCGCGTCGGCGATGTCCGACTGCCGGGCGGCCTTCCTGTCTTTCCCGGCGTACCATCGCGGACACCGGAAGAACTGCTCGCGGCGGCTGGACTGACCCCCGGCCCCTCGCAAACCCTTGATGCCGGACGAAAGGTCAGTGTCGTGACCTGGTGTGGTCCGGCCGCAACGAGCTCTGGCAATAGGTAGTCCCGGTAGGACAATACGGGTGACGCCGTCCCGTTTTCAGGCAATCCTGAACTCGAATTCTGATTCGATTCTTCTTTGATTCTTCGGTCACGCGGGGCCGGCGGTTTAGAGGGGGCCGATCCCGCAGAGGTTCCTCCCGCGTGGCGTAACAAACTTGGGGCGGCTCACTCGGCCGCCCCCTTTATTTGGTTCGCCCTTCCCCTTCGGCCATTCAACGATCCGACGTTCAGTGCACGCTGCGAAGCGCCCTGCGATCGCGCGGGGCGGGTTCTCCGGCATAGCGCGGATTGACCGCGCAGTCGCCGCCCGTCGCCGATACGGCCGCAAGACATTGGCGCAGCGTGAAATAGGCACAGTCCATCGCGCCGTCATAGTCGCGCGCGCAATATTGCGTGTCGTAGATTGTGGCTCGTGCCGCGGCCGGGGTGGTCGGCGCCGCAAGCATGACCCATGTGGCCGCTGATGTGGCCGCTGCGAGCGCTGAGAGGCCAATGCCGAAGGTCTGATGGCGCATGTCTTCGACACTCCGCGTGCTTCAAATGCGCTCGCTCTCAGGTTCAGGATAGCGGGCGTATCCCGGACGCCACGAGCCGATCGCGAATATCACGAGCAGCCCGCCGATCAGCGAAAGATTCTTCAGCGCCTGAATCATATTCGCCTGACGATCCGGTCCTTCCATCGTCCAGAAGGCATGGAAATACCAGGTGGCCGCAATCGTGAACAGGATCAGCAGCACCGCGCCTGCCCGCGCGCCGATATTAGCCGCGATCATCAATGCCGCGCCGATTTCGATCACGCCGGCCAGAATTGCCAGCATGGTGGGCGTCGTCATTCCAGTGACGGATTCGAGTTGCGGGGTATACGCCCCGAGCATCTCCGGAAGCATGACCTTCGATCCGATGTACGTTGCAGTACCCGGAATATCCATCAGCTTCTGCGCACCGGACAGAATGAAAACAAGCACGAAGAGAATGCGTCCGAGAACCAGGATGCCATTCATGGCGATCACTCCAAAAGGATCTCACCTCATCAGCGCCAGCCTGAGATCGACGGCTCGCGATCTTGCGCGATTCGCGGACTTAATTCTTGGGCGTCGCCTTTTTCGAACCTTTCTTTCCCCTCGCTGCCCGCCCCTTCTTGGCCGCAGGCTGCCGCCCCTTGATTTCGACGACCAGGGCGCGGACTTCCGTGTCGCCTTCATTCGCCGTGGCGGTCTCCTGCGAGGGCAGCCACAGAGCTTCGCCAGCCTTGAATATCAGTTCGTAGCCTTTGCGTCCGGGCGGGGTGAAGACGATCGCTCCATCCGTCAGCGCGTACAGAAACGTGTTGGGGCGCGGCGCGGCCGGTTGCTTTGAGCCGGGCGCAAGCCTGATCTCCCGCACCCTGATCTGCTCGTTTTCAAGCAGCGATTTCTGCGTATCGGCAGCGGTCTGGGCCAAGCCCAATGACGCCGGCAGGATGGTCAGCGCGAGGGCAAGAGCCGGGATCTTCATGGATGCTGCGGCAGGCTGATGGAACGGATTGGACATTCGCTGCCCATCCAGCCGCGGGCTCGTGAAGCGAATGTCAAATCCAAGCTCCACTGGGCTCATATGGGCTCATAGGTGTGCCGCTGCCCTTGATGCCAACATACGCAAACCGCGCGCCGGGATACGAATGTTAGCACCGGGCCGCGAGATGGCAACTCGGGGCGGTCCGCGCGTGGGCGATGGCAATGCTGGGTTGGAGCTGCGCCGCCTTCGTTAGCCGAGGCTTTGCCGGATCAACCGCGATAGCGGCGCGACACCCGATGATAGTTGCCCCCGGATCGCGCTGCCAGCAGCGGCCCTTGTACCAGTAGAATCCGGTTCGGCGCCGTTCCATCTGGGCGCCCGGCGCGGCGCCGGTCGCCGCGCCGATGATGGCGCCGGCTGCCGCCCCGCCGCAGCCGCCTGCGGCCCCGCCGATAATCGCGCCCGCCGCGCCGCCGAAGATGGCCCCGCCGATCAGCCCTTCCTGCGCCTTGGCTTTTTTGCACGGGCATGGCGAGCGCAAGCGCAAGGCAGATCGCCCCGGTCACGATGCGAATCACCGTCATCCTCCCTCAACCCCGGAGCGGCAGAATAGCGGCCGCTGGCGCCTGGCTCCAAACGAGTGCGGCGAGGTGCTGGTTACGGGACCTGTGGTTCCTGCAGCAGGTCGGCCGCGAATGCCGGCTCGGCCGTGGTGCTACGCGGATCGATCGCTTCGACAAGCTTGAGAAAGGAAGAACTCGGCAACGGCGGCGCGAACACATAGCCTTGCGCGGTGCGGATGCCGCGTTCCCTGAGCGCGACAACCTGCTCGAAGGTCTCGACGCCTTCGGCGATGATATCCATACGCATGCTGGCCGCGAGATCGACCAGCGTTTCGATGATGGTGCTGGAATGGTTGTCGCTGCCCAGCGCATCGATGAACATCTTGTCGATCTTGATGATGTCGGCGCCGAGCTTGAGAATATACGACAGTCCGCCATGGCCGGCGCCAACGTCATCGATCGCAATGCGCACGCCAAGATCCTGCAGCGTCGCGATGACGCGTCGAGTCCGATTCAGATTTTCCAGCGGCTGGCGTTCGGTCACTTCGAGAAAGATTTGCGAATAGCGGATCGGCGATCGCTCGAAGATCGCGCGCAGATCGCGCACGATGGTCTCGTTGGAAAAATGCGCCGCGGTCATGTTGAAGCCGAGCTTCAGCTTGGGACGCGCAGCATAGACCTGCCCCATATCCACGGTGACTCGGCGCATCATGCTTCGCGTCATCTCCACGATCATGCCGCTGGATTCGGCGAGCGGGATGAACGCGGCGGGCGACAGCACCGTACCGTCGCTCTTTTTCCAGCGCATCAGTACCTCGGCGCCGCGAATCCGCCCGCTGGTGATGTCGACGATCGGCTGATAATAGGGCACGAATTCGCCGCGCCGCAGCGCGCGTTCAAGGTCAGCCACCGGGTTGTCGCGCTGGCGCACGCGCAGGATCAGCGCGACCGCAACTAGCGCCAGCGCCAGGATGCCTGTCATCGCAATCGCGATCTCGCGCAGGTCCCCGAGCGACACCTCGCCCTCGATCTGCGGATGCGAAGTGGCAACCCGCAATCCGAAGCGGTCTCCGACGCGCGCGTAGCGCGTCACCGCCGACAGTCCCTCGGCGTCCGATGGGCGCGTCCCGACCTCGGTGATCGTCGTGCCGTCGACCAGCGCAAGCTGCGCATAGCCGGCCATATCTGCGCTCAGCATGCCAAGCCTTGCGATCAGGACCTCGGGCAGGAACAACGCCGAGAGGCTGGTCGTTCCGCCCGGCCCGACCGGCCGGCGCAGCCGGACCATGCGACCGGCCTGTTGTCCGAGTTGCACCACCTCGATCTCGGCAGCGCTGCCTTGGATCTTGCCGGTGGAGAGCACCTTCACGAGACCGCCCAGCCGCAGGTCGGAGCACAGCGGCTGACCGGCGGCGCCGAGCACCGCAATCTGCTTGATCCAGGCAACCGACAGGCTCGCCTTGCGGATCGCATCGATCTGGTCCGGACGGCAGCCATCGACGCCGCGCTCAGCAAGGTCGTCGATCGCGGCGAGCGCGGCTGTAAGACGCTCATCGGCAAGACGGACCGACCGGCGGGCGAATGTCTCGATATCGTTCGCGCTCTGGCGGACCAGGAGGCCGTCGACCCAGAGGTTTAGGCCAACCATCGGCGCGCCCGCAAGCAGGATGCCGATCGCAATGGCGATCAGGTTTCTGGCTCTCGACGACAAGGAACACGCCTCTTAGCACCGCAATACCGTTCAAATTGCCGGCTTCGCGTAAAGGCGGGCTTAAGCATAGCCGCGCGCTCTGCCCGGCAGCGAGCATCGCAGGCAGCGGCGGCGCGTATGGTTACACGGGTGTTAACGCGGCTGCTTTCGGGGCCGCGTCCGGCCTAGCGCTCCGGCAGCGGAATGAACTCCGTCTCGTCGCCGGGCACGATGCCGAAGCGCGCGGCCTTCCAGTCTTCCTTGGCCTGCTCGATGCGGTCTTTGCGCGAGGACACGAAATTCCACCAGATATGCCGCGGGCCTTCCAGTGCCGCGCCGCCGAGGATCGCGATATGGCTCGCCGTCACCGCGCGCACGGCGATGCGGTCGCCCGGCCGGAAGACCAGCAGCTTCGGTCCAGTGAAGCGTTCGCCCGCAATCTCGATCTCGCCCTCCACGATATAGATCGCCCGTTCCTCGTAATCGGGATCGAGCGGGATCGTGGTGCCGGCCTCCATCGCAACGTCTGCGAAGACCGTGTCGGATGCGGTCACCACCGGCGAGCGCGCGCCGAAGGCCTGGCCCGCGACCACGCGCACGCTGAAACCGCGGTCGGTCACGAACGGCAGGTCCTCGGCGCTACGATGGAAGAAGGACGGTTCGATCTCCTCCTTGTCGGCCGGCAGCGCGACCCAGCATTGCAGGCCGTGCAGCGTGTCGCCGCCAACGCGCCGTTCGGGGGCAGTGCGCTCCGAATGCACGATACCGCGACCGGCGGTCATCCAGTTCACCTCGCCCGGCCGGATCGCGGCGAAGGTACCGAGACTGTCGCGATGGGTGATCTCGCCGTCGAACAGATAGGTCACCGTGGCGAGCCCGATATGCGGATGCGGACGCACATCAATGCCAAGGCCGGCGCGGAATTCCGCCGGCCCCATCTCGTCGAGGAACACGAACGGGCCGACCATGCGTCGCTGCGCGGACGGGAGCGCACGGCGGACCTCGAAATTGCCGAGATCGCTGGTGCGCGGCACGATCACACGCTCCAACGCCTCGCACGATTGACGATCCCCCGGCATCGGGTCCTGACCTGGAAAGAAGCTCATCCCGACATGTCCACTGTTCATGCCCAACAGGGCGTTGGACGATCCATTAGTCTACGCTCAAACCGGCCTCATTGCGACGACGACCCCCGGAAGAACTAAACCGGCGTGTCACGCCTCCCTTCGTCCCGAAGCCTCGTTCGACAAGTTTTCACGCGGCAGTCTTCGAGGCGACGGAATTCGAGAACGCCGGCCGAACCGCTGCTGAAGGCCGATCCGGTGACACTCGAGACATTTCTGGCGACCAGATCTGACAGCTTGGCCGTGCGCGCAAACCGGCCTGCCGGCTTTATGCGTGCGTGCGAGGCGGCCTTAAGGCTTCTCAATCAGGTCAGCGATGAACCGCGGCAGCGCGAATGCCGCGCGATGCACCTCCGGCGTCCAGTATCGCGTCGGAAAGCGCCCGGCCAGTTCGTAGCGGCGTGTCAGCTCTTCGACGGAATGCGTGCGCAGCGTGACGTCGTCGGTGGCCCAGCCCATCGCAAGATGACCGCCGGTATAGGTCGGGATCGCCGCGATATAGCAGGTGCCATCTGCGAACAGTTTACGGAATGTCGCGACGGATCGCAGCACATCCGGTTGCAGGAACGGCACGCCGTTCTGCGTGACCATGAGGCCTTGCGGATTGAGACAGCGCTGTACGCCGCGATAGAACGCTTCGGTGAAGAGCACTTGGCCCGGGCCGTGCGGATCGGTGGAATCGATGATCACCACGTCGAACTTGCGATCTGTCCGTTCGACGAACGTCATGCCGTCGCTGATCACAAGCTCGAAACGCGGGTCCGACAGGACCGGGCCTGTGAATTCCGGAAAATGTTCCCTGGCGAAACTGACGACCGACGAATCGATCTCCACGAGCGTGAGGCGCGTCACGGTCTTGTGCTTGAGAACCTCCTCGGCGATGCCGCAATCGCCGCCGCCGACGATCAGGACGTTTTGCGCGCGCCCGTGCGCCAGAATAGGCACGTGCGACATCATCTCGTGATAGATGAACTCGTCCGCCGACGTGACCTGCGTCGCGCCATCGAGCATCAGCACCTTGCCGAAATTGGCGCTTTCGAACAGCAGCAGATGCTGATGCGCGGTCTTCGACTCGTGCAGAACGCGTTTCACCCGGTATGACGTGCGCAGCCCGTCACCGTCGAACAGCGTCTCGGAAATCCAGCGATCTTCGGTCATGACACATCCTCGCATCGGGCGCGCCTTCGCGCACATGCCAGTGTGGATGGACGAATGCCGCAGTGTCTCGCGGCGCGGCGCGGGTGGACAGGGCTACACGCCCTGTCCACGCAGGATTTCGCTCACTGCGATGCGCGCCGGCTTGAAGGCCTCGCGCAGGACCGGAATGCAGGCTTCCGGTTCGGCTTCTCCGCACATGAACACATCCAGCGCCGCATAGTTGTTTTCCGGCCATGAATGGATCGAAATGTGGCTTTCCGCCAGCACCGCAACGCCGGAAACCCCACCATTCGGCTCGAAATGGTGCAGGTGGATATGCAGCAGCGTCGCCCCGGATGCAGCGACGCAATCACGCAGCGTCGTCTCGATATGATCGAGATCATCCAGCCTGTCGGCGCCGTATAGGTCGACGATGAGATGCGTCCCCGCGCATTTCACTCCGTTCCGCAAGATGAAACGGTCGTCCTGAGCTTCGATGTTCGACGCCGTTGCGTCGATCTGCGAGTCCTTCGTTCGGGAGGTACTTGGTGCCCCCAAGCCCGTCCCCGATTGAAAGAGGGCGTTCCGGCGCATGTGCCGTCCTCCTCAACCAGAGAGCGTAGCCCGAGAGACCGGCGAGCCGGCTCACGGAATGAAAAAAGCCGCCCCGACAACCCGCGAAGAACGGGCTGAAACAAGCGGCTCGGCGGATGTAGTCATTTTGGCGGCGCGCTTCAAGCAAACCCCGCACCTGCCGGGCGGCTTACGACAAAATGCCGCAAACCGCCTGCGCCAAGATCACAGGAACTTTGCGCCTTGCGCTTCCACCGCCGCGAGCGCGGTCATGTTGATGACGCCGCGCGCGGTGACTGATGGCGTCAGGATGTGCGCCGGCAGCGCCGCGCCGATTAGGATCGGCCCGACCGGAAGCGAATCCGCCAGCACCTTGGTCATCTGGAAAGCGATATTGGCCGCATCCAGATTGGGCATGATCAGCACGTTGGCCTCGCCCTTCAGCCGCGAATACGGGAACACGCGCTCGCGAATCGAGGGTGTAAGCGCAGTGTCGCCGTTCATCTCGCCGTCGGCCTCAAGCTCCGGGTGGCGCTGCTGCAGCAGCTGCAGGGCCGCGCGCATCTTGGCGGCGGAGACGCTGTCGTAAGAGCCGAAGTCGGAATGCGACAGCAGCGCGATCTTCGGCACGAGGCCGAATCTGCGCACATGCGCCGCGGCCAGCACCGCCATGTCCGCGATCGCGTCCGCGCTCGGCTCCGGCGTGACCTGGGTATCGGCGAGGAAATAGGCGCCCTTGTTGGTGATGACGAGGGAGAGCGCTGCGAATTCCTTCACCCCCGACGCAAGCCCGATCACGTCGCGGATGTTCTTCAGATGCGCCATATAGCGCCCCTCCATCCCGCAGATCATGGCGTCGGCAATCTTCAGCCGCACCGCGAGCGCTGCGATCACCGTCGCATTGGTGCGTACAATGGTGCGCGCGGCATCCGGCGTGATGCCGCGCCGGCCAGCGGCCTCGACATAGGCCTGCACGAATTCGCGGTAGCGCGGATCGTCATCCGGATTGATCAGATCAAAGTCGCGGCCCGGCCGGATCGACAGGCCGTAACGTTCAAGCCGTGTCTCGACCACATTGGGACGGCCGATCAGAACGGGTTGCGCCAGCCCCTCCTCGACGACGACCTGGGTGGCGCGCAGCACACGCTCGTCCTCGCCCTCGGCGTAGATCACGCGCATCGGGTGTTCCTTCGCGCGCGCAAAGACCGGTTTCATGATGAAGCCGGAGCGGAACACAAAGCGATTGAGCCGCTCGCGATAGGCCTCGAAATCGCTCAACGGCCGGGTCGCAGCGCCCGATTCAATCGCCGCCTGCGCCACTGCCGGCGCGATCCGCAGGATCAGCCGCGGGTCGAAAGGATTGGGGATGAGCGAGCCGGGTCCGAAGGTGCGCGATTCGCCGCCATAGGCGCGCACCGCGACATCGGAAGGCGCCTCGCGCGCCAGTGCTGCGATCGCCTCGACCGCCGCGCGCTTCATCGGCTCGTTGATGGTGGTGGCGCCGACATCAAGCGCGCCGCGGAAGATGTAGGGAAAGCACAGGACGTTGTTGACCTGGTTCGGATAGTCGGAGCGCCCGGTGCAGATCATGGCGTCGGGACGCACCGCGCGCGCCTCGTCCGGCATGATTTCCGGGGTCGGATTGGCGAGCGCCATGATCAGCGGGCGGTCTGCCATGCGCTTGACCATGTCGGGCTGCAGCACGCCGCCTGCCGACACGCCAAGGAAGATATCCGCTCCGCCGATGATGTCGCCGAGTGTGCGCGCGTCGGTGTCTTGCGCGTAGGCCTCCTTCCAGCGATCCATGAGGGTATTGCGGCCCTTGTAGACCACGCCCTCGATGTCGGAGACGAAGATGTTCTCGCGCTTCGCACCGAGCGTCACAAGCAGGTTGAGGCAGGCGAGC
>Ga0182742_1004177_pt1 | contig 13349 bp, 11 predicted proteins | sample eDN5th37CBELigMG_FD_128880 | JGI IMG/M metagenome (GOLD analysis project Ga0182742, IMG submission 128880) | Enriched Miracle-Growth compost microbial communities from Emeryville, California, USA - eDNA 5th pass 37_C BE-Lig MG (version 2)... ... | reverse complement strand
TCAAGATCCTGATCGAGGGCGAGGAGGAGGTCGGCGGCGCGAGTTTGGAGGCCTACGTCGCCGAGAACGCCGCGAAGCTGAAATGCGACTACGCGGTGATCTCCGACACCAGCCAGTTCGCCCCCGGGATGCCGGCCATCACGTATGGACTGAAGGGCCTGGCCTACTTTGAGGTCCACGTCAAGGGGGCCAACCGCGACCTCCACTCCGGGACCTACGGCGGCGCCGTGGCCAACCCCCTGAACGCTCTCTCGAAGATCCTGGCGAGCCTCACCGACGCCGAAGGCCGGATCGCCGTCGCCGGGTTCTACGACGACGTCAAGCCGCTGGAGGACTGGGAGCGCGACGCCTTCAAAAAGCTGCCGTTCTCCGAGGCCGACTTCCAGGCCGACCTGGGCGTCACGGCCCTTTTCGGCGAGACCGGCTACACCACGTTGGAGCGCAAGGGAGCCCGGCCAACCTGCGACATCAACGGGATCTGGGGGGGATACGCGGGCGACGGTCCCAAAACCGTCCTGCCCTGCCAGGCCGGCGCGAAGTTCAGCTTTCGGCTCGTTCCGGATCAAGACCCGAAGAAGATCGGCGAGCTGGTCCGCAAGCACGTGGAGGCGGTGACGCCCCCGGGCGTGACCGTCGAGATCATCACCCACCATGGAGCGCCGGCGGTCTTGGTCGACGTCGACACCCCCGGGGTCAAGGCCGCGGTGAAGGCCATCGAGACCGCCTTCGGCGTCGAGCCGGTCTTCATTCGCGAAGGAGGCTCCATCCCGGTCGTCGGCCTGTTCAAGCAACATCTGAAGGTGGATACCCTGCTTTTGGGCTGGGGCCAGAACGACGACAACCTCCACGGCCCCAACGAAAAGTTCTCGCTCGCCGACTTCCACCGGGGAACCCGCGCCAGCGCCCACCTGCTCAACGAATTGGCCCGGCGGGCGTAGGGGGAGAACGAGGCGAGCGGAACCGACTCATTGTAGCCGGGGTCTGTGACCCCGGCGCGCGAGCCCCCGCAATCCGACGCCGATCCCGGCTACAATAAGAGGGCCGCCGCGCCCGTTTCGATTCACCCCCTCCGAAAACCCGGCTTGCCAGGCGATTTCCGACACGGGAAACTGAGGGGACCGCCAAACCGACGGGGATCGACTAAGGAACTCGTTCATGCTCGACTTGAAGTACGTCATCGCCAACCTGGACGCCGTGCGCGAGAACTGTCGCAACCGCAACGTCCCCCCCGACGCGCTGGAGGACCTGGACCGGATCGCCGAGCTGGAGTCCGAACGCCGGCGCGCGCTGGCGACCGTCGAGGATATCCGCCGCCGCCAAAACGAGATCGCCCAGGCGACGGGCAAGGAAAAGGACCAGGAGCGGCGGGCCGAGTTGATTGAGGCGGGCAAGCGGCTCAAGTCCGAGGTGAGCGAGCACGAGGAGCAGCTCCGCCGGCTCGACGACGAGATTAAGCAGCGTCTCGGCCGGGTCCCCAACCTCTCCCACCCCGACGCCCCGATCGGCTTGACCGAGGCCGACAGTCGAGAGCTGCGCAAGGTCGGCGAGCCTCGCGTCTTCGACTTCCCGGTCAAGGACCACGTCGAGTTGGGCAAGGCGCTCGATTTGATCGATTTCGAGACCGGAGCCAAGGTCGCCGGCGCTGGGTTCTACTTCCTTAAGAACGACGCCGTGCTGCTGGATTTGGCGCTTCAGCAATTCGCCCTCCACAAGCTGATCGGCCGGGGGTACACCCCGGTCACCACGCCCGACCTGGCCCGCAACAGCATCTTGGAGGGGATCGGCTTCACCCCTCGGGGCGAGGAGACCCAGGTCTACTCGATCGAGGACACCGACCTGAGCCTGGTCGGGACGGCCGAGATCACCCTCGGCGGGATGCTCGCCGACGAGCTTTTGGACGAGGCGGCGCTGCCGATCAAGTTCGTCGGCCTCTCGCACTGCTTCCGCACCGAGGCCGGCGCCGCGGGCCGGGCCAGCCGGGGGCTGTACCGGGTCCACCAGTTCACCAAGGTCGAGATGTTCGCCTTCTCAACGCCCGAGCAATCCGGCGCGATCCACCAAGAGATGCTCGAAATCGAGGAGGAGCTTTTCGGCGAGCTGGGCCTTCCCTATCGCGTGCTCGACATCGCCACCGGCGACCTTGGGGGCCCCGCCCACCGCAAGTTCGACATCGAGGCCTGGATGCCCGGCCGCGGCGAGGGCGGCGAATACGGCGAAGTGACCAGCACCTCCGACTGCACCGATTACCAGGCGCGAAGGCTCAACATCCGGTATCGTCCCGCCGACCCAAGCCAAAAGGGAACGCGGTTCGTCCACACGCTCAACGGCACCGCCATCGCCGTCAGCCGGGCCTTGATCGCCATCCTTGAGAATTACCAACGCGCCGATGGCCGCGTCGACGTCCCCGAGGCGCTGAAGCCCTGGGTTGGCAAGGACGTGATCGGCTAAACGGAAACGCGCCGCGCTCTCATTCCCTCCCCCGGTCGAGGCTGGCCCTAGGGGCCGGGGGAGGGTCGCCGGATTTGGGAATGAGCGCGGCGAGCGTTTTTCCCGGGAGGGCGAGGCTCCCGCCGAGCCGGCGCCGAGCGCGGGGCTCGGCGGGAGCCTCGCCCTCCCGATCCCGTCCCGGAACTCGTCGGTAAACCCGCCGACCCTCATTCGGTCTTCGGCCACCTTCTCCCGAGGGGGGAGAAGGATGTTTGGCGAAGGCCCGGTTTCCAGACTCCAGACCCGAACCCACGAAACCCGGAGGGAAGGGCTTATGCGACATCCGCTGTTGGTCCCCGACCTTCGCGAGCTAATCCAGGGGGGCGAAGAGCAGGCGCTTCGGGACTTCATCGCCGGACAGCACCCCGGACGGGTCGCCGAGCTGATCGAGGACCTCGACGTCGCCCACGGCGACGCCTTCTTCCGGCTCCTCGATGCGCGCGACCGGTCCGAGGTGCTCAGTTATCTCGATCTCGACGCCCAGATTCGGCTCGTCGAGGCGATGCCGCCGCGCGAGGCCGCCGAGCTGCTTCGGCTCATGTCGCACGACGAGCGCGCCGACCTGGTCAACCGGCTCGACGAGGACTTCGTCGACGAGGTCATGCCCAACCTCGCCCAGGCCGAGCGCGAGGACATCCGTCGCCTGACCAGCTACGAGCCCGAAACCGCCGGCGCGGTGATGACCACCGACTACGTCACCCTCCCCCCGCACATCACCGTGCGCGAGGCCCTGGAGCGGATCCGCCAAGACGCCCCCGACCGCGAGACGATTTACTACTGCTACGTCGTCGACCACAACCGGCGGCTCATCGGCTTCATCTCGCTGAAGCGGCTGATCCTCTCCCGCCGTTCGGCGATCATCGAAGAGATCATGCAGCGCGACGTGATCTTCGCCCGGGTTGACGACGATCAAGAGTCGGTCGCCCGAAAGATCGACAAGTACGACCTCCTGGCCCTGCCGATCATCGACGCCGAAGACCGGCTCGTCGGCATCGTCACCCACGACGACGCCCTGGACATCCTTCGCCGCGAGCAGACCGAGGACATGCTCAAATTCGGCGGCGTCTCACCCGACCCCGAAGCCGACAACGTCCCCTACTGGCAGAGCGGCGTCACCCAGGTCGTCCGCCGCCGAATCAAGTGGTTGTTGCTCCTGTTCCTGGCCGAGAACTTCACCTACCCGGTGCTCCACTACTTCCAGTGGGTCACCGAACCCGGGCGCTACCCGGACCTCGTTTTGTTCATGCCGCTTTTGATCGGCACCGGCGGCAACGCCGGCAGCCAGACCGTCAGCACGGTGATCCGAGGACTCGCCCTTGGAGAAATCAAGACATCCAACACACTGCGCGTGCTGGGCCGAGAGTGGGCCACCGGCGTCCTACTCGGCTTGATCCTCGGGGCGGTCGGCATCGCCTACGCCCACCTCTGGCGCGGGCAGCCCTGGGGAGTCTCCAGCGTCATCGGCCTGGCGCTCTTCGGCGTCTGCGCCTGGGCCAACACCATCGGCGCGCTCGTCCCCCTGACCGCCCGCAAGCTCAACATCGACCCCGCGGTCATCTCCGCCCCATTCATCACCACCCTGGTCGACGCCACCGGGTTGGTCCTCTATTACACCATCGCCATCGCCCTGTTGGGCATCACAAGGTAGGGGGAACGAGCGGCTTGCGCGTCGCGGACGCCCTCTTTTTGTAGCCGGCCTCCGCGAGGCCGGGACCGGCGCCGGGTCGTGGAGGCCCGCGACCCGGGGGCAACAGCCCCCGGCTACAATGGGTCGTCCGCCGGTTCCCCTACGAATTCGCGTAAATCCGCCCCGGGCGGTTTCCCGAGGCCCATCGGGGGCGGCGGCGGAACCAGAACAGCTCCATCGCGTGGGCGTGGTAGGTTAGGCCCATCATCCTCATGACGACCATCCCGCCGTAGAGAGTGAGGACCCAAAAACCCCAAAGCGCCAGGGCCTCCATCCACATTGTGGGCATGTGGAACAAGAGGCCGTAGATCCCCAGGCCGGTCGCGGCGGTCACCACGCCGGCGATGATCGTGGGGACCAGATACGCCCAGCCGATTCGGCCAATCGCCCGAACCACCGTCACCGGGTTGGCCGCCACGATGGTTTCGAGCATCAGCGAGGCCGCCAGGCCCATTTGCGCGAACCCCGCCGTCAGGATGATCAGGACGGCGACGGCCGAGCCGCTGAACCAGTCGATCCGGTCGAGACGGCTCCAGCAAAGCGCCGCGGCCGGAGCGCCGACGCCCAGGCCCATCAGCCCGGCCCAGATCCAGCGGCCGATCCCCTCGGCGATGTCGGCCGGCGACCACTCGGGCCATCGCGGGTGGTCATTCTCTCCCATGGCGCTGGCGACCAAGACCCGGCCCAGAAAGAGCAGGAGGTAGCCGAAGGTCATCGCGAAGCTGAACAGCATCGGCGTGAACACCGGCGCGACCAACAGCCCGAGCGCCCAATCGCTTTTGTCGAGGGGCTCCAGCACCGCGATGAAGTCGAAGACCGGCAGCGACAGAAACCAAAGCGCCGGTGGAAAGAGCACCAAAAGCCCCAGCCCCGGCCCGTCGACCAGGGGATAGGCCAGGCACTCCCAGAGCCCTGGCATCGCGCGCGAGTGCTTCCAGCGCGACGGCGCGAGGTCGTCGTCGAGGCTCCGTCGACGAACCACGCGGATGAAGGTTGAGGCGTCGGATTCGCGCCAATCCCCCTTGCGCGTCATGCTCGGCCCTCGCTCGCCTTCGCCGGGTCGTCCCTCATCCACGGGAGGAGGACGACGGCCGACTCTCCCGAAACCAGCCAAGCGCCCGGGCGTGGCGGTGATATTCCGTTCCCAAAACCCGCATCATCACCAGGGCCCCGTAGAACGCGACGCCCCAGAACAAGAGCCACGAGCCGATCGCCAGATAAGGCTCCGAGATGTGCAAAACCACCGCCAGCAGGCCCCCCGTCAGGGCCATAACGATTGTCGAGAGAACCAAGGAACGCAAGAAGCCGAACCGAGAAACCCAGACCGCCCGCCCCACCGTCGCCGGGTTGACGGCCAAAACGTCGTTGAACAGCAGCGAGGCCACCAGCGCCACCTGGGCGTAGAGCGCTCCCAGCGCCCAGAGCCCTCCGAAGATCGCCCAGTCCGAAAATTTCGGCTCCTCCGTTCGACCCCAAAACCAAACCGCCGGCAGACCTCCCACCAGGAACCCCGCCAGCAAGGCCCATGCCCATCGCATGACCCCTCGGATCAACTCCCAAAGGTCCAGTTCCGGCCATCGCGGGTGGCGAGCCTCTCCCATGGCGCTGGAAAGAAGCACCTGATTCAGGAAGGCCAGCGTGTACCCCAAGACGATGATGAGCCCCGTGAGCGACGGAATCAAGGCCCGAATCGGCGCGATGGCCGGCTCGCCCTGGGCCAGCAGGCTGAGGTACTCAAACGTCGGCAGCGAGATCAGCCACCAGAGGACCGGAAAGATCACCAGGAAGGCCAGGCCGTTGGCGTCCCAAAGCGGGTAAAACAGGTTGCGGACGACGCTCCGGGCCGACGCCGGAGACCCCGGCCGAGGAACCAGGCCTTCCCACCTCTCCAACCGGTCGATCAGGCTGGCGGCTTTCCGTTTTCGACGCTTCGACGCCGGCCGGACCACCGCCGCGGTCGTGGGGGTCTCGATCTCGATGACGGGCGCGGGCTCCTTGGGCACGCGGAGCGCTTCGCCGCAGCTTGGGCAGCGGCCGACCCGACCGGGAACCGCCCCCGGCGCCCGGATCCGCTTGCCGCAACGGCAAACCAGGATCATCTCGCCCATGTGGCGCTCCGTCGAGACGGCCCTCCCGAAACGCCCGCTTGCTTATAAGACGGCTTCTACGCCTTCTTCTTCCGGTTCGGCTTGCCGGCGGTCATCTGGTCGAGAACCTCGCGAACCTCCTTCGCGCGGCTGGGATCGAGGGGGTGCGACTTGAGCAGGTGCAGAACCAGCAGGCCGGGCTCGCCCTCGTAGAGCTTATCGACGAGGCTGTTGACTCGCCGCTTCTGGACTTCCTGGGAGCTGATCGTCGGCCGATAGACGTAGGCCAAGTCCGAGCGGTCGCTTTCGACCAGCCCTTTGTTTTCAAGCCGATCCAGGAGGGTCGCCACCGTGGCGTAGGACCACTGCCGGCCGGCGGCCTTGAGGGTCTCCAGGGCCTCGCGAACCGTCGCGCGGCCGCGTTCCCAAAGCACCTTGAGAACGTCGAGTTCCGAGTCGGGAATGGTGGGGGGCCGTTTAGCCATCGGAGGTCGTCTCGAAATCGAACGGCGGAGGAGAGCAACCCAAAACCCGCCCGCGGCGCCGGCCGAGTCGAACGAGGAGGGAACGTCGACCGCGCCGCTCTGTATGGCTTCAAGAGCACATCCTAAGACAACTGTCTCACAAGTTCAACCCCCAGGGGCGATTTCCGTCGGAATTCGGGAATCGACCCAACGGAACACCCTTTGCGGACGTTATAAACTATCGGCATCAGCGCGGGGCTCCGCGCCTCTTTGGCTTTTTCGAGAAGCCCGGCTCGTCGCCGAGCGGGGGAGCTTTCGACACGCGCGATCCAAATGGCGTTGGAAGGAGCTGGATGATGAAGCGTCGGTTATGGTTCTCCACCTCGCTTGGCCTGTCCCTGGCGGTCTTCGCCTGGGGATGCGGCGGCGAACAAGTGGAGTCGGGCATTGATGCGACGGGCCGGGGGCTCCAACACGCCGGCGAATCCGTCGAACAGGGCGGCCAGTCGCTGGGCAAGAGCATCGAATCCGCCGGCGAGGGGACCAAGGTTGAAAAGGCGGCCGAGGCCGTCGCCGGCGCCGTCGAGAAAACCGGCGAGGCCGTCGGCGGCGCCGTGACCCAGGCCGGCGAGAAGGTCAGCGAGTCGGCCGAGTCCGCCGGCCAGGCCGTTGACAAGGCCGGCGAAAAGGTCGAGGAGATCCAAGACAAGACCGCCGAAAAAATTGGCGAGATCAAGGACAAGGCCTCCGACACCCTCAAAAACCTGACCGGCAAGACCGAGGACGCCGCCAAGGCCGGCGCCGAGAAGGCCGAGGACGCCGCCAAGTCCGTCGGCGAAAAAGCCGAAGACGCCGTCAAGGCCGAAGCCGAGAAGGTCGAAGCCGAAGCCCAAAAGGTCGAGGAGGCCGCTGAAACTCCCTGAGAAATCGTCTCATAAAGGCGAGGATTGTCCGGGGGGGCGAGGTCCGCGCCTCGCCCTCCAGCTTCCCAAAGGGGGGCTTCCGGAGCCCTTGATCATCGCGCTTCGGGAACCGGCAACGCGGGGTGTTCGGCCAGCAGCGACGCGGCCGAGACCGGGGCGAGGGGACGAAAGCCGATTCGGGCCAGTCGGGCCGAGCCCAGCGCGCATTCCTTTTCGAGCGGATAAAACTCGTTGTAGTCGGCGATCATGGCGTTGATGGCCGTCGGGTCGAGCTCCTCGACGAACCGGCGCCAACGGGCGTTGAACCGTTCGACGCTGGCGATCAGGTCGCGGACGATGGCGCGGCGACGGCGAAGGGAGGCGGGAGCCTCGGCCCATCGCGGCTCCTCGGCCCCGGAGAGCGGCCAAAGGTCTTCGATCGGGGCGCGAAGGACGTCGCTCCAGTCGGCCGGGCCAACCGCCGCGCCGGCCCACTGGCGGAGCCGGACCCGGACCATTTCCAACAGCTCCTCCCGCTTCCTCACACAGCGCGTGTGGAGCGATTGCAGGGCGTACTCCACGTCCTGGCCCCGGCGGGCGAACGCCGGGGCGTCGAAGAGGCCCATCAGCTCGTTGAGGTCGGCGTCCGTCCGAAACGTCGGGTCGACCCCGTTGCCGTTGCCGTTGGCTTCGCTCATGCTCGTGGAGACCCCATCCTACTCGCCTTTGGGCGGGGGGGTTGGCAAGGTGGCCAGGGCGTTGAGGCTCCGGCGATAGTGCCAAAGTTGTCGTCGGGGGCCGTGGTCTTGGGTCCGCTTGGTCCAGGCCGCGGCGATTTCTCCGAGCGCCTCTTCGGGGGCCTTGCCGCCCGAGACGGCGTCGACCCGGCCTTTGGCGAGGTCGGCGAGGTAGCCGTTGGCGTCGGGGATGCGAAGGCCGGGCAGCACGCGCTCGGCCAGCAGGCTTTGCGAGACGGCGTCGGACCAGAGCCGGGGGTCGACGTCCGGCGCCGAGGCCGGGTCGGGCAGTCCCCGGCCCATCCATCGCGCCCGAACCGGCAGCATGGGGAAAATCCGTTCGGCGGCGATCCGGTTGGCGACGTCGGCCTCGGTTAGGTAGAGGATCAGGTCGAAGGCGGCCTCCCGCTTCTTCGTCTCAAGTCCCCGACGAACCCCGACCAGCCATCCTCCTCCCCGGGGGAGATGGGTCGGCCGGTTCGGCGACGAGTCCTCCGTCCAGATCTTGCGCAAGGGCTCGTAAACCCGCGCGGATCCGGGCAACGGCGCGACGCCGATCAGCTTGCCCGCCGACCACTCCGCGGCCTTCTCGGCCCGATCAATGAGCAGCGCGGTTTTCCCTTCGCGAAACGCGGCGCGGGCCGCGGCGATGTCGAACGTCTCGGCCCCCGGGGGGCCCAGGTCTTTCCACCCGGCGATCCCCTTCAGCGCCTCGACGAACGGCGGCGAATCGATCCGGGGGGCCATGTCGTCGGAATCGAACAGGAACGAGTATTGGTCGCGATGCCATCCCAGGCTCGCCGCTCTGGCCAGGAAGGTTGCGTTGCCGACCCCCTCGGCGTCATCGGCCCCCAGCGCGGCGGCCAGGCCGAAGTCCGGGGAGCCGTCGCCGTCCCAGTCGCGGCCTTGGAAAAACCCGGCGAGGGCGTCAAGCTCCTCCCAGGTGGCGGGGGGCTTCAGAGAGATCCCCAGCTCCTCGGCCGCGGCGAGGTTCGCCTCGCTCTCCAAGGCGTCGCGGCGATAGGCCAAAACCAGCGCCGAGCCTCCAAGCGGAAGCGCGTAACGCTCGGTTCCGTACTTGCTCGCCTGCTCTCGGAAGGCCGGGGCCAGGTCCTCGTATTGATATCCGGTCTCCTCCTCGTCCTCCTCAACGTCTTGGGCCGGTTGGGGAGGGAGCACGACCGAGTTGGGAATCTCCTCCAGAAGCTCGCGATCGATCAGGTTTCCCAAGGCCCAACCGGGAAAGACCAGGACGTCGAACTCGGCCGCCTTGGAGGGCTCGCTCGGGTCCGCCGGCTCGTCGACGATCTCGATCTCGCCCTCGCGCGAGGCGATCCACTCCCCTCGCTGGGCGGTGATCCCCGCCAGGATTTCAGGGTCTCCCACCGCGCCCAAGGTCAACGTGATCCCTTGGAAGTTCGGCCGGGCGTCCCGCGAGGGTTCGGCCTCCGGCCCCGAGCATCCGAATGTCCAACACAATCCCAGGATCACCGGCAGCGCCCGGATCCAACCGTCGGTAATTCGACCGTCCGCCACTCGCATCCGTCGGTTCTCCCCCAACCACGCCCGCGCCCCCCTCCACGTCTTTATGGAAGGGCCGTCGCTCCGTGCGTTTCATCGTAATGGACCATCACGCCCGCGGTCAAAAGCTTTGGGGCCGAGGACGGCGACCGTCCCGCCCCTCGAAAAAAATCTCCTCGAAAAAAAATGGTTCGTCGATTCCGCCCCTCGCCGTTCGACAAGGAGGTGAAGTTTGAAACGGGTTGCGTCGATATACAGGTGTATAGAGTGAGGCGCGGCTCGGGTTTTCCAAATGGTTGCTCAAGGGGGATGCTCATGCGGTTCATGGTGCTGATCAAGGCGAACGCGGACAGCGAGGCCGGTGTGATGCCCGACGAGGCGCTCATGACGGCGATGGGGAACTTCAACGAAGAGCTGGTCAAGGCCGGCGTGATGCTCGCCGGCGAGGGGCTGCATCCCTCCTCCAAGGGGGCCCGCGTCCGGTTTTCGGGCCCGGATCGAACCGTCATTGATGGCCCCTTCGCCGAGACCAAGGAGCTGATCGCCGGGTTCTGGATCTGGCGGACCAACTCGCTTGAAGAGGCGATCGAGTGGGTCAAGAAGTGTCCTTGCCCGATGGAGGGCGGGGAATCCGAGATCGAGATCCGCCAAATCTTCGAGATCGAAGATTTCGGCGACGCCGCCACTCCGGAGCTGAGGGCCCAGGAACAACGGTTGAGAGAGCAAGCCGCCTCCTCGTCGTCTCCCTGACCGAGGTGTTCGGCGCGAGATTCGAGCCTTCCCGAGAGGCGTCGCCAAAAGCTCGGTGGGAAAGCCGCCGCGCCCTTGGCCGAAGGCGGCCTCAAAATTCCCTCTCCCACCGGGGGCGGGGGGAACCCCGCTTGCGGGGTCGGGCCCGAAGGGCCGGGTGGGGGTCGGCGGGTTTACGGCGGAAGTTTGGCGATCCGGAATCATGATCGCCCAGGCGCATCGGTAAACCCGATGACCCTCATCCGGCCGTTCCGGCCACCTTCTCCCGGGGGGAGAAGGATGCTTGGCGAGGGCTATTTCGAGCGCGCGCGGATCACGCCGCCTCAAATCTCGCGCCGAACTAGGATTGGGCCGAAGGTCGGATGAGGGCCGAGGGGTCCACGGGCCCGCCGACCCTCCCGGCCCCCAGCTTCTCGCGCGATCCGATGGGGAATCGCGCTGGACCACTTTACGTACGTCACGCGGTTTGAAGGAACGAAAGGAAGGAACCATGCACGCGATTCCTTATCTCTACTTTGATGGTCGTTGCGATGAGGCCTTGGAGTTCTACCGCTCGGCGTTGGGCGCCGAGGTGTCGGAGATCATGCGGTTCAAGGACATGCCCGAGTCGGAGCAACAACACGAGGAGGGCTGCGGTCCCGCGCTGCCTCCCGGGTCGGGCGAGAAGGTGATGCACTGCAGCTTCAGAATCGGCGAGACGATGCTGATGGCCTCCGACGGCCTTTGTGGTGGAAAGCCGCGGTTCGAAGGCATCTCGCTGTCGCTCAACGTCGCCGACGCGGCCGAGGCCGATCGGCTGTTCGCCGTCTTGTCCGACGGCGGCCAGGTCCAGATGCCGTTGGGCGAAACCTTCTTCGCCAAGCGCTTCGGCATGGTCGCCGACCGTTTTGGAGTCTCGTGGATGATCATCGCCCTCCCCTAAAAACGCGCCGCGACACTCCCAAATTGGGTTCGTTCGGCGCGCCTTCGAGCGACGTTCGGGCGAGCCCAATTCGTTTCCTGGATGGGGTTTGCGGTAACTCAAAGCGCCCGGCGATTGGGTTCGTTCGGGCGTTTTTTCGCGATGTCTCGTGGGTCGATCTTCTTCGAATTGCCAAGGAGCCGCGGAAGGGCAAGACCCTCCCATTTCAATACGATCCGCGGGCGGCGAGTCGATTTTTCATGTTTTCGAAAAGAACCCGCCTGGTTTTTGCGGATTGTGTGGGTTGTGGCGAATCGTTTGGTTTTTTCATTTCCGGGGCGCGAGGTTTCTACCGGAGCGCCAGGCCGAACAGGGCGCCGGCGAGGATGAGCCAGGCCGAGTTCGTTCGGAAGCGGAGCAGGCAGAAGAGGCTGGCGACGGCCAGGGCGAGGGTCGGGAGATCGACGATGGACGAGCGGCCAAGCTCCCATGAGACGACCGCCATGAGGGCGAGCGAGGCGACGTTGACGCCGTCGAGAAACGCGCCCGCCGTCGGCGAGCGGCGGAGGAGGGGGACGATGGGGCCGCTGGCGGCGACGAACACGAAGGCCGGCAGGAAGATTCCCACCGTGGCCACGACCGCCCCCGAGACGCCGCCCAGCAGGTAGCCGATGAACGTCGCCGTCGTGGAGAGCGGCCCCGGCGTCACCTGGCCGACGGCGATCGCGTCCATGAGTTGCGCCTCCGTCAGCCACCCCCATCGCGTCACCAGATCGGCCCTCAGGAAGGCCAGCAGCACGTAACCGCTGCCGAAAAGCACCGAGCCGACCTTCAGGAAGAAGCCGAACAGAGGCCAAAGACCAAACGGGATCGCCGACGCGCCCTGCAACGCCGCTGGGACGACGGCCAAAGGGACAAACGGCGCGCCCGAAAGCGCGCCGTCGCCGCCACCGCCGCCGCGCCGAGTCGACGCCCCGCGTCCCGCGGCGTAAACCGCTCCGGCCACGAACAGGACGAGCAGCTCGTCGACCCCGGCCAGGTTGAGGCCCGCTCCGGCGACGGCCAGCGCGGCCAGCGCCCAAGTCTTCGCCGCGGCGCGGCCGAGTCTCCAGAGCGCTTGCAGAACGATGGCGATGACGACGGGCTTGATCCCCCAGAGCAGGGCCGACGCCTCGGGGCGGGCGCCGAAGCGGACGTAGGCCCACGCCAGGACGAGAACGGCGACGACCGCGGGAAGGATGAAGCAGACCCCGGCGACCAGCAGCCCCCGCCATCGGGCGCGCAACCAACCAATGTGGATCGCCATCTCGGTGGAGTTCGGACCCGGGATCAAGTTGGTTACGCCGAGCAGGTCCAGAAATTGCCCGCGCGTGAGCCAGCCACGGCGGCGAACCACCTCGTCCTCCATCATCGCGACATGCGCGGCGGGGCCCCCGAAGCTCATCGCGCCGAGCTTGAGAAAGAGCCCGGCCAACTCCCAAAGCGACGTTTTCCCGCCTTCGTCCGCGCGCTCGATGATGGGCTGTGTCGACTTGGGCATGACGCCACTCTCGCTTCGTCGTTCCCGCTCCTCCCGGATCAATGACTGGATCTTGACCGGGGCGCGGCCGTCCGGCAACGCCTCCCCGTCGCGGCCCTTGTTTTTGAAGGCCCGGTTCCAGGGCGTTGCGTCGCGCTTCGGGCCAAGCGATCATGAACCCGTTCGCGCTTGTGGCGCCCGCGTGTTTTGTCCGCGAGGAGGGGAAACGAAATCATGAGACGCTCGATCGGGTTCGTCGCGTTGGTTTTCGGGATCGGGATTGGGCTGGCGCTC
>Ga0182742_1004176_pt1 | contig 13350 bp, 12 predicted proteins | sample eDN5th37CBELigMG_FD_128880 | JGI IMG/M metagenome (GOLD analysis project Ga0182742, IMG submission 128880) | Enriched Miracle-Growth compost microbial communities from Emeryville, California, USA - eDNA 5th pass 37_C BE-Lig MG (version 2)... ... | reverse complement strand
TGCAACACGCTGGCGCTGACCACCAGAAAGTGCTTTCGGCTTACGCTTTAAATATTCTTCAAGTCCAAGAATTTTGGCTGCTTCTTGTACACGACGGTCGATTTCATCTTTAGGAAACTTACGAAGTTTTAATCCAAAAGCCATATTATCATAAACTGTCATATGTGGATAAAGGGCATAGTTTTGGAAAACCATCGCGATGTCACGGTCTTTAGGAGCAACGTCGTTAACACGCTTTCCATCAATATAGAAATCTCCTTTAGAAATTTCCTCGAGACCTGCAATCATACGCAAAGTTGTCGACTTACCACATCCAGAAGGACCAACAAACACAATGAATTCTTTATCTTGAATATGAAGATTAAAGTCTGTAACAGCGGTTACATTATTATCGTAAATTTTATAAATATGATCTAATTTTAACTCGGCCATGATAAAAGCCTCCTCATTAGTGTTTTGTTTCTAAGGTAAGTCTATCAATTGAAAGCGTTTTAATCATCGGCAAAGTGCACAAAAATCGGTTGCCCATTTTTTGTGCACTTTGTGATAGTCAATTTGATTGTTCGGCCAAGAGGCAGGCTAGATAAACCGTTAATGCCTGGTGAAAACCTTTGACATTGACCCCGGTGGACTCTGCGAATTTATCTAATCGGTATTGTAGGGTATTTCGGTGTATATATAGCTTTTTAGCTGCAAGCGAAACATTTGAATTGTTTTCGAGAAAAACTTTCATGGTTTCTAATAGTTCCGGGTCTTCTTTTAAAACCGGAATAATGTCCAAATCCAATAATTTTCTCGGAACAGGGGCGAGATTTACCGCAGAGATAATTGGAAAGACTTTTTCAAAGGTGAATATGCTCTCTTTGGAAAGAAGTGAAATCGACTGCGAAAAGAGATCTCTTTCTAAATAAAAAGAGTCTCGAATTTCCTCTGGGCTTTGTCGCTCTTTTCCTAGAAAGAAAACAATTTTAATAAAAAAATCATTTTCTAGGGTTGTGCTAATGGATTGAAAGTCCTGTTCTTCGTAGTCTAATTCAGTTTGCTCTTGGATGATAATCCCGTTGTTTGAATCGAGCCAAATAAAGGGTGAATCCAAAAAGAACTCTTTAATGGCCTTGTCCCATTCAGCTGAGTCCGTATCTGCATTTTTTATTTGGAATTGAATAAGCCGGGACTTCCCTGCTACAACAGGCGTTGTGTTTCCCTCTTTAAACAAGAAATCCTGCCACTGTCTTTCTTTTCCGGAAAGAGGAGAAGTTTTGAGGGGGTCAATTAATTCATATAAGTAACTAAGTAGTTCTAGTTGCTCTTTGCTAATATCCCCCTTTGGAATCCCAAGCCAAATTGGTTCCTGACGGTTCTCTTTTAACCAATAGTATTGGTCAAACGAGGTTTGTGGAGGTACATGTAGTAGTACTGAATTTTCGAAGTATGTTTGTACTTTATTTAGCATGCTATAAGTCCTTACCATCCTTTTTTTACTAATATTCGCATATCGCCGATTAAATAGCCTGTAATCTTTATAGTTGAGCATAAGGGTTTAAGCTAATGATTTTATGTAAAACGCCTTTATTATAGATACTATACCGTTTTTAAGCAAAAGTGAAAACAGACACCTTTTGTGGAGGTGTCTGATGTTTGATTATTTATCATATACATGAAACAACATGAGCTCATGTATTTGACTCTCGAGCTTTTGTTGCTGTTCATCAGTAGGTTGGATGTCTTTCCATTCTATCTGACCATTCTGATGATAAATGCCACTATACTTTTGTTTAAGATAATAAAATGAAAAGCGCCACCCAGGAATATCGGTATTCTCGTAGAGTGGTTTAATTTGAAAATGAGTGAACATTGCTGACTCCCCCCTTGCTTTTATTGTACTGGTTGTCGAAGGGGACAGCAATGATAATAACAAAGCTAGAAATTCGCTTTGTAGAATAATAGTTCAACAATTCTTTGTATGCGTTCCTTTTCAATTTTCTGTTCGTCAAAGGCCATTGGTTTTGAATTCACTTCAAAAAGAACATACTCGCCAGATTGAGTTAAACCTGCATCAATTGAGAATTCCCCAAAATAACCTAATTTCTTAGTGAGTAACGCTCCAATCCTTTTAACAAGCTTAGAGAAAAAAAGGTCATGTTGTTCTGTTCGTACTCGTTCGTAAGGTACCAAAACTCCGCCATTTGGTACATGTGTTGTTAAACTTTGTCTATGAGATTGACGCACACCAACGCCAGTAACTTTGTAGCCTTCCGGACTATCATGGGCGTGTATCCTGAAGTCAAAGCGTTTACCATCAAGTTGTGCAGGTGAAATTTCTACCTGGGCAATATACCGTTTCTTTCGTAAAAGGGCATGTGTTTCTTTCCAAAATGCATTGAATGAAGGGTAGAAGTTTTTTTGTTTATGGTCCATTAAAGCGATTGAACCATCCTTCTGGGTATGAAGTAAGAAAATGCCCTTTCCTCGCGAGGAAAGAGATGGCTTCAAGTATACACCTTGATGCTTTCGTAAAAACTCAGCTAAAACTGTCTCCTCGCTGATCAAAATACTTTTAGGCATTAGAGGCTCTAAGATAGAGTCTTCCTTTACCAATTCATATAGCTTAGCTTTATCAATAAAGAAGGGATTAAAAAAGGGGATGTTCCATTCTTCGAAAAGACGCCTTGCCTGATCGAACGAAGGGGATTCCTCCGTCTTTCTTAGCGGTACTCGGTTGTAAACAACATGTGGAAGTGGAGAAACCATTTGATACCAAGCATCCTGCTCAGGGAGATAGAGGAATCCAGAGATTTGGTTGTTTTTTATTTCTTCAGGAGCAAATACAATGCAAATGCCCCCTTTGGAAATGGCTTCACGCTGTACAGATTTAAAAAGCGGGATATTGCCTAAAATGGCCCCATTTTTTGATAACGAGGCCATAATTCCAATTAGTGGTCCAAGGTTCCCATTTACATTTTTCAAATCGATTGAAAATAAGGTCTTGCCTGTAAAGGAAGGTAGTGGTATTTGATTCGCTCCAAAAGAAAGTCTCTCAGTTGTATCTGTTGGATACCACAATTGATGCCAATGATCATAGCTGATCTTCATTGGAAAAGTTCCTCAGGTTTTGTAATTGCTTTTTCGGCAAGGTAAATTCCAAATTCAATCGATAATTTACGGCTTAGAAGTTCAAATTCTTTTAATTGCGGGTGCTTGAAGATCGAACGACCAGGTTTCGAATTCGCTTCAAAAAGCCAGACTTTTCCATTCTTATCAATGCCTAAGTCGAAACCGATTTCCCCGATAATTCCTTCTACTTGTGTTTCAAGAATTTCACTTAGATAAAGTGCTGCCTCCGATAACTTTTCTCTATAGAGTTCATGTTCTTCGTTCGAAGAGAAAATTTCCTCGAGTGTCTTCACTTCACCACCATAGCTGATATGCGTTGTCGCGCAACCGGCTCCACCAATTTTTCCGGCGATCGCAGCTATTTGCCAATTTCCTGTCTCATCTTTATTGGTATGGACCCTAAAGTCAACGATTCGACCCTCAACTCGCATCAAGTGAATACCCTGCTGCACAATCATATTGGAGAGTTTTCGTTTATAAAATACTTTTTTGAATAAAGTTTCGAGGCTCGGAAATTTGGTGAGTTTTTTATTTCCTTCATGATCTCGGTACCGGCAATAATAATATCCCTCATTGCGGTCATACAAAATTTGGTGGACACCTAAACCTAAACTACCGTTTTCAGGTTTCATGTAAATATGTCCATAGTCAGACAGCATTCTTTCAATGATGGAATACGATGTAAAAGGATATGTTTCTGGTAGAAATTGACTAGCCCCATCGACTTGCTGGAGTCGTTCAAAGATATCCATCTTGCTAAAAAAGCCAGGGTTATACCAAGGAATGAGATAGTCAGTTTGGAGTCTTGTTTTCAGCTCTTGAGTACTTTGTCGTTTTTCAGTTCGGCGATTGGGCAAACGATCGTAGACCACATTCGGAAACGGGACCTCAAGTTTCTTCCAGCCGGTTTCTTCATCATAGAAGTAGCCGTTAATTAGCCCGCGTTTCCAGTCAATATGCTCTTCTCCAAATAGGAATGGAAGAGCGCCAACAACTTTTTTGACGGATAATAATTTAGCAAAAAAAGATGTTCTCTTTCCTAGTGGGCGAAATGGATAAGAAGTAAATCCTGATGTTAAAATCCCAATTAGAGGACCGATAAACAGGGTGTCTTGGTCAATAAAAACATGCAGATAATTTTCTAGGCTTGGAAGGAATAAATCCTTTTGCAGTTTTTCAGTTATCACAATTTTATTTTTATTGTGCGGAAGGCACTCGGCTTCAATTACTTTGTTTCCGAAAGCAATCTTTTCAATCGGGTAGAGAGCCAAGTCACTTGGCAATAGGATTTTATAATCATGATGATTTTTGATTACTTCAATCCGATAACGTTTTTTCACGATGATTCTCCCTCACTTTCCTTCGGTTGTTGGCCAGTTGTTTTCCATATTTTAAGGGTGCTGTATAAAGTGACTCCTCGATTAAAGGAGTAGTTTCAACAATGACCTTTCTTCCCGGTTTTGAATTGATATCTAATATCCAAAGTGAAAGGTCACAAGCTATGCCAATATCAACTCCTAATTCAAATAGGGGCGGATAGTGTTTTTCTAATACATTAGGAAGTTGTAAAACAATCTCGTTTAATTCGGCATTTAGAAATCGGGCTTTTTCATTGGATAATGTATCAATCCAGTTTTGATAGTTTAAAGGTTTGGCACCGACAGTTAAATTAGAAAGGATTCCGTTTTGTTGACCTACTCGAATTCCTCTACCTCTTTCGACCCAACTTCCATCTATGTTTTTTTGTAAAAAAATTCGAACGTCAAACGGTCTATTTTCATGATCAGTAAGTGGAAGGAAGCGCTGTGCTAGATATGATTTTTTATTCAATAGGGTATGAAGCCAATTTATAAAAGGCTGAATAGTAGGATAGGTGGAGTTAACAAGTTCATGTTGTTTTTCGATCACAACTTTAATGGTTTCTTCATTCTTTTCAAGGCAAACAATTCCCATTCCACCTGAACCGATTTCAGGTTTGAGGATCACTTTCTTATAGCGATCTAGGAAGGATAGAACCTGTTGGGCGGTGGAGACTTTTATCGTTTCTGCTACATAAGGGCGTAGTTTCGATGCGAATAGGGTTTGATGTAAATTCCATTTGTTAGGCAACCCGTGGCCAATAAAATCAATATCTTTTCTCGTTTTTAGCCACTTTACAATCGCCATAGATGTCTTCGCAGTCAGCGTATCCGTGTAGAAACACCTATCATATAATATCTCTGGGAGGGGAAACTCCGCTTGTTTCCAAATCGCTTCCTCAGGAGAAAATACCTCTCCGGAAATTAGCTCTGTTATTGGGTGGATATTGGTTGGTTTAAAGCGATAGCAGGTCATCTCCAAGGGTTTAGCCCTTTTCGCAACCTCTGTAAAGTATTGATCTTCTAATTCTGGGTTTAAAGATATAAAACCAAAGGAATACATTATACTTCTCCTTCCGAATCTATTGATATGAGATTGTAACAAGAGTCAACGATTGCTCTTGCAGATGGACGGATTTTTGTTTGTTGTTCTCCTAGGTTTTTTGAAGGCTTTGAATTAATCTCGATAATCCAGAGGTTCCCCTCAACATCGATACCGAGGTCAATTCCTACTTCAATCATCAAACCCGGTACAAACTCGCTTATCGTCTGAGCGCTTTCTAGGGCAAGTTCCTTTAGTAGAGTGATTTTTAGATTAGTATTTTCTTTGCCGAATAAGGAAGTCAAAACCCTTTGCGGACGTAAGAGTTCACCACCAAGAGCAAGGTTAGCGGCAAAATGATTTTCAGCGGAGAGTCTTGCCACGACGGATGAGACACTCCACTCGGGAATTCTTGCTTGATGACAAAGAATTCGAAAATCAACTCTTTTACCTTGATCATGAAGGAGGGGTAGTCCTTGCTGGATGAGATAGGGGATGTTGCGAATTTTCCTATCAAGAGCCTTTTTTAGCTCGTAAAAATCACCAAAACGCTCATAGGTTAATTGGTCTTTTTCTGAGTATGTGAGCTGATATTGATTGTTTTGATTTTTGATCCAAAAAATCCCTCTCCCCTGGCTACCATTAATGGGCTTAATATAAAGTTCCGAATAGTGCTGAATCATCCTAAGAAGTTCAGACTCTCGATATAACTTCGTCTCTGGTAAAAATGGTTGAAGGTTCTTCTTTGTTTCTAACCAACAATGAACCTCCCACTTTGATAGAAAGCGTTGATTGAATACTTTTATATTTAAATCATTACACAATTCTATGAAACTCCGAAATACTTGACTAGCTTCGCTCTTACGCGAGTGAATCCGGTTGTATACCACATCTGGGAAAGGAAGATTTTCCTTTCGCCAAAGACCATCATCATAGTAAAATCCTTTAACACCTTGTTTTGAAATACCTTTCAAGGAAAATACATAGAAAAAACCGTCCTTCTTTGCAACAAGTTCATTTAGCTCCTCGCAAAATGAGTGAACATTTTTAAAGGAAGGTTCTTTCTCATCCTTTTCGGTAATCTCCGTAAGAACAGCAATAATTGGCTTCTTCATTAATTCACCTCATATGTTCTAATTGAGAACAGAAGATAGGCGAAAGCTGATATCGTATCGTATGAAAAAAACGATAGGAGTGTGTCTATAGGTGAACTTCTCGCATTTGAAAGCATAGTCTGTTATAGTGGAGGGGATTCCGAAAAGAGGAGTGGTAAAAAGTGGCAGTGAATATCTATGATTCTGCGTACGAAATGGAAAAGGCAATTCGTTCAAGCCAGGAGTACACCAACTTAAAGAAGCTTTATGATGAGGTAAATAACGATCCGTCTGCCAAGACGATGTTTGATAACTTCCGTAATATTCAAATGCAGCTTCAGCAAAAACAAATGATGGGTGAAGATATCACTCAAGAAGAAGTTGAACAAGCTCAAAAAACGGTTGCTCTTGTTCAGCAACATGACAAAATTTCTCAACTAATGCAAGCAGAACAACAAATGAGTGTTGTTATTACTGAAATCAATAAGATTATCATGAAACCTTTAGAAGCTCTTTACGGTGCACCAGAGAACCAATAAGAACTAAGGGGAAACTCCCGAACTTATGAGTTCGGGAGTTTTTTTATTGTGGGTTCTAATTTGTCCTTTTTGTTCATAAAAATCAGGTGAAGACATGAACATCACAGAAATGGGGGCAAAAACATGATCTACCGTCTTTTAGCCTTAAATGTGGATGGAACAATTCTCCAGTCAAATGGAAGAATTCATAAATCGACGAAAGAGGCCATTGCCTATGTCCAGCAAAAGGGGATCTACGTTACTCTTGTCACATCAAGGAGTTTTCCAGCTGCAAAAAAAATCGCAAAAGCGCTAAAAATAAATTCACTTCTCGTAACCCATCAAGGTGCTTACATTGCTGCAGAACAAGGGAAACCAATTATTCAAAAAAGCATTTCAGAAGAAGTAACCTATGAAATTATTCGGTTTTTAGAAGGGTTTCCTTGCCAAATTCGAATCGTTCACGACCAATTTTCGCTTGCCAACAAATATAAGTTAAACCACAATCTCTTAGCTAAAACCGTCTTTACTACAGGCGATCCAATGTTTTACTCACAACAATTCGTAGATTCAATTAGTGAAACTTTACGGGATGAACCAATCACAGCACCAAAGATTGAGGTTTATTTTGAGTATGAAGAAGACTTAGAGGATGCGAAGGAAGCACTTTCCGCCATTTATAATGAAACCAATATGACAAAACTGAATGATTTCCGCTTGGATATCTTGCCACAAGATGTTTCAAAGTTGAATGGGCTGCGTGCTTTAGGTGACCATTTAGGTATTAAGCTAAAAGAAATGGTGGTTATCGGGGACGGCATGGATGACCTCGAAATGATTGAATCCAGTGGTTTAGGCGTAGCCATGGGGAACGCTTCTCCAGAAGTTAAGAAAGCATCGGATTGGGTCACTCGCTCTAATAACCAAAATGGTGTCTCCTACATGGTCAAAGAACATTTCCGTAAACAGCAACCAATTGAGTTCCTCCGGAAAATGAATATACTTAAAAGGTAAATTGATTATAGAAAGGGCCTAATTCGTTAGGCCTTTTTTGTGTTTTGCGGAGGGTATTTTGAAAGCAAATAGCAACAGGTTGAGCAGAAATAGAGTTTTAACCCCGATATGACCTTGATTTCAGTAAAATATTCGCCGTCGAGACGTGTTTATTCTCCGTAGGGAGAATAAATACAGGGTGGGGTATGAAATGAAGTGTAAACCTGTCCAGCAAGCGGCTTAGGCTGAATCAAACTAAAGAAAAAACCAACAATATTATAATAAACAAATGACTTTTACTAGAAAAGGACAGTCTGCGGAGGGTATTTTTATAGCAAATAGCAACAGGTTGAGCAGAAATAGAGTTTTAACCCCGATATGACCTTGATTTCAGTAAAATATTCGCCGTTACAGGCAATATATTCGCCGTCGAGACGTATTTATTCTCCGTAGGAAGAATAAATACAGGGTGGGGTAAAATGGATTGACTTTAAACCCTAAACTTTAGCTGCTACCACTATATTGACCTTGCTTCAGTGAACCAGTAAACTAAAGAAAGCAAAATTGGAAAGGTGATACGATTGTATATTTATATAAAGGGGATAACGGATGAGCGGTTTCATCGTCCGTTACAATTGATTGCAAACTTATTCTTTGAAGATCCTACGGTCTCATTTTTACCATCAGATACAGACGAAGCAGATGCAACGGTCACACTTGAGGTGGAAGCGGGGGCTATAGTTAATGCGAGTGTTCAGTTAACAACCTCTGATGGAGAGGGTTTTCAAGCTTCCTATGAAAAACAGTTACCAGAGGGCCTAACAGAAAAAGAGCGGTTCCGTTTGATTAAAAATGCAGTGTCTCATGCCTATCTAACGGTTCTCCAAGATTGGACAGGGATGATTCAAAAGTGGGGGATTTTAACAGGGGTTCGTCCGACGAAACTTCTCCATAAAAAGCTGTATGAAGGAACAAATCGTGAAACCGCTCATCGTGAGTTGGCGGAGGAGTACTTGATCACGCCTGAAAAAATTCAGTTGATGCAAGCGATTGTGGATCGTCAAAAAGCGGTTTTACCAGATTTATATGACCTTAAAAAAGAAGTGAGTATTTATATTGGTATTCCGTTCTGCCCAACAAAGTGTGCGTATTGCACCTTCCCAGCTTACGCCATCAATGGTCGACAAGGTTCTGTGGACAGTTTCCTTGGTGGACTTCACTACGAAATGCGCGAAATTGGGAACTGGTTAAAGGAAAATGACGTAAAAATTACTACCGTTTACTATGGGGGTGGAACGCCAACCTCGATTACAGCAGAGGAAATGGATATGCTGTATGAAGAAATGCATACAGCCTTTCCAGATGTGAAAAGTATCCGTGAAATTACCGTTGAAGCGGGGAGACCAGATACCATCACGCCAGAAAAATTAGATGTCTTGAATAAGTGGAATATCGACCGGATTTCCATCAATCCTCAATCTTATATTCAAGAAACGTTGAAGGCGATTGGCCGTCATCATACGGTTGAAGAAACGGTTGAGAAATACAAACTTGCTAGGGAAATGGGTATGAACAACATCAATATGGATTTAATTATTGGCCTACCAGGTGAGGGAACGGAAGAGTTTGCTCACACCCTCAATGAAACCGAAAAATTGATGCCAGAATCCTTAACGGTTCATACATTGTCGTTCAAGCGTGCTTCGGAAATGACCAAGAATAAACGAAAGTACAAGGTGGCTCCTCGTGAGGAAGTTGAAAAAATGATGGAGCTTGCGGAGAACTGGACGAAAGAAAATGGCTATGCTCCATATTATCTATACAGACAGAAAAACATTCTAGGGAATTTGGAAAACGTGGGTTATTCTATTCCTGAACAGGAAAGTCTCTATAACATCATTATTATGGAAGAACTGCAAACGATTATTGGGATTGGATGCGGAGCTTCAAGTAAATTTATCCATCCTGTTACAGGGAAGATTACTCATTTTGCAAATCCAAAAGACCCGAAGTCTTATAACGATAGTTTTGCTGAATATGCAAAGAAAAAAATTGATATTTTGGATGAGATATTTCTCCAAAAAGGCTCCTTATCCTCTTAAGGGGCTTTTTTCTTCGTTAAAAATGAATCAAAATTCAGATAAATGATTTTAAAAAGATAGCGCACACATTATAATAAAACTGATGACAAAGGAGGGGATTACGTTTGGCAACCGATTTTAATCTTGATTTTAAAACAGACACGGTTAAAGTCAACGTAGAGGGAAGAGTAGCTACGGTCGTATTAAACAGACCAAAGTCGATGAATGCACTAGATGTAGAAATGATGAGAGGATTAACGACCACTTTGAAGGATCTCTGTAATTCAGATGAAGTGGAGATTGTCGTGTTGAAAGGGGCTGGACGAGCCTTTTCAGCTGGGGGAGACATTAAGACAATGCTTTCGGATAGTGATGAAAGCGATTTCCTTGATATTATGGATACTATTAGTGAACTAGCTGTTACACTGTACAGCATGCCGAAGGTTACAATCAGTGCGATTACAGGTGCTGCTGCCGGACTTGGGTTTAGTTTAGCATTGGCAACTGATTACATTATTGCGGATAAAGATAGTAAACTCGCCATGAATTTTATTGGAATTGGGTTGATTCCAGATGGTGGCGGTCACTTCTTCATGAAATCTCGAGTTGGTGAAACAAAAGCCAAGCATTTGATTTGGGAAGGGAAGCCAATGCTAGCCCCTGAAGCCTTAGAGCTTGGGTTAATCGATGAAGTGGCAGATGGAGACCTTCAGGATGCTATTCAAGCGAAAGTTGCGGATTGGGAGCAGAAGCCACTGCAAGCAATGATTAAAACAAAGAAAATTTATGCAGAAGAGAATCGATTGTCTTTATTGAAGTTCCTTGAGCTTGAAAAAATCGCTCAAACCAAAATGAGACAAACCGAGGATCACAAAGAGGGAATTCAAGCCTTTATTGAGAAACGGAAACCTAACTTTATTGGAAAATAATAATCCAACTAGAACAAAAGCAAAGAGCTATAACTCTTTGCTTTTGTTAACTTTAATAATGAACGATCAAGTTGCCAAGCCCTTCATAAAAAAGGGTATAAATTTCCGCTGTATAACGCTTTCAAATTTAAGGGTGAAAGAGAACTAGTTTTCCTCGTGGAGATGTGCAGCGATGTGTATGATCAATCAGGTTTTTCTCAGCAAGCATTTTTGTACCGATGTTTTTCGCTTCGTCATCATTTGTAGCTTGAAATGATTCATCTAATAATTTTTCCCCATCTGGTTTAAACGCTGTCAATTTATACGTGTCCATACCGATGTCCCCTTTAATTTAATATTGTAATGTTGTTAGTGATATTTTTACATAATTTTCGAAAAAGTGCAAAGACAAAAAAGATGTTTTTGGAACCTTATTTAAGGACATTCGTACTACTTAAAGAAGGAAGGGGAGATAGAGATGTCACTTGTACTAGAGAATGTAACAAAACAATTTGGTCAGTTTACAGCCGTAGACCATCTGTCATTATCGATTCCAGAGCGAGAAATCTTTGGATTTTTAGGGGCGAATGGGGCTGGAAAAACAACGACATTCCGTATGATTCTCGGTTTGCTAGATCCAACAGAGGGTACCATTACACTTGATGGGAAACGTGTGGACTATTCAACAAGCCCAATTATCGGTTATCTGCCGGAAGAACGGGGATTATACCCCAAATTGAAGGTGAAAGACCAAATTGTCTATTTGGCAAGATTGAGAGGTATGCAAAAGCAAGATGCCTTAAGGGAGCTTACCTATTGGCTGGATCGTTTCAAAGTACCAGATTATCTTGATAAAAAGGTAGAGGAACTGTCAAAAGGAAATCAACAAAAAATTCAATTTTTAGCGGCGGTTATCCATAAGCCAAAGTTGTTGATACTGGATGAACCTTTTAGCGGGTTAGACCCGGTTAATGTGGAACTTCTAAAGCAAGCTGTAATGGACTTGAAAGATGCGGGAACCACGATTGTATTTTCGAGCCACCGAATGGAACATGTTGAGGAAATGTGTGAGCATTTGTGTATCATGCAAAAAGGGAGACCAATTGTTCATGGGTCTCTTAAGGAAATTAAGCGGTCATTTGGTAAAAAGAATCTGGTGATTCATGCTGACTTTGATATGAGTTTTCTTGGAAGCTTCCGCGGTGTAACCAAGGCGAGACAAACCCCAGAGGGAATTCAGCTTCAAATTACTGGAGAAGAAATAGCGGAAGCCATATTAAAAGATATTGTTGGAAGAGGTTTTATCCGTAAATTTGTCCTCGAAGAGCCTTCATTAAATGATATTTTTATTGAAAAGGCTGGTGCTTCTTATGAATAATTTCTTTATTATCTTATTTCATACATATTTAACGAAACTGAAAACGAAGTCCTTTATAATTACAACGATTATTACCGGATTAATTATTGTGGGAGTAACGAACATCCCGAGGATCATTGAATTCTTCGATAAAGAGGGAGAAGTTGAGAAAATTGCTGTTATTGACAATTCAGCTCAGCTCTTAGACCCCTTACAAGCGCAATTGAAAGGGATTAACCAGGAAATTGAATTAACCGCTTTTACAGATAGCTTTGAAGAGGCTGAAAAGCAGGTAGAGGCAGGCGATTATACAGGTGTCCTTGAATTATCGATGACGAAAGAACAATTACCTTCTGCTTCTTATAAATCAATGAGCATGGCTGATTCTGTTGTTGTGACAGATTTGCAAGCGGCTTTACAGCAAGTGAAAACGGTGATGGCATCCGCTCAGTTGAATTTAACACAAGACCAGCTAAATCAATTGTATGAGCCAGTTCCGTTTGAACGTTCAGCGCTTGAAGAGAATGCAAAAACAGAAGAAGAGCTTAACCAAGCAAGAGGTCTTGTCTACGTGATGTTATTTATTATTTATTTTGCTGTTATCATGTACGCTAGTATGATTGCTACTGAAGTAGCGACAGAAAAATCATCTCGTGTAATGGAAATTTTAATTTCAAGCGTTTCACCAATCAAGCAAATGTTTGCTAAAATTCTAGGAGTTGGATTATTATCGCTTACGCAATTAGCAGTATTTTTAATCGCGGGATATTTTTCAATTCAACAGAACCTAGAGAGTATGCAAGGTGGCTTCTTTGATTTCTTTGGATTTACAAATATTCCGGCTTCAACAATAATTTATGGAGTTATCTTCTTTATCTTAGGATA
>Ga0182742_1004175_pt1 | contig 13358 bp, 5 predicted proteins | sample eDN5th37CBELigMG_FD_128880 | JGI IMG/M metagenome (GOLD analysis project Ga0182742, IMG submission 128880) | Enriched Miracle-Growth compost microbial communities from Emeryville, California, USA - eDNA 5th pass 37_C BE-Lig MG (version 2)... ... | reverse complement strand
CGAGATGCCGCGTCACGGCGAACGCTCCATGTGCTGTGGTGCCGGTGGTGCCCGCATGTGGATGGAAGAGCGCATCGGTAAGCGCATCAACATCGACCGCGTCGACGAGGCACTGACGACCGCGCCGTCGAAGATCGCGACGGGTTGCCCGTTCTGCCGAGTGATGCTCACCGACGGTGTCACCGCCCGCCAGGAACAGGGCCAGGGTGAAGGTGTCGAGGTCGTCGATGTCGCGCAGCTGATGCTGTCGTCGATCTCGCGGCTCGAGGCAGGCCAGCTCAGCGCGAACATCAAGGTCGTGCAGGCCGAGAAGCCGCACACCCCGGTCACCGCCGAGGTCGAGGCCGAGGAACTCGAGGCCGAACGTGTCGCCGAGGTCGAGGAAGCCGCAGTTGCTGCTGCTCCGGCAGCTGCCGCAGCCCCGAAGGGTGGCGGCCTGCAGATGAAGGGCGGTCTGAAGGCCCCGGGTGGCAAGCCCGGTGGTCTGCAGATGAAGGGCGGCCTCAAGGCTCCCGGCGCGAAGACCGAGGCCCCTGCTGCTCCGGCGGCCGAGGCACCTGCGGCTCCGGCAGCACCTGCTGCCAAGCCGGGCGGGCTCGCGATGAAGGGTGGCCTGAAGGCTCCGGGCGCCAAGAAGGCCGCGGCTCCGGCCGCTGCCGCACCGGCGGCGGAAGCACCGGCCGCCGAGGCTCCGGCGACCCCGGCCGCACCGAAGGCCAAGCCCGGCGGACTGGCCATGAAGGGCGGCCTGAAGGCTCCCGGCGCCAAGAAGGCCGCGGCTCCGGCTGCACCGGCCGCTCCGGCACCGGCTGCCGAAGCTCCCGCAGCCGAGGCTCCGGCCGCAGCCGCACCCGCCGCAACGGAACCGCCGAAGGCGAAGCCGGGCGGACTTCAGATGAAGAGCGGGTTCAAGGCCCCGGGCGCCAAGAAGACAGCGGCACCTGCCGCTGCGGCGGCTCCGGCACCGGCTGCCGAAGCTCCCGCAGCCGAGGCTGCGGCTGCTGAGGCTCCGGCTGCTGAGGCTCCGGCCGTCGCGGCAGCCACCGTGACGGAACCGCCGAAGGCGAAGCCGGGCGGGCTTCAGTTGAAGAGTGGATTCAAGACGCCGGGCGCCAAGAAGGCTGCGGCTCCGGCCGCTGCGGCCCCGGCACCCGCCGCTGCACCCGCAGCGGAAGAACCCACTACCGAAGTGGAGACACCGGCGGAGACGCAGGCGTCGGCGCCCGCTGCGGAAGTTCCCGCAGCGAACTCCGAGGCACCGGCACCGCCGGCCGCGAAGCCCGGTGCGTTGGGCTTCAGGTCCGGCGCCAAGGCCCCCGGCCGACGCAAGTAGGCAACACGACGCAGCGTGCCCCTCACCGAAAATCGGTGAGGGGCACGCTACGTTTCGAGCGGCAGACTAGTCGAGGAGCTCACGCAGGACCGGGCCGATCACGACCAGCGCGTCGGGTGCGGTCATGTCCCAGTGCGCCGCAGGTACCGGGTGATCGATCACGGTTCCGCTGGCTGCCTCGTTCCATCCAGCTGCTCCGGGCCCGGCGACCTCATGATCGGCAGCGGCGGTGAAGTACACGATGTCCCCGTCGAACTGCTGTGGCCGATAGTTCTCCATCAACCGGACGTTCCGCTCGGCGTCGGCTGTCAGCTTCCCGACCACGTTCGCGACGTGGGCGCGGGGCAGCCCGGTCAACGACTGCAACCGCGCAACGATCACGTCCGGATCCCACGGGTCGTTCGCTGCCGACACAGCGGAATCGAGGCCGAGACCCGCGAGGATCTCGCTCGTCGACACTTCACGACTGCCGACCTGCGAGGCGACGGGCGGTACGAAGCTGTCCAGCATCGCAAGCATCTCGACCTTCTCCCCCATTGCCTGCAACTGCACCGCCATGGCGTGCGCCACCACGCCGCCGAGAGACCATCCCAGCAACCGGTACGGGCCGGACGGGTAGACCCGCCGGATTTCGGTGACGTAGCGGTGTGCGAGTTCGTCCAGCGAGGCCGGGCAGAATCCGTCGTCGACGACGCCCGGGCTCTGCACACCGTAGAGGGGGGTGTCCACATGCTTCGACAGGCCCGAGTAGGGCCAGGCCAGGCCGGTGATCGGATGGATGCAGAACAGCGGAGCACCGGAACCGCCGGCGCGTAGCGGCAGCACCGTCGAGAACGGATCGCCGACGATTGCGACGTCGTGTTCCAGCCTGCGCGCCAACGCCCCGGTCGTGGTCTCGGTCAGCAGCCACTGGACCGGGACCGGTCTCCCGAGTTCGTTCTGGATCTGCGCGACCGCGCGGATCGCAAGGAGCGAATGGCCGCCGGACACGAAGAAGTCGTCGTCGAGTCCGATCCGCTCACGCCCCAGGACGTCCTCGAACGCTCGTGCCACAACGTGTTCGATGTGGGTGGCCGGCGGCCGGTATTCCGCGGGGGACGGCGTCGCCGGAACCGGGAGGGCCCGTCGGTCGAGCTTGCCCGACGGGGTCAACGGCAGTGCGTCGAGTACGACGAGGAAGGTCGGCACCATGTACGCGGGCAGGATCTCGCCCAGTCGTCGACGAACCGCGTCCACGTCGACCGAGGTTCGGGGAACCAGATACGAAACGAGGACCTCTGTACCCGAGGCAGTCCGGCGCGTCGTCGTCACGACATCGGCGACGTCGGCGACGGCCCGGACGGCAGCGTCGATCTCGCCCAGTTCGATACGCAAACCCCGCAGCTTGACCTGATGGTCGATTCGCGCGATGAAGTCCAGGCGTCCGTCCGGTCGGCGGTACACCAGGTCACCCGTCCGATACATGCGCCCGGGCGCGACCGGGTTCGCGACGAACCGTTCCGCGGTGAGACGCTGCGCACCCAGGTAACCGCGGGCCAGGCCCTCCCCGGTGAGGTACAGCTCACCGATCCCGCCGAGCGGCACGGACCGCAGGCGGTTGTCGAGAACGAGGGCGGTCGTGCCGGGAATCGGGCTGCCGATCGTGACCTGCTCGCCGACCTCCTCGGCCGTCGCCACGATGGTCGACTCCGTTGGTCCGTACGCGTTGATCATCGAACGGTCGGGCACCTGGGGATGCGACGACCACTGCGTTGCGAGTTCGGGCGGCAGGGCTTCACCTCCCACCGCGACGACACGCAGCCCGCCGGATCGGGCGGGATCGAGGGACGCCAGAACCGCGGGGGTGGACAGGAAATGCGTCACCCGCTGGTCGATGAGGAACTGCTGCAGGTCCTCGCCGGCGAACACGTCGTGCGGCGCCACGACGAGGCAGGCGCCCGAGGCGAAAGCAAGCAGCATTTCCAGTTGCGCCGCATCGAATGCCGGGTTGTAGCCCTGCAGCACACGGGAATTCGGCGTCACGCGATAGGCACTCACTGCCCAGGATGCGAGTGGCCCCAGCCCCCGGTGGGTGACGACGACCCCCTTGGGCAGCCCGGTGGAACCCGACGTGTAGATGACGTAGGCCGCGTCGTCGATCGACACCGGTGCATTCACAGGCTCCGCGGAACCGGTGAGCGAGTCCACTTCGACCCAATCGACCCACGAGCCCACACCGTCGGCAGGTTCCTTCTCACAGATCGCGACATCCACACCCGCTCCGCGCATTTCCTCGTCGATGCGGTGGTGCGGCTGGTTCGGATCCAGCAGCAGGTAGGCGGCGCCGGTCTTCGCGACCGCCCAGATGGCCGCCACGAGCCCGGCCGAGCGTGGCATCATCAGCGCGACCACGTTCCCGCGGGCGACACCGGCCTCAACGAGTTCCTGCGCCACTCGGTTCGATCGCTCGTCCAGTTCCCGATAGGTCAAGGTCGTGTGGGTATCGGCCACTGCCGGGAGTTCCGGATGGCGCGCCGCCGTATCGGAAAGGATCCGAGCCAACGTCCTGGGTGAGCCGGGAGCTTCCCCCTCGAGCGGACCTCCGGATTCCAGCGGAATGTCCCGGACCTCGATGGCCGGGTCCGCAGCAACGGATTCGAGAATGCCCTCCAACTGCCGGGCGATCGACTCCGCAAGAGATTCACCGAAAAGGTCTCGAACGAAACGTATTTCGATATCGATGCCCGCCACGTCGGCGCCGGTCGACAGTTCACGGAACGCGACGATCAGGTCGAGGTCCGCCGCCTCGGACTCGTCACCGATGCCCGAGATCAACCCGACCTGCGGGTGCCGTCCGCCCAGGAGATCCGCGAGCTCGGCGTAGGGAACATCCACGGCTCGGAACGCCTGAGCATCGAAATCCTTTGCCACCCGCACCAGCTCACCGAACCTGTACCCCGGGTCGACCACGGTCCTGAGCGGGATCACATTGCTACCGGTTCGAGATTCGATCGGTGCGCCGATCACGACGTCGTCGTCCTGCCCGAGTCGCGACAACAGCACCGAGAGCGCTGCGTGTACGAGAACGAACGTCGAGGCTCGCTCCCGCCGAGCCAGCACGACCAGCGCGCGATGAATCTCCGCCGGTACGTGCGCTGTGGCCGTGCCGAATGTCCGGGCCGAGCCGGAGGCGGAAGTGCGCTCAACCTGCAGCGGCGCTGGGGTTTCGATACCGTCGAGAGCGCGTCGGCGTTCCGCCGAGGCCGCTGATGACGTGTCCCCGGACTCGACCGGGCGGAGCCGATGTTCGTGATCCCAGTAGCCGAATCTGCCCTGGCGGTACATCCGGCTTCCGGGAGGACCCACGGGATTCGCAACGAATGTCGTTGCCGTCCAGCCGGGCCGGCCTTCGAATCCCCGGGTCCACGCCGAGGCCACCAGATAGATCTCTCCCATCGAGTCGGGCGGTACCGGCCTCAGTCGCCCGTCCAGCAGGATCGCCGAGACGCGACTGTCCGGCAGACCGGACCCCTCCACCGCGTCGGACGGATCGAGGCGACCGAGAATCTCGTCGATCAGTGCCAGGCCGGGTCGGATGCGCTGCCGCGCGCCCTCGTCGTCGGGGCTGTTCGCGATCGCGAGGGTCCGGAGCAGGTTGGAGGCGCCGAGCTGGGTCATGGTCAGGCTCGCCGGCGGTCCGAACGGGGTGGATACGTAGCCGACGCAGGCCGCGTGGTCGAGGCGGATCGCATGCCGACGCTCCGGGTCCGGCGGCGTGTCGGCATCGCGGGTTTCGTCCACGTCGATCCGGAGCACTCCGGCCGGGACGAGGAGCGGATCGGAGGCGATCGCGGCGACCACGCCGGCGTCCGCGAAGAAGAGGGCACGAACCGGTTCGGGAAGTTCCGGGTCGATCGGGACGAGAGTGGCGCCGCTGCGGATCACACCCCACGTCGCCGCGACCCGCTCGTTCGAGGGCGGCAGGACCACCGCGACCCGATCTTCCGCACCGAACCCGCGCTCGACGAGGTTCGCGGCGATCTGCCGGGAACGTTCCTCGAGGTCGTACCTATCGACGGTGTGCCGTCGGTTCGTGCGGTCGTCGGTGCAGTAGTCGCCCAGCACGTCGATCAGGGTTTGTTCGACGCCGGCTGCCGGTGTGGCGATCCGGGAGACCACGGCGCGCTCCGCTGTGGTGAGAATTTGGTAGTCGCCGATCGCGACGGTCGGCCCGGCAGTGACGAATGTCTCCAAATATCGCAGGAAACGTTCGTGGTGGCGTTCCAGTTCGTCCGGTTCGTAACGCGTGGGATTTGCTTCGAAGTCGATTCGTAGTCTGTTCGGATGAATTCCGGGGTAGATCGAAACGGACAAATCTTCGACCGGCCCGGTGCTGAGGACGTTGTATTCGCCGGTCACTTCGCCGAGCACAATTTCCCGGTGGAAGAGCATGATATTGACGAGGGGTCCGAAACCGGCGCTGCCGGCGGTGAGTCCGGACATTTCGCGGTACATGTCTTCGTATCGGTACCGCTGGTGCCGCAATGCCCCGGCGATCTCGGCCTGGATCGTCCGGACGAGGTTCTGCGGGGTGGCGGTGGGTTCGACGCGCATTCGTAGCGGCACCACGTTGGCGAGAGTTCCCCCGGACCGCTTCGCGGCGGCTGTTGTGCGAACCGCGACGGGCAGGCCCAGCACGATGTCGCTCTGTCCGGTCATGCGGGCGAGGAACGCCGCGAACGCAGCGAGCACGATGGGCACGGCGGTGGTGCCCCAGTCCGCCGCTGCCGCATCCACATACCCCAACAGATCCGGACTCATCTCGTGCCGCACGAGGCGGGACGGCATGCGCGGGGGACCGGATCGGTCGGTCAGGCGCGCCGGCCGGGGCAGGTCCGCGACTCGCTCCGCCCAGTAGGCCCGATCGTCCTCGAATCGGGCACTGGTCCGGTACGCGTCCTCCATTGCGTACAGTTTCCGCAGGTCCACGGCTTTCGACGGCGGCGCCTCGGTGCCCTGTATCGCGTGCGTGTACAGCTCGGCCACTCGATTCATCAGCGTCATCGCGCCGTGGCCGTCGAGCACGAGGTGATGGGCCACGCTCAGCCAGAAGTAACGGTCTTCGGCGATGTGGAGCAGCTCGGTGGCGATCAGCCGATCCCGGTACAGATCGATCGGTCGGCTATACCGCTCGACCATGTAGTTCCGGGCCGCCTTTACCGGATCGTTGTCTTCCCGGAAGTCCCGATACCGAAGCGCGTCCTCGATGGTCGGATCCACGACCTGGTAGGGCTCGCCGTCCCGGTCGAGGATCAGCAGCCCGGGCGACAGCAACTCACGGGACGCCCGGTCCGCCGCATCGACGAGCACATCGAATTTCAGAGGGCCGCGAACGTCCACGTACTGGGCAATTGTGTACGGAACATCGGGAGAAATCTGCTGAGCGACGAAGAGTCCCCGCTGTGAGTGTGCCAGCGGAAACGGCGACAATGATGTTGATTCGCCGTCGCCCGACTTCGGCACGCCCGACCCCTTTTCGACACTCGGTGATCCCCGTACGCCACTGCGTACGTACAAAGACTTATCCTAGCGGGGAAAGAATCGTTACCTTTCGTATACATGACTGCACTCGGGGAGCGGTCGTATGTGTTCGACATCCGGTTACCGATCGGCGGAGACGGAAGCCTAGGAGTTGCATTTCATGGATGATCGGCCCAGCACTGAGCCGACCGGCGCAGGCGCCCTCCGGGAGGGGAGAAACCTGCGACGCCCACTGCTCGTGGCCGGTGGTGTTGTCGGGGCTGCAGTGATTCTGTGGTTCGGCTTCTCCACTTGGAGGGTGTACGACGGCCTGCAGGACGCGAAGGCCAGCGCCGAATCCGCCGTCGACGCCGCACTCGGCGGAGACATGAGTGCCGCTGGCGACGCCGTTGCCGCCGCAGAGTCGTCGGCAGCGAGCGCAGTCGACTCCTCCGAATCGGTTCCCTGGCGAGTCCTCCGCCTCGTCCCGCGCGTCGGCGCGCCGTTCGAGACGGTGCACCAGATCGCGAAGGTGACCCAGGGGCTCACCGCAAATGTCGCAAAACCGACCGTCGAGGCCGGCAGCGCATTCTCCCTCGACACGCTGATTGCCCCCGGCGGTCGGATCGACGTCGCCCTGTTGCGCGACGCCGAGCCGATCCTGGCCGACGCAGCGATCGCGACGCGCCCGCTTGCCGAGCAGGCGGCACGCATCCCCGAGGCCGGCTTGTCGCCGGTCGACAACGCCCGGGTCCAGGTGCGGGATCTGACCGCGCGACTCGCCGATGCGCTCGACGAAGGTGCCGACGTCGCCCAGGTTCTGCCCGCGATGCTCGGGGCCGACGGACCCCGCAACTACTTCATGGCATTCCAGACGCCCGCCGAAGCACGCGGTACCGGCGGCCTGGTCGGCGGCTTCGGTGTCGTCAAGGCCGAGAACGGCGTGGTCGGGATCGACACCCTCGCATCGAACAACGACGTCCCCTACTGGGAGAGCTTCGAACCCCTGGATCTCGGCCCCGATTTCGCGGCCACGTATGCGTTCTCCGACTCCGTCACCACCGACATCCGCAACAGCAACTTCAGCTCCCACTTCCCGTACACCGGCCGGATCTGGCAATCCCTGTGGGAACAGCAGTCCGGTCAGCGCGTCGACGGTGCCATCGCCACCGATCCGGTCGCGTTGAGCTACGTCCTCGAAGCCATCGGGCCCGTCACGCTGCCGAACGGGGACGTGATCGACGCTGGCAACATCGTCGACGTCACGCTCTCTTCCAACTACCTGCGCTTCGCCGACGACAACAACGCCCGCAAGCAGTACCTCCAGGACATCGCCGCCGCGGTCGTCGCGAAGATGACCGGTTCCATCGAGTCGCCCAAGGCGCTGATAGATGCGCTGTCGCGGGCGGTGAGCGAGAACCGCATCGCGGTGTGGAGCGACCGTCCCGAGGAGCAGGAGGTTCTCGCCGAGAGCGCCATCGGCCACACGGTTGCAGACACCCCGGCGCCCTATGCCGAAGTCGTGATCAACAACCACGCCGGCAACAAGATGGACTACTACCTGCACCGCGAGATCGAGTACCGGGCGGAGACCTGCACGGGTGACACCCGCAAGTCGACCGTCACGGTCCGTCTGCACAACGACGCGCCCGAAGAAGTGGTCGGCTATCCGCGCTACGTCGCCGGGATCATGGAGACCCGAACCGAGAAGGTCCCCATGGGATCCAACCTCCCGATGGTCAGCCTCGTCGCCACACAGGGTGCCCGGCTCGACAAGGTCACCGTCGACGGCAATTCGGCGTTCCCGCTCCGCGGAACCGAAGTGGGGCATCCGGTTTTCCATATCCGCACAGCCGTCCCCCGGGGCGAGACCGTGGAGGTCGTGTTCGAAATGACCGAGCCGAGCGCACCCGGCGTCGCGCAGACGCCGATCCAACCACTGGTCGACACCCCGACCGTGACCGTCGACGTTCCGGTGTGCAATGCGTGACCATTTGATGACCGAAGAGGGACGTTCGGTCGCAATCCTCGGCACGCGCGGCTATCCCAGCTACTACGGCGGTTTCGAGACCCTCGTGCGCAAGCTCTCCCCCTATCTCGTGGATCGCGGATGGGACGTGACCGTCTACGGACGCAACGGCACCACAGTGGTCGACGATCCGGGGCGCGATCGGCGCGTCAAGACGGTCACGACCGCCGGCGTCGAGTCCAAGGCACTGAGCACCCTGTCCTACGGGTTGACCTCGGCCGCCCATGCCACGCGGCACCGCCCGGACGTCGCACTGATCATGAACGTAGCCAACGGTTATTGGCTGCCGCTGCTCAAAGCGCGCGGGATTCCCACCGTCCTCAACGTCGACGGCATCGAATGGGAACGCGACAAATGGAGCACCTCGGCAAAGACGGTGTTCAAGGGTGGTGCTCATCTCACCGCCCGGTTCGCCGACTGTCTGATCTACGACTCGCACGAGATCGCCCGCCGCTGGCAGCGTGATTGGAAGCGGGACGGAATCTTCATCCCGTACGGCGGCGCCGTTCCCCCGCAGCTGGCTCCCGTGGACGGACTGCCGTCACGGTCGTACGCCCTCATGGTGGCCCGCTTCGTTCCCGAAAACTCGGTGCGCGAATTCTTCGCTGCGGCAGAGAAACTCAGTCGGGACTGGGATGTCGTAATCGTCGGATCGTCAGGGTACGGCGACGAACTGGACGCCGAGGCCGATCGGCTGTCCCGATCCTCTGACCGAATCCATTGGCTCGGGCACGTCAGCGACGACGACAAGCTGTTCGCCTTGTGGCAGCACGCCGGCGTCTACTTCCACGGACACAGCGTGGGCGGCACCAACCCGGCCCTGGTGCAGGCGATGGCGTGCGGCGCACCCATCGTGGCGCGCGACACGGTGTTCAACCGGGAGGTTCTCGCCGACTCCGCCCGATTCGTACGGCCCGACGGCGACGCCATCGCAACGGAACTCGCAGCGGTCCTGTCGGATCCCACACTGCAGTCGGACCTCGGTCAACGCAGTCGCGAACGTCAGGCGAGCCACTACACCTGGGACGGTGTGTGTGCGGCGTACGAGAAGGCGATGATCTCGCAGATCGACGCTCGAGCAGTAACCGGCCGCAATGCCCACCTATGAGAATGATGGACGAAGAATGAATCGACGAACCCGGTCATCGAAGGTCCGCGCGGCCGCACTGTCCTCGCTGCTTACCGTCGGCGTCGCACTCGCCGGCCACACCGCGGCAGTGGCGGATCCCGTCGGAGATACAGGAAACGATCTGGCCTCCCCGACCTCCGCTAACGATTCGAGGCTCGAATCGGTCACCAACATCGACGACCGGCACCTCGTCCTCGAGGTCTACTCGGCGTCGATGCAGCGTGTGGTCCCGGTGCACGTGCAGCGGCCCACGGACACCAGCGTTGCCCGTCCCACGCTCTACTTCCTCGACGGCGCCACCCGCAGCGAGAAGACCGACGTCGAGGAGTTCCTCGCCGACGAGAACGTCAACGTGGTCTCCCCCATCGGCGGCGAGAACGCCTACTGGACGGACTGGAAGAATCCCGACCCGAATCTCGGGGTGAACAAGTGGCGCACATTCATGACGGAGGAACTTCCCCCGATCGTCGATGCGGCCTTGGGCACCAACGGGATCAACGCGATCGCCGGCATGTCGCGTGTGGGCACGGCCGCGCTGCAGCTCGCGATCGCGAAGCCGGGACTCTACAAGGGTGTTGCCCTCTACAGCGGCTGCGCCAACATCAGCGACCCGCTCGGCTACGCGATCGTGACCCTGTCGATGGACGAGTACGGCCAGGGTGATCCCGCCAATATGTACGGTCCCGCAAACGATCCGGAATGGGCGGCGAACGATCCGTACGTGAACGCCGAGAAACTCCGCGGTACAGAGCTGTTCATCTCCACCGGCAACGGGCTCCCCGGCAGGTACGAAACCCTTGATGGCCCCAACATCGACGGCAGCGCAGCGACGTTGTTCCGTCAGGTCTACGCGGGTGGTTCGATCGAGGCGGTCACCAACTACTGCACGCACCGCCTCGCAGATCGTCTCACCGAACTGGATATCCCTGCGACCTACAGCTTCCGCAACAGCGGAACCCACTCGTGGGGTTACTGGAACGACGACTTCCACGATTCCTGGCCGATCCTCGCTGCTTCGCTCGGGCTCTGACGGAGGTGTGATCACCTTCGCTTCCGCGCCCCGGGCTTGTCCAGACTGCCGAGGTCTTGCGTGAACGGCCAGTTCCCGATTGTTGGATACCAGAAGATGACCAGGAGATTGGTAGCCATGTCAGCACTTGGACACGGCGCACTTCAGTTGCTCGTCGACGCGGGTGCGAGGCTACGGCATCTTGCCCGACAATCAGGTGTAATGGCACCGATAGAAGGTCACTGGGATCTCGACGGCGACGAACTCGTTGCCCGCCCTGGTGTGTGCCGGATAAGTGGATGGGCGGCGCAGGTACACGGGAACGGCGACGTCGAAGTCCAGATTCGGCTCGACGGTCGTCTCGTTGCGTCGGGAGTCCCCGAGCTGGAACGCCCGGATGTCATGCAGACATTGGGTTCGCGCTACTACCGCAGTGGATGGAGCCTCGATTTCGAGATCACCGCGGTCGATTCGGGAAAAGAAGTCCACGTAGTTGCCGTTTGTCCCAAGGCAAGCCGGTCGCTGGGACGTCGAACCGTTCGGGTCATCGAGAACGACCGCACATTCACGCGTAAGACAGCCGGTTTGCTTGAACAGCCCGCTTCGGGCCGAGTGCTCACCAGTGAGGTCGTCCATGTGGCCGGCTGGGTCGTCATCGACGGACGCGCCGCAGACTCGGTCGAAGCCCTCGTCGAAAATCAGCCACCCATGCGACTGAGACGGTGCGAGCCTCGGCCGGACCTCATCGGACTGCAGGATTCAGGCATCGGTATCGATGTGGGCGCCGGTTTCTCCGAGTTGGTACCGCTCCGTGGGAAGTACTCATCGAACACGATCACGATCAGCGTGCGCGCCCACGGCGCCGACGGAAAGGTGTGGCAGTCCACACCACGGGTGGTTCGCATCGCCCACCCGTCCATACCAGGGCGCCGATGGCTACGTCCGATGCAACGTCGAACCGCCACTACACAGCTGCCCGATCGACCGGCCAGTACTGCACGGAGCATTGCTTGTCGCGATATGCAAGCGGTCCGAACCGGCAAATCCTCACGGCCGCGAATCGCAGTCTTCACCCATTCCCTCGACCTCGGTGGCGCGGAGCTCTACCTGCAAGAACTCCTATCACGCCTCAACGCTTCAAATACCGCCGACTTCCTCGTCATCAGTCCGCGTGACGGAGCACTGCGCCCCGAGCTCGAAGCAGTTGGCATCGAGGTACATGTCACATCCGCCATCTCGCAGATATCGGCCGGACAAGATGATCCCGTGGCCACACTCCGTGAACTGCTTACAACACGGCAGTGCGATGTCGCACTCGTGAATACGCTAGGCGAGTTTGTCGGCGTTGAAGCAGCAGTGAGCTGCGGGGTACCTGTCGTCTGGGTTGTCCACGAGTCGTTCGATATCGACGTGTACGCATACACACTCCGGGGTGACCGGGCGGCCGCAGAGGTCGCCGAGCGTATTCGCACCGCGCTTTCCTGCGCAGATGCGACCGTCTTCGTGGCGGAGGCCACCCGCGCCCTGTTTCAGCGGATGGTTCCCGACATGCGCTCATTGTGCATCCGGTACGGCATCAGCCTGGACGAGGTCTCTCGGTACGAGGCTCTGCACGATAGAGCCGGTCTTCGGCGGGAGCTCGGGTTCTCCGAGGACGACCGGATCTTCCTCTGCATGGGCATCGTTCAGGAACGCAAGTGCCAGTTCGCACTCGTTCACGCGTTTGCCGACGTGTTGCGAGACAACCCGAACGCCAAGTTGGTGATGGTGGGGTATAAACCGAACCAGTACGGGCTCGCGGTCAAGCAGTGCATCGAGGACCTCGAAGTCGGGCACGCTGTGAAACTCGTCGATGTCGCTTCCGACACGTTTCGATGGTTCCGGGTCGCGGACATCCTGGTCAGTGCCTCGGACATCGAATCGCTGCCGCGGTCGATACTCGAGGCCATGGCGTTCGGGCTTCCGGTACTGGCCGCAGGCGTTTTCGGGGTGCCCGAAGTCGTCACGGACGGGGTCACCGGATGGCTGTTCGAGGCTCGCGATGGTGCCGAACTGCGATCGGGACTGGAGCGCGCCCTCTCGTGTACCGACAGCGAACTGAAGGTGCTGGCGAAGAACTGCCGCGAAAGTGCACGGGACTTTGACGGGCAGGGCTACGCCACGGAATTCGATCGGCTCCTCCACGAACTCGCGGCAGGACCACAGAATTCCGATCCACAGCCGACCTCCGGCTCTTAGAGCGTGTCTCACGTGGATGAAGTCGCTTGTAGTGCATGATGTGACGAGTGATGGACGAGTTGTCTCTCCGGTTGGTCCCGGATGCATTGTGGGAGATCGCAGAACCGCTGATACCACGGTT
>Ga0182742_1004174_pt1 | contig 13359 bp, 10 predicted proteins | sample eDN5th37CBELigMG_FD_128880 | JGI IMG/M metagenome (GOLD analysis project Ga0182742, IMG submission 128880) | Enriched Miracle-Growth compost microbial communities from Emeryville, California, USA - eDNA 5th pass 37_C BE-Lig MG (version 2)... ... | reverse complement strand
CGGCGCAATGGCCCGATCGCCGCCAGCGGTGTTTCCCCGTGGATCACCGGCACGTCCAGCCGGCCGCTCTGCTCGGCGGCCTCGACCGCGATCGCGTGGAGGCGCTCGGCGCGACCCAGCGGATGGGCGATCCGCTGGCTGCGCACCGGCACGATCGCCGCCACGTCCAGCTCCGTGGCCTTCTCGACCAGCCATTCGAGCCTGGGGCGGCGAATGATCGCCTGGAACAGCACCGGCGCCGCGGCCCGCTCCGGCAGGTCCTGGAGCTTGTCCAGCACCGCGACGGTGGCACTGCGCTTGCCCAGCCCCGGGATCCTGCCGGCAAAGCCGCCGCTTCGCCCGTCGAACAGTTCCAGCGGGTCGCCCTCGGCACGCCGCATCACCCGGGCCAGATAATGCGCCCGCGCCTCGTCCAGGTCGATCTGTACCCCGGTCCGCAGCGGGCCCGGCACGAACAGCCGGATCGTGCTCAAGCCGGATTCCTCCATCTCGCTCGGTTGTGCGACGCCTTCCCCGGCCCGGCCGGCAGGGGCGGCTTCGCGCGGGCCTTGTGTGCCGCTAAAAGGCCGGCATGTCGAACCTGCCGTCCACTTCCGTCGCCGATCGCCAGCATCACTGGACCGACCGGTTGCCGGCCTTCCTCCGCCCCTATGCGACCCTGGCCCGCTGGGACCGGCCGATCGGGACCTGGCTGCTGCTGCTGCCCTGCTGGATGGGCTTGGCGCTGGCGCCGGGCCTGCCCGACCCGGTCCTGCTGGCCGCCTTCGCCATCGGCGCCGTCGCCATGCGCGGGGCGGGCTGCACGGTCAACGACATGGCCGACCGGGAGTTCGATGCCCGGGTGGAACGCACCCGGGCCCGGCCGCTGGCGTCGGGTGCGCTGTCCATGCGCCAGGCCGCGCTGTTCACGGCGGCGCAGACCCTGGTGGGCGGCCTCGTCCTCCTGGTCCTGCCGGCTCCGGCGGCGCTGACGGCGGTCCTGGCCCTGCCCTTCGTGGTGATCTACCCGTTCATGAAGCGGATCACCTGGTGGCCGCAGGCCTTTCTCGGCATCACCTTCAACTGGGGCGTGCTGGTGGGTGGCGTGGCGGTGGGTGCGCCGGCACCGGCCATCCTGCTGCTCTATGCGGGCTCGATCGCCTGGACGATCGGCTACGACACGATCTACGCCCACCAGGACAAGGCGGACGACGCGCTGATCGGGGTCCGTTCGACCGCACGCCTGTTCGGCGCGCAGACCCATGGCTGGCTTTTCCTCTTCTATGCCACCACCTTGTTGGGCTGGGCGGCTGGGGGCTGGCTGGCGGGCAAGGGCCCGGTCTTCGCGGGCACCCTCCTGCTCATCGCCATCTATCTGCTCCACGAGGCCAGAACCGTGCCGATCGACGACCCGGCGGCTTGCCTGCGCGCCTTCCGCCGCCACCGCTTTGTCGGCCTGGCCTTGTTCTTAGGCATGGTGCTGGATGGCTGGGTGGTGCTGCCTTGAGGTTCGGTAGCTCGCTCTTCACCGCGATCGGCGACGAGCTGGACGGGCTGCGCCGCGGCCTGACCGACCTCGCCACCGGCATGGTGCGCGACCGCACCCGGCTCGCCATCACCGGGCTGCGCCGCAGCGGCAAGACCGTGCTCACCACCTGCCTGGCCCACCACCTGCTGGAGCCGTCCGGCCTGCCGTTCCTTTCGGTGGTGGCCGAGAACCGGCTGGACGCGACCAGGCTCGTGCCGCTGCGCGACCTGCCACCCTTTCCGCTGGAGGAGGCGGTGGCCGGGCTGGCGCGCGAGACCCCAATCTGGCCGCAGCCGACCGACCGGCTGAGCGGGCTGGCCATCGAGATGCTCTACCGCACCGGGCACCGGCTCGGCCGGCTGATCGACCCGACCCGCCGGCACTTCATCGAGATCGTCGACTACCCGGGCGAATGGCTCCTGGACCTGCCCCTGCTGGAGCACGACTTCCGCACCTTCTCGGCGCACGCGCTGGCCCTGGCCGAGCGGCCGATCCGCCAGCCGGCGGCGGCTGCGTGGCAGGAGCTTCTGAAGGAGGTGGATCCGCAGGCACCGGGCGACCCGGCGCTGGAGGCCCGGCTGGCCGAGGCCTACCGCACCTATCTCCGTGCCTGCCAGGAGGAGCTCGGCCTGTCCTTCATCCAGCCGGGCCGGTTCGTCGACCGCAGCAAGATCGCCGACGAGGAGCTGATCAGCTTCTGCCCGCTGCCGCTCCCCGCCTCGCCCCTGCCCCATGATTCGATCGGCGCCCGGTTCGAGCGCCGGTTCGAGCGCTACCGGGACGAGCTGGTCAAGCCGTTCTACCGGGACAATTTCTCGCGTTTCGACCGGCAGATCGTGCTGGTCGACCTGCTCACCGCGCTAAATCGCGGGCCGGACCATTTCGAGGATGTGCAGGAATCGCTCGCGACCGTGGTACGCTCGTTCCGCTACGGCAGCGGCAGCATCCTGACCAACTGGCTGACCCCGAAGATCGACCGGCTGGTGTTCGCCGCCACCAAGGCGGACCATATCGCCCCCTCGCAGCATGCCGCGATGAAGCAGCTCCTGGAGATCATGATCGCCCCCTCCTCCCGCCACACCCGCTTTGCCGGGGCACCCCACGAGGTGCTGGCCGTGGCGGCCCTGCGCTCGACCGACGTGGTGCGCACGGAACTGCATGGTCAGGTCCTGTCCTGCCTGAAGGGCCGGCTGGTCGAGACCGGTCAGGAGACCGTGCTGTTCCCAGGGGAGCTGCCTCCCGACCTGCCCGAGCCCCATGACTGGACGTCGGGCCGGTTCCGCTTCCGCGACTTCGCGCCGAGGCGCCTGCCGCGCGGCCGCAACGGGGCGGCCAGCCACATCCGGCTCGATCAGCTCCTGGAAGCGGCGGTCGGGGATCGGCTGACATGAGTCCGCAGCAACCGATCCGGCCGTTCGAGCTCAGTCCCGACGATCCGCGGATCGGCGCGGTCGAGCCGCCACCTGGCATGCGCCCGACCGGCGAGGGCCTGGATCCCTCGCTGCCGGTCGCCGAGGAGACCGCCGAGCTGATCGCGCCTCCGCCGGTGGGGCGGCGCCGGCGCGGCATCGGCTTCTGGCTCAAGCTGTCGCTGGCGCTGCTGGTGGTGACGGTACTGGTGGGCCAGTTCGTCCTGTGGGTGCGCGACCTGATGGACGCCTCCCCCTGGCTGGCCGGCCCGCTGGGCATCCTGTCGATCGTCGCCGTGTGCAGCGGCAGCGTGCTCGCCTGGCGGGGGATGCAGCGCTGGCGGTCCCTGGACCAGCGCGCCGAGATCCGCGCCGAGATCGAGCGGCTGGCGGGCTCCGAGCTGCATGGCAGTGCGGCCAGGCGCCTGGAGGAAATCTCTGCGCTGATCCGGCCGGTTCCAGGCGTGCCGCAGGCGCTGGCGCGCTACGAGCGGCAGGCCTCCGACGCCCTGGCGGACGGCGAGCGCATCGAGCTCTACGAGCGGATGGTGCTGAACGAGCTCGACGAGCAGGCCGTGCGCATCGTCGGCATGGGTGCCCGGGACATCGCGGTGCTCACCGCGGTCACGCCCACCGGCCTGCTCGACGCGCTGGTGGTGCTCACCCGGACGTTCGCGATGCTGCAGCGGCTGGCCGGCCTCTACGGCGTGCCGCCGGGCCGGCTCACCGTGCTGCGCCTGTTGCGGCTGAGCTTCCGCAACGCGGCACTGGCCGGAGCGGCGGACGTACTGACCCATGCCACCACCGAGCATCTCGGCGCGTCGTTCATGAGCATCCTGTCGGCCAAGGCCGGCCAGGGTGCGGGCAATGCCCTGCTCGCCGGCAGGCTGGGCCTGCAGGCGATCCGGCTGCTGCGGCCCCTGCCGTTCGTGACCAAGCGGCCGCCCCGCCTGCTCGACCTGCGCGGCATGCTGGGCTTCGACCCGGCCACGCCGTTCGACCTGAAGCTGCCCGGCAGCCGGAGCGGCACCCCGGATCGTCAGGCCGAGAGGCGCTGAGTGATCCGCCGGGTCAGCCGGCCCAGCATCATGCCGATCCGCTCGGCCAGCGAGGGCTTCGGCGGCGGCGGTGGCGCCTTCGGCACGACGAACCCGGTGTCGCCATCGATCACCATGCCGTCATCCACGCCGAAGCGGCTGCCACCAGCCTCGCGGGCCTCCGGATCGAGCCGCCGCGCCAGCCCCTTGACCATATCACCCATGCGGATGAGGCGCGGCAGGAACAGGAGCGCCACCACGCCCATCACCAGCATGACCTTCCAGGCACTCAGACCCAAGACCTTCTCCCCAGCACCCGTCCAACCTGCCGCCCTGGCGGCCGGACGGGTCCGCATGAACCCCGTCCGGCACAGCGTAGCCGATCGTCGCTGGTGATGGACAGCCCCTTGCGCGATGGCCGTGCACCGGTGCTTTTCCACCTGCGCCGGCGGTGACCGGGCGACTTCCGGCAATCCACACGACAGGTTGATGATGGAAAGCGATCTCTCGCTGCTTCAGGCCGCGCTCTTGGGCCTGGTCGAAGGTCTCACCGAGTTCCTGCCCGTATCCTCGACCGGTCACCTGTTGCTCGCCGGCTGGTTGATGGGCGTGGACGAGCGGTTCGTCGACCTGTTCGTGGTCCCGATCCAGTTCGGCGCGATCCTGGCGGTGCTCAGCCTCTATGTGACCCGACTGTGGGCCGTCCTGCGCGATGCACCGCATTCCCCCGCGGCCCGACGATTCATCCTGGCGATCGCCCTGGGCTTCCTGCCGGCGGCGCTCGTCGGCCTGGCCCTGCATGGCCCGATCAAGAGCCTGTTCGCCCATGTGATCATCGTGCCGATCAACCTGATCCTGGGCGGCATCCTGATCCTCGTGATCGAGCGCTTCCACCCACCGGCGGAGATCCACCGCGCGGAGGCCATGACGCCCTTGCGCGCCCTGCTGATCGGGTTCTGCCAGGCGCTGGCGATGATCCCGGGCGTGTCGCGCTCCGGTGCCACGATCATGGGTGCGCTGGTGATGGGGGTGGATCGGCGGGCGGCCGCCGAGTTCAGCTTCTTCCTGGCCATGCCTACCATGCTGGCCGCCGCCTCCTATGACCTGTGGAAGCAGCGCGACGTCATCACCTTCGACGATGCCGGGCTGATCCTGGTCGGCTTCGTGTGCGCCTTCATCAGCGCGGTGCTGGTGGTCAAGGCGCTGCTGGCCTTCCTGGCGCGCAACACCTTCCGGATCTTCGGCTGGTACCGGATCGCGATCGGCCTGGTGATGCTCGCCGTGATCATGACGGTGGCGTGAGCCGATGCTCGCTTTTTGAGCAGAGGCCAGGCCATCCGACTGTTTCTGCCCATATCCTGGGCAGTCGCTGACCCCCTGATCATTTCCTGTGCCACGCCGGCCGGCTTCGGCACGGTTCTTGAAAGATCCTCCCTGGCTCGGGCGAGGATGCGACGTTTTCCGCATCCCGGCCTGGAACACGAGAACGAGGATACGCCGCTCCTTCCGGTCCAACGGTCGGGCGGCGTCTCGATAGAGGATCATCGATGAGTCGCCGATCTGCCTTGCTCACCATTCTGCCGGCGATCCTCCTGGCGAGCGTGCCGGCGCTCGCCCAGGAAGCCGCGCCGGCAGCCGAAGCGGTCGCGGAAGCGGTCGAGGTCTCGCCGATCGACAGCGGCGACACGGCCTGGATGCTGATTTCGACCGCACTCGTGCTGCTGATGGTCATCCCGGGCGTCGCCCTGTTCTATGGCGGCATGGTCCGCCAGATGAACGTACTGGCCACGGTGATGCAGACCTTCGCCACCACCTGCCTGCTCGGCGTGATCTGGATGGTCGCGGGCTACTCCATCGCGTTCGGCGAGGGCAACGCGTTCTTCGGCGACCTGTCGCGGGCCTTTCTCGCCGGAGTCGAGCTGGACACGCCCGCGGGCAGCATCCCGGAATCGGTGTTCATCTCCTTCCAGATGACGTTCTTCATCATCACGGCTGCCCTGATCGCCGGCTCGTTCGCGGACCGGATGAAGTTCTCGGCGATGCTCTGGTTCTTCGGCCTGTGGGCGCTCATCGTCTATGCCCCGATCTGCCACATGGTCTGGGCGGGCAATGGCTACATGGCCGGTGACGGCGTGCTCGACTTCGCCGGCGGCACGGTGGTCCACATCAACGCCGGCATCGCGGGCTTGGTCTCGGCCATCGTGATCGGCAAGCGCATGGGCTATCCGAACACGCCGCTCCCGCCGCACAATCTGGTGCTGAGCGTCATCGGCGCCGGCCTGCTGTGGGTCGGCTGGTTCGGCTTCAATGCCGGCTCCGCGGCGGCAGCCAACGGCCGGGCCGGCATGGCGATGCTGGTGACCCTGATCGCCCCGGCCGCCGCCGGCCTGTCCTGGATGTTCATCGAGTGGGGTGCCAAGGGCAAGCCGTCGGTGCTGGGCCTGATTTCCGGGGTGGTCGGCGGCCTGGTCGCCATCACGCCGGCCGCGGGCTTCGTCGGCCCCGGCGGCGCCCTGATCATCGGGCTTGTCGCGGGTGCGGTGTGCTTCTGGGCAGCGACCAGCCTGAAGCACATGCTGGGTTATGACGACAGCCTGGACTGCTTCGGCGTCCATGGCGTGGGCGGCATCGTCGGCGCGGTCCTGACCGGCGTGTTCGCGGTCGAAGCGATCGGGGGCACGCCCGGCCTGCTTGAGGGCAACGGTGCGCAGCTCTGGATCCAGATCAAGAGCGTGCTGATCACCGTCGTCTACTGCGCGGTCCTGACCTTCGTGATCCTGAAGCTGATCGACCTGGTGATCGGCCTGCGGGTGGACAAGGAGGTGGAGCGCGAGGGGCTGGACCTGGCCCTGCACGGCGAGGCGGTGCACTGAGCCGGCACTGACCGACTCCGCTCGTACAGGAGGGCCGCCGGGCAGCCGGCGGCCCTTTCCTTTGCCCGATCCGTTCCGGCAAGCATCGGCCTTTCAATCGGCTCAGACGGCGCCAACATCACCAGCACGCCGCAAGGAGAACCGGCTTGGACGTTTCGCCAGGACCAGTACCGGGAGAAGCCCCAGACGGCGTGCTGGGACAGCGTGGCAGCCGCGCCGCTGGGCTGGCCGAACGCGCCGCCCGGGTCGTGAAGGCCATGCTGGAGCGTCATGCCGCCGATCGGCTGTCGGTGCCCGACCCGGAAGTGGTCGGCGACGCCTTCGCCGAACTCGGCCGGGCACTGCTCCAGGATCCCGAGCGGCTGGCGCAGGCACAGCTGCGGCTCTGGCTGGATCATGGCCGCCTGTGGAATGCCCAGCTGCTCAGGCTCCTGGGCGGTGAAGCACCGGTCGTGGCCGCACCGGCACCGGGCGACCGGCGCTTCAGGGACCAGGTGTGGACGGAAGCACCCGTCTATGACTGGCTGAAGCAGTCCTATCTCGTGAATGCCGCCTGGCTGCGGGACATGGTGGCCGAGGCTCCGGGCCTGGCACCGGCCAGCCGCGCCAGGATCGAGTTCTACACCCGCCAGCTGATCGACGCCTGCGCACCCACCAACTTCGCCTTCACCAATCCGGCGGTCCTGGCACGGGCCGCCGAGACCGGCGGCGAGAGCCTGCTGGACGGGCTGGAGCACCTGCTGGCGGACATGGAACGCTCCCAGGGCGAGTTCGCTCCGGCCATGGCGCCGCGCGACGCGTTCCGGCTGGGCCGGGACATCGCCACCAGCAAGGGCAGCGTGATCTTCCGCAACGAGCTGATCGAGCTGATCCAGTATGCGCCGACCACGCCCACCGTCGCCCGGCGACCGCTCCTGATCGTGCCGCCCTGGATCAACAAGTTCTACATCCTGGATCTTCGGCCGGACAACAGCTTCATCCGCTGGGCGACCGGCCAGGGCCTGACCGTGTTCCTGATCTCCTGGGTGAACCCGGATGCCAGGCTCGCCGCCAAGACCTTCGAGGACTATCTGCGCGAGGGACCGCTGGCCGCGATGGCGGCGATCGAGCGGCAGACCGGTGAGAGGACGATCAACATCATCGGCTACTGCCTGGGCGGCACGCTCACGGCCTGCCTCCTGGCCCATCTGGCCGCGTCCGGCCAGGCGGAGCGGATCGCCTCGGCTACGCTGTTCACCTGCCTCACCGACTTCTCCGATCCGGGCGAGGTCAGCGTCTTCATCGACGCGCCCCAGATCGCCAAGCTCGAGCAGCACATGGAGCGCACCGGCTTCCTGGAAGCCGGCTACATGGCCAAGGTGTTCGCCATGCTCCGGGCCAACGACCTGATCTGGGCGTTCGCCATCAACAACTACCTGATGGGCAAGGAACCGGCCCCGTTCGACCTGCTGCACTGGAACGCCGACGGCACGCGCATGCCGATGAAGATGCACGCCTTCTACCTGCGCGAGATGTATCTGGAGAACCGGCTGGTGGAGCCGGGCGGCATCACCCTGCTGGGCACGCCACTGGATCTCGGCCGGATCGGGCTGCCCGTGTTCTTCCTGAGCACGCAGGAGGACCATATCGCGCCCTGGAAGAGCACCTATGCCGGCAGCCGGCGCTTCGGTGGCCCGGTCCGGTTCGTGCTGGGCGGCTCCGGCCACATCGCCGGGGTGATCAACCCGGCCGGATCGACCAAGTACGGCTATCGCACGGACGGCCCCGACACCGACGATCCGGAGGCGTGGCTGGCCGGCAGCACCGAGCATCCGGGTTCCTGGTGGCCCCACTGGCGCGCCTGGCTGAAGGACTTCGACGGCGACGAGGTGCCGGCGCGCGATCCGGAGCAGGGCCCGCTCCCGGTGCTGGATCCCGCCCCTGGCCAGAACGTGCTGGTGCGCGCCGACCGCTAGGCTGCCCGACCACCAGCCCGATGGGCGGCCGATCATGGGGCGAAACGTGCCCGATCGCCCACAACCCGCAGGCGAAGCCGCGCCGCATCCCCCGGCTCAGCGGATTTCGGCGTGTCGCTCCAGTCGCGCTGGGGTAGGGTTTCGCCGGTTCCGAACGTCGCACGAGCCCGATCCCGCCGATGTCCACGCCGCAACGCTACCTGACCCGGACGATCCTGTTCCTGATCGTCGTCGTGATCGTCGTCGGGCTGCTGTACCGCGTGGTGATCGACGCGTTCGCCCACAACCTGGTGATCAACGGCCTGATCCTGCTCGTGGTGCTGACCGGCATCGCCTACACCTTCCGCCGGATCCTGCAGCTCCGCCCGGAGATCGAGTGGCTGGAGGCATACCGGACCGCAGCGCCCGGCTTCTCGGTGCAGGACCCGCCCAGCCTGCTCTCGCCGCTCGCTACCGTGCTGGCGCAGAGCAGCAAGAAGAACCGCTCGACCCTCTCGGCCGTGTCGATGCGCTACCTCCTGGACAGCATCGACAACCGCCTGGAGGAGAGCCGCGACATCTCGCGCTACCTGGCGGGCCTGCCGATCTTCTTAGGGTTGCTCGGCACGTTCTGGGGCCTGATCCTCACCATGGGCTCGATCGGCGAGGTGATCGGCGGTCTGTCGATCGGCACCGGCGACCTGGTCCAGATCTTCGAGAACCTGAAGGCCGGCCTCACCGCACCGCTGAACGGCATGGGCACGGCGTTCTCCGCCTCCCTGTTCGGCCTGGCCGGCTCGCTGGTGCTGCGCTTCATCGACCTGCAGGCGACCCGTGCCCAGCACGTCTTCTACAACGAGCTGGAGGAATGGCTGTCCACCCAGGCGCAGCTGTTCGGCGCGGACGCGCCGGTCTCCTCGGGCTCGCGCTTGAGCGACCTCGCCGCCTCGGCACCCATCCCCGCCTATGTCCAGGCACTCCTGCAGCAGACCGCGGAGAACCTGGAGCAGATGCAGCGGGTGCTGACCCATAGCGAGGAAGACCGCAGCAAGCTGGCGCACGGGATCAACGGGCTGGGCGAGCAGCTGGGTGCCCTGAACGACCATCTGGCCGGCCAGCAGCGCATGCTGGTCAAGCTGTTCGAGGCCCAGGAAAGCCTGGTGCACACGTTTGCCCGGCTGAACGACCCGAACCGCTCGCCGCTCGACGAGCAGACCCGCAGCCATGTCCGCAACCTCGACCTGCAGCTCGCCCGGCTGATCGACGAGCTGCGCCGCGGCCGCGAGGACACCACGCGCGAGCTGCGCAACGAGATCAAGATGGTGAGCCGGGTGATCGCGGTGGCGGCCGGCGAGCCCGACATGGCCAGGGACTGACCGGCCGTGGCACGCTCCCGCCGCGAGCGCGGCGAACCGGACGACATCTGGCCGGGCTTCGTCGACGCGCTCTCGACGCTGCTCATGGGCATCACCTTTCTCCTGGTGGTGTTCGTGCTGGGCCAGTTCTTCATGAGCCGGCTGCTCGCCGGCCGGACCGAGCAGATGGACCGGCTGCAGACCCAGGTGCAGGACATGGCCAGCCGCCTGCAGCTCTCCGAGGACGAGGCCGCCGAGCTGCGCCGCAACCTGCGCCGCCTGGACGGCACGCTGCAGAATTTGACCGCCGAGCGCGACGAGCTGCAGGGCCGGCTGCGGACCAGCGAGGAGACCGCCAGCTCGCTCAACGACCGGCTCGCCAGCGTGCTGGCCCAGACCGCGACGCTTACCCGCAACCTGGAAGACAGCCAGGCCACGCTGGAGCAGCAGGTCCGCACCCGGGCCGAGCTGGAGCAGGCGCTGGCCGAGGCGCGCCGTCAGGTCACCGTGGACCGCCAGACGGTGGAGGCACAGGTCGGCCAGCTCGCCGAGCTGCAGCAGCAGATCGCGGCACTCCAGGCCCAGCGCGACCAGCTCCAGGCCGAGAAGGGGGAGGTCTCGACTTCGCGCGACGAGGCGCTGGCCCAGGTGGCGCTGCTCAACCGGCAGATCAACGAGCTCGGCACCCAGCTGGCCCAGCTCGGCGAGGCGCTGGAGGTCAAGCAGCAGGAGATCGACCGCCAGGCCAGCTCGATCGAGGACCTGGGCCGCAAGCTGAACCTGGCGCTCGCCGACAAGGTGGTCGAGCTGTCCCAGTACCGCTCCGATTTCTTCGGCCGGCTGCGCGGGATCCTGGGCGAGCGGCCGGGCGTGCAGGTCGTGGGCGACCGGTTCGTGTTCCAGTCCGAGGTGCTGTTCGACAGCGGCAGCGCCACGCTCAAGCCGGCGGGCGAGGAGCGGCTGGCCGAGTTCGCCCGGACGCTGCAGGGCCTGATCGCGGAGATCCCGGACGACCTGCCCTGGATCCTCCGGGTCGACGGCCATACCGACAAGCGGCCGATCAGCACGCCGGCCTTCCCGTCCAACTGGGAGCTGTCGACCGCGCGGGCGATCAACGTCGCCCGGTTCCTGGTGGAGAACGGCCTGCCGCCCGGGCGGGTCGCGGCGGCGGGCTTCGCCGAGTTCCGCCCCCTGGACCCGGCCGACACCGAGGAAGCCTACCAGCGCAACCGCCGCATCGAGCTGCAGCTCACCAATTTCTGACCCCTGCCCGGATCGGCTTGCGCCGCACGCCGGATCCGGCAGAATTAGGGGTGCTGGTCACGCCATGTCCGAAACGGTGCGCGCCGATGGGGACACCTGCCGACCGGCAGCGGGGGAAACGCACGAACGATGGCAGCAACTTCAGGAACGGTTCCGGCCGTGGAACGGGAGCCGGACTTCGTCGGCATGATCGAGCGCCACCGGGACTCCCAGGCGTTCTGGGCGAAATGCACGGTCGTGCTGGCGCTGGTCGGGCTGGCGATCGCGGGCTGGGGCCTCACCGCGGCCGTGGGCTGGCGCTCGGGCACCTTCTGGCTCGGCCTGTTCATCGCCGCCACTTCCGTGTTCCCCCTGGCCGAGCTGTTGGAACGCCGCGATCGCTGGCAGGGGCTGGAACGGCTGCGCGGCGCCTGGCGCGCCCTCGCGGCCGCACCGGACACCACGCCGACCGACATCGACCGGCTGGCCGACCTCATCCGCAAGACCCACGGCTGATCGACCGCCCGGCCGCCGACACGAGACAAGACGAGATGACTCAGGAACGCCGCCTTGCCGATCTCGAGCGCAGCTTCGCGGGCTGGGAGCGCAAGAAGCTCCTGCGCACCTCCGCCCTGGTCGCGGTGCCCGTGCTGGTGGCGCTGGGCTACTGGGGCTATGGCCGCGTCGAGGTGGATGCCGCGCGCGAATCCGTAGTGTCCCTCACCCAGTCGCTGAACGCCGAGCAGCAGGCCAAGGCCGGTCTGGAAGCGCAGCTCGCCAAGACCGGCGTGCGGCTGGCCGAGCTCCAGCAGTCGCTGGACCAGGTCGGCACCGAGCGCGACGAGGCCCGGGCCGCGGTGGATGCCGCCAATTCCTCGGCCGCCGGCAAGCTCGGCGAGCTGGCCGGCAAGCTCGAGGCCGTGAACGCGCAGTTGCGCGATCTCACCGCGGAACGGGACGAGCTGGCCGCCCGGTTGGACCAGGCCAGCCAGGAACTCGATGCCTCCGGGCAGCGCGTGGCCGAGCTGGACCGGCAGGTGGCCGAGCTCTCCAGCCAGGTCGAGCAGGGGCGGGCCGAGGCCGATCGCTCGGCGGCGAGCGTGGCGGAACTCACCACGGCGCGCGACCAGGCGGCCAGGGAGCGGGACGAGGCCAGGAGTGCCGCAGCCGAGGTCGACCGGCTGCGCCAGCAGCTGGCAGCTTCCGAGGAGCGGCTGACCGCGTCCGCGACCGAGATCAAGGCGCTGGAGCAGATCCGGGCGGGGCTGCAGCAGCAGCTCGATTCGGCGCAGGATCAGGGCTTCGCCCTGGAGGATTCGGCGACCGCCGCGGCCGGCCGGCAGCAGGCGGCGCTGGACGAGGCGCAGGCGGAGATCGCCCGGTTGCGGCAGGAGGTGGAGAAGGCCGGCGGCGAGGCCCGGTCGCGGGCGGAGGAACTGGCAGAGGCCAGGGCGGAAGCGGCGGGGCTCGGTCAGCAGGTGGCCGAGCTGCAGGGCCGGCTGGACCAGGCGAACACGCGGCTGAGCGAACTGGAAATGGCCGCCGTGGCGGGTGCCGGCACCGAACAGGCGCTGAACGAGGCGCGGGGTGCGGTCGGCCTGCTGGGCAGCCAGACGGCCGATCTCCAGGCCGAACTGAACGCCAGCAGGGCCAGGATCGCCGAGCTGGAGCAGGCGGGCCAAGCCAGCCAGCAGGCCGAAGCGGAACTTGCCTCCGCCCGGAGCGAGGCAGAGGAACTGCGCCGGCGGGTCGGTGAGCTGGAGATGGCCGCCGTGGCCGCGGCCAACACCGAAACGGCGCTGGAAGAGGCGCGCGGGGCCGTTGCTCTGCTGGGCACCCAGGCGGCCGATCTGCAGGCCGAGCTGGATGCCGCAAGGGCCAGGGTTGCCGAGCTGGAGCAGACGGGCCAAGCCAACCAGCAGGCCGAGGCGGAGCTCGCCTCCGTCCGGAGTGAGGCGGAGGAGCTGCGCCGGCGGGTCGGCGAGCTGGAGATGGCCGCCGT
>Ga0182742_1004173_pt1 | contig 13360 bp, 12 predicted proteins | sample eDN5th37CBELigMG_FD_128880 | JGI IMG/M metagenome (GOLD analysis project Ga0182742, IMG submission 128880) | Enriched Miracle-Growth compost microbial communities from Emeryville, California, USA - eDNA 5th pass 37_C BE-Lig MG (version 2)... ... | reverse complement strand
TGAAGAAGCCGCTCCTGCCGGGCGACGCCATCAAGGGCGTGCTGACCTTCCGCGACGCCGGCGATGTGGCGGTGACGCTGCCGGTGGAGCCCGCCGGTTCGCCCGGTCCCGGCAAGGCTCCAGCCGGCGCGGCCAGTCCTGACGGCCATGACGGGCAGCGCCACGGTGATCACGGGCACTGACGCGCCCCTGAACCCGCCAGGTTACGCCAGCCGGCGGGGCCCGCCAGCCTTCGTCGCCGCCGCCCTGCGGCGGCGACCTGCCGCGCGCATGTCCGTAAATGTAACGGACGGGAAAGCTCCTGAAGGTTAAGAGCCTTCTGCATGCCGTCGCGCCTGGCGGACCTGCTGTCCGGCAGGCCGGATCGTGCGCTGGCCATTGAAGGGGAGCCGTGTCCATGAGCGCACCGTTGCAACTGGCCCTGGTGGTTGCCATGGGCGAAAACGGCGCAATCGGCCGCAATAATGCGCTGCTCTGGAAGCTGCGCACCGACATGCGCCGGTTCCGTGCCCTCACCACCGGTCATCCCCTGATCATGGGGCGCAAGACCTGGGATTCGATCGGCCGCCCCCTTCCGGGACGCGATACAATCGTGCTGAGCCGCAACGGGGCGTTTGCGCCAGAGGGCGTGCAGGTCGCCCATGATCTTGCCGATGCGCTCGCCAGGGCCGGCGCCTGCGCGGCGCGGCGTGGGGTCGACAGCGCCATGGTGGTCGGCGGGGCGCAGATCTATGCGGAAACCCTGCCCATCGCCGCCAGGGTTCATCTGACCCTGGTGCAGGACAGGCCAGAGGCAGACGCCTTCTTCCCGGGTGGGGCGGCCGGCGGCTGGCGCGACGCCTTCATCGAGACGTGGCGCCAGGCGCATCCGGCGGGGCCGGAGGATGAACGCCCGTTCGTTTTCATCGATCTGGCCCGCCGCGGCTGACGGCGCGGGAGCCACTGCCGGGCCGTCCCACGTCAGGCCCCCCCAGGCTGTCGGGATGGCCGGATTCAGGTTCCCGAAAGGGGACGTTTCCGCGATCCCGCGCCAGCGGATACGCCTCTGACGCCAAAAAACCGCGCCGCGCATTGTGCCGCAAGGGTTCAATGACTATCTGCCGTGGTTGACAGGCGCGCGTGGGCAACCAACAAAAGCAGACGTGAAAAAGCATGGCGGCAAAGGGGTCTGCGCCCGGCGCCAGAAGCATGTTCCGGCAGGATCTCCGCACCAGGGTATCCGGCCGATGCGAACCTGCTCCAGACATATGAAACCGCTCTGTCGCCCTGGCCGCCGTCTGGCGGGACAGGGAGAATGCGGAACCGGCGCGCTTTGAAAGGGGAATGACAGATCGATGCCTTGGAGCAATCAGAGTGGCGGCGGCGGTAGCGGCGGCAATGGCGGTGGTCCCTGGGGGCCGCGCAACCAGGGTCCCTGGGGACAGGGCCCGCAACGGAACCCGGGCGGTCCTCCCGACCTTGAGGACCTGCTGCGGCGCGGCCAGGACCGGCTGAAAAGCATTTTCCCCGGCGGCCAGAATGGCGGCCCGGGCGTTCGCACCATTCTGCTGGCGGCCCTGGGCGCCATCGCCCTGTGGCTGCTCACCGGCTTTTACCAGGTTGGCCCCACCCAGGTCGGCATCAATCTGGTGTTCGGCAAATACGTCGGCCAGACCGGCGAGGGTCTGCGCTACAACTTCCCGTGGCCGATCGGCCAGGTGCTGCGCCCGGACGTGACGGGCCGCCGGACCATCGAGATCGGCATGCGGACCACGGACATTTCGCGCACCCGCATGCAGCAGCGGCCGGTGACGGAAGAGGGGCTGATGCTGACGGGCGATGAGAATATCGTCGATATCAGCTTCGAGGTGCAGTGGGTCGTGAACAAGGCCCAGGCGCAGGATTACGTCTTCAACCTCCAGAACCCCGACGGCACGATCCGGGTGGTCGCTGAAAGCGCCATGCGCGAGGTCGTGGGCCGGCGCAATATCCAGGCCATCCTGACCTCGGATCGCGCCGCCATTCAGGAGGATGTCCGGCAGTTGATGCAGAACACGCTGAACAGCTACGGCGCCGGCGTGATCGTCGTTCAGGTCAACCTCATTCGCGTCGACCCGCCGCAGCAGGTCATCGACGCCTTCCGCGACGTGCAGGCCGCCCGCCAGGATCAGGACCGCATGCGCAACGAGGCCGAGACCTACGCCAGCCGCATCGTGCCCGAAGCGCGCGGCAAGGCCATCGGCGTCGTGCAGCAGGCCGAGGGTTACCGCGAGCGTTCGGTGAATGACGCGGAAGGCCAGGCCGCCCGCTTCAATTCGGTCTACGAGCAATATCGCAAGGCGCCGGCGATCATTCGCGAGCGCATGTATCTGGAAACCATGGAGAACGTGCTGAAGGACTCCGACAAGGTCATCATCGACCAGAAGGGCGGCCAGGGGGTCGTGCCATATCTGCCGCTCGACCAGTTGCAACGGCGTTCCGGCGCGTCCGCTGACGGGGAGGCCGCGCGATGAACAACACGCTCAAAACAATCGGCGTCATTATCGTCGTCATCGCCGCTATCGCGCTTTATGCGGGCGCGTTCACCGTCGGCCAGACCCAGGAAGCCCTGGTGCTGCAGCTGGGCCGCGTTCGCGCGGTGATCAAGCAGCCGGGCCTCTACTTCAAGATTCCGTTCATCGAGAACGTCGTCTATGTCGACCGGCGGGTGCTGGACCTTGACCTGCCGGTGCAGGAGGTCATCGCCGCCGACCAGAAGCGTCTGGTGGTGGATACGTTCACCCGCTATCGCGTCGTCAATCCGCTGCTGTTCTATCAGACCGTCGGCACCATTCCGGGGGCGAACCAGCGCCTGACGCCGATGGTCAATTCGACGACCCGCTCGGTGCTGGCCGAGGCGACCTTCACCGCCATCGTCAAGGATGAGCGCGACCGCCTGATGAAGCGCATCCGCACGGATGTGAACCGCCAGGCCGCCAGCCTCGGCATCGAGGTGGTGGACGTGCGCCTGCGCCGGGTGGATCTGCCCGACCAGAACAGCGAGGCGGTGTTCCAGCGCATGAAGACCGAGCGTGAGCGCGAGGCGGCGGATATCCGCGCCCAGGGGTCGCAGATCGCCCAGGGCATCCGCGCCAATGCCGAACGTGAGGTCACCGTGCTGCTGGCCGAGGCCAACCGCAAGAGCGAGGAGCTGCGCGGCCAGGGCGACGCCGATCGCAACCGCATCCTGGCGGCCGCCTACAGCAAGGACCCGTCGTTCTTCGCCTTCTTCCGCTCCATGCAGGCGTATGAAGGCGCGTTGAAGGGCGTGGACACCCGCATGGTGCTGTCGCCGGATTCGGAGTTCTTCCGGTACTTCAACAATCCGGCGCGTCCCTGAGCGCCGCCGTCTGGCGTCGCCTGAGCCAGGGAAAACACAAGGGGGAGGGCCATCCCCCTTGTGCGCCCCCGCCACGTTGCAGATGCGCCGGAGAGGCCGCGCCGTGACTGATCTTGTTGTCGCCCTTGGCCTGTTGCTGGCCATCGAAGGTCTGCTGCTGGCCTGCGTTCCGGAATTCTCCCGCCGCATGGCCGCCGAAATTCTCGCCGCGCCCGGGGAACGTCTGCGCCTGACCGGCGTTATAGCTGCGGTTGTTGGCGTCGCCATCATTTGGCTTTGTCGGGGGTAGATTGTGCTGCCGGACGTGTCTGATTCTCGTATCTGATTCTGATGTGTGGTCATGCCAGGGCGATCGTGCCCCATGGCGCCGGGCGGCGCCGCAGGTTGGGACAGCCGCTCCATGACAAACTGGCGTGACAAACTGGATGGAGAGGGATCCGCCGTTCACTGGAGGCGCTCAGGCGCACCCGGAGAGCTGGATCCGCCTCTGGCGCAGGACAATGGGTCTGCGCCTCCCCAACCGGCCTGTTGCAGCGCGCGCGCGGGCAAGGAGGATTTATGAAATTTGCTGGATTGAACATCATGGCGGCCGCGGCGTTGGCCCTCGGGCTGGCGTTCGGCGCCGCCCCGGCTGAGGCTCGCGGTCCCGCCGGGTTCGAGGACCTTGCCGACCAGGTCACCAACGCCGTGGTGAATATCTCGGCGACGACCACGGTGGAGCAGGGCAAGGACCGCATGCTGCCGCAGATTCCGCGCGGCACGCCGTTTGAGGACCTGTTCGAGGAGTTCTTCAACCGTCGCGGCGGCCCCGGCGGCCCCGACGAAGGACCGCGCCGCCAGCGCAAGTCCAGCTCGCTCGGCTCCGGCTTCATCATCGACGCCGCCGGCGTGGTGGTCACCAACAATCACGTTATTGGCGACGCCAATGACGTGGAGGTGATCCTCAACGACGGCACCAAGATGAAAGCCGAGATCGTCGGCAAGGATTCCAAGCTCGATCTCGCCGTGCTGCGCGTCAAGCCCGGCGCCACGAAGCTCACTGCCGTGAAATTCGGCGATTCCAGCAAGTTGCGCATCGGAGAGTGGGTGCTGGCCATCGGCAACCCGTTCGGCCTTGGCGGCTCGGTTTCGGCCGGCATCGTCTCCGCCATCAACCGGAATATCGATCAGGGTCCGTACGACAGCTACATCCAGACCGACGCGGCCATCAACAAGGGCAATTCCGGTGGTCCGCTGTTCAACATGGCTGGCGAGGTGGTCGGCATCAACACCGCCATCCTGTCGCCCAGCGGCGGCTCGGTCGGCATTGGCTTCTCGGTGCCCTCGTCGCTGGCCGCTCCGGTGATCGAGCAGTTGCAGAAATACGGTGAAACCCGTCGCGGCTGGCTCGGCGTGCGTATCCAGAATGTTGATGACGCCACGGCCGAGGCGCTGGGCCTTGGCAAGGCGCGCGGCGCCCTGGTCGCCGGCATTGACGACAAGGGGCCCGCCAAGCCGGCCGGCATGCAGGTGGGCGATGTGATCATCCGCTTCGACGGTCAGGACGTGAAGGACAGCCGCGAACTGCCGCGCATCGTGTCATTCTCGCCCGTTGGCAAGGAGACTGACGTGGTTGTTGTCCGCAAGGGCAAGGAGATCACGCTGAAGATCAAGCTTGGCCGCCTTGAGGATGGCGAAAAGGAAATGGCGGCGCGCGGTGAGAACGTGCCTGGCGTGTCGAAGCCGGCCGTGCGCAAGACCCTTGGTCTTGATCTCGCGCCGCTGACTTCGGAAGGCCGCAGCCGCTTCAACATCAGGGATGACGTCAAGGGCGCGCTGATCGTCCGCGTCGATCCCGATTCACGCGCCGCGGAAAAGCGCTTGCAGCCTGGCGACACCATTGTCGAGGTGAACCAGGAGCAGGTGGCCTCGCCGGCCGACGTGACGAAGCACATCGACGCCCTGAAGAAGGACGGCAAGAAGTCCGCCCTGCTGCTGGTCGCCAATCCGCGCGGCGACGTCCGCTTCGTGGCGCTGCCGATCGAGTAAGCGGCGGCGCGCGCCTGCGGGTTGCTGAAGGGGCCTGGGCGGCCGGGTTCCTTCTCCAGCCTGGCCAGCGGCGGCATAGCGCACAAAAAAGCCGGACCCGCGCGGGTCCGGCTTTTTTCATTTCGGTCAGGAGCGTCTGAAACCCGGCGTATGTCGGCCGTCGTTGCCCCGCATTCAGCGCACGAATTCGTCCTCGCGATAGCCCTGCGCGAACAGCAGGGTGGCGAGGTCCGTGTGGTTGATGCGGGCGCTGGCGGCGGCGGCCACGGCGGGCTTGGCGTAATAGGCGACGCCGAGCCCGGCCTCCTGCAGCATGTCGAGATCATTGGCGCCGTCGCCCACCGCCATCACCGCTTCGGGCGGCAGCTTCAGTTCCGCGCGCAGGCGCAGCAATGTCGCCTTCTTGGCCTCGCGGCCGAGAATTGGGTCAATCACCAACCCCGTCAGCTTGCCGTCGGCGTGCGCGAGCGTATTGGAATGATGCTCGTGAAAGCCGATTTTCTGGCTGATCGGACCGGTGAACACCGTGAAGCCGCCGGAGACCAGGCAGGTATAGGCGCCGTTGGCGCGCATGGTCATGACCAGTTCACGGCCGCCCGGGGTCAGGATCAGCCGGTCGGCGACGATGGCGTCGACCACCGCGAGGTCAAGCCCCTCCAGCAGGGCGACGCGCTCGCGCAGCGCCGGCTCGAACGCCAGCTCGCCGCGCATGGCCCGCTCCGTGATCTCCGACACCTGCGGCTTCAGGCCGACGAAATCCGCCAGTTCGTCGATGCATTCCTGACCGATCATGGTTGAATCCATGTCGGCGAGGAACAGCTGCTTGCGGCGATGGGCGGCCGGCTGGACGATGATGTCCACCGGCGCGCCGGCTTCATCGATGAGGGCGCGCAGTTGCGCCTCGATCAGCTCGACCGGCGCCGGCGACGGGAACACCAGGTCAACGGCCCGGTTTTCCGCCAGTTCGCTGGTCAGCACCGGCCCGCTGGCCAGGGACGCCGCCAGCATCTTGAGCCGGGGAACGAGACTGCCGGGGCCGTGCGCCGCGAGCAGCCCGGAGCCGGCGAGGGCTGGACTTGCGACCAGGGTCGCGACAGAAGCTTCGGTCTGGTGAGTTGCAAGGGACATGGCGCGTGGCTGCTATCGTGGAAGAACCGGAACGGAAGGCCCTCGCGGACGTGATCTTGCCCGGTGAACCCGTGGACGCGGTTCTCATCGCAGGCCCGACCGCATCCGGCAAGTCCGCATTGGCCATCGACATGGCCCGGCGCCTGGGCGGGGTCGTCATCAACGCCGACTCCATGCAGATCTATCGCGACCTGCACGTGCTCACCGCCCGCCCGTCCGCCGCCGACGAACAGGCCGCGCCCCACAGGCTTTACGGCGTCGTCGATGGGGCGGAAAATTTCTCCGTGGCGCGCTGGCTGGGCGAGGCGGAGCGGGAACTGCAACGGGCCAACGCCCTTGGCCTGACGCCCATCTTCGTTGGCGGCACCGGCCTGTATTTCCGGGCGCTGCTGGAAGGGCTCTCCGATATTCCGCCCGTGCCGCCGCAGTTGCGCGCCGCCCTGCGCGCCGAGGCGGACCTGCTGGCTGGCGACGCCCTGCACGCGCGCCTCGCCGCGCGCGATCCGCTGATGGCCGACCGTCTCCGGCCGGGCGATCGCCAGCGCATCCTGCGGGCGCTGGAGGTGATCGAGGCGACGGGGCGCTCGCTGGCGAGCTTTCAGCAGCAGCGCGTTCGGGGACCGCTGGCTTCGGCGCGGACACGGCGGCTGTTCCTCGCGCCGGAGCGGGCGGCGCTGTATGCGCGCATCGACGCGCGCTTCGACCAGATGATGCGGCAGGGGGCGGTGGAGGAGGTGGAGCGCCTTGCGGCCCGCGGCCTCGATCCGGCGCTGCCGGTGATGCGCGCCCACGGCGTTCCCGGCCTGATGGCCTGGCTGCGTGGCGAGGGCGGTCGCGAGGCGGCGGTGACGCGCGGCAAGGCCGACACCCGCCACTACGCCAAGCGCCAGTTCACCTGGTTCCGCCACCAGATGACGGGCTGGACCTGGGTTGACGTTCCGTTGGCCTGAGGCTGGCGACGGGCAGGCGTGGAAGCGCCAGGCCGGCAAAGTCATGGATCAGCTCATCCGTCGGGGAGCCGGGGAGCTCGCAAGGCCAGGCCCGCGTCGTCGATGACGACAGGGCGTCAATCGGCGTTGCCGGCGCGGCGGCTGGGGGGCATGGGCGACGGGGCCAGGCCGGGCGATTGTTCCGAATGCGTTTCATTCAGGCGGCGCTTCATCAATGCAGCGAAAGTTTGTAGCTTGGCGCGGCTGCCGGGCCCAAGCGCCGGCTTTCATCGCCCCGGGTGCGATCGGACTGCTTCACGCGGTTCAGGGCGCGGAGCGGGTCTTGTCCCCTCAGAGCCATATAACATCCTCGACACCCGTCTCAATGACCTCCTCGATCGACGGAGAGGCCGCGCGCTCTTCGGTCGCCGCTTCGTTGGCACGCCGCGACGCACTCGCGGCTGAGGGGGCAACGCGGCTCCCGCCCGCTGCCGCAACCGGCATCGAGCCGACAGCCTCCGATGCGCCGTCCGGCATCCTGACCCGGAGCCGGCCACCGCCCATCGCCGCAGCCGACATCGAGTCGACAGTCTCCGATGCCCCGGCCGGCATCTCGACCCGGAGCGGTTCAATCTGCGGCGCACTGACCGTATAGGGAGGCGGTGGTGTCTGGTGGGGGAGATCCGCGTAATCCGGTGGCGGGAGAAGCTGCTCTATCGCCAATGGCTCACTCCGAAGCCGTGATGAGGCAGTCAGTTCACCTGGCGAGGGAGCCCGCATGGGCGTTAGATCATTATCCAGCCGGGGTCCGAGCAAGGCTGGATGGCGGTTTCTGACGTGGCCTTGCCAGGGCGTTATGGGCAGGGAGCCTTCCGGGCCGCGAGCAGAGTCAGGCGACAGGCTCGCAACGCGCCTGACCCTTTGATCAGGAGGCGGAGAACCGCGATGCCAGGCAATGTATTGTCCATTGATCCACGAATTCAGTCCCATGTTGTGTGCCTCCGTGGGGCGCGCGCTCCGGGATGGAGACCGGGCGGCCTGTCGCGTCTCGAATAAATGGATATTTGAATTTTACATTATTGCATATTGATAAAATAAATATAGATATAGTTATATATTTTACGATAAACCTGATTGTTACATGTATATAATGATATTCTCAGGTAACTCCATGTGCCATATTTCTATGCGCGCGTGATGATGGCCGGTTCCAGCTTGTTCTGCGGCCCGTAGCCGGTAGCCACGGCTGGCTCCTGCAGGGAGATCCATGCCGGCATGGCCTCGTAACGGTTGGCTGTGGTTCGCACTTCCCGGGTATATACTTTTGTCCCAGCGGCCGTAATGAAACTCGGGCTCACCCACCGTTCTGCCGTTTTGCATCTGGACGCTGACGCGTGAGCGGTAAATGCTCTCTTTGACGGGTTCGGCAATGTTGTAGTTCATTGCGCGAGGCATATTATCTAATATTGGGAAGCTGGAGGCTGGGCTGTAGGTCGTGTTGTAGGCTGAGCTGTCGATTAAAATACTATCTGCGTGCGGTCGATGGCCCAGCTCCGGGGACGCGCGGCCATGCCTCATCATTGGTTGTCTCGCCAACGCGTTGGGTCTTGCCGGGAAAACTGCGAGAGGGGCAGGGCGGTCAAGGCCGACTGGCGCCCGTCGTTCCGGGCGCGGCGCCGCTGCCCCTCCGCTATTCCCCGCCGCCCGGACCGCGTCCCACTGCGCAGATGTTATGCCCTGGAAGATCGGGATCGTCCGGAACGGATTTCCATAGAGCATCGGGCGATAGTAGTGCTGTTGCATGAAAGTGTAGGCGCTCGCATAGTCTTCTCTCTGGATGGCGCTGTACAGAGGGGCATGATTGAGGGGGAAAAGTTCGGCTGGCATGTCCTTAAGCTCCGCTCCATCGTCCGACCTGCGCGAGATCGCGCCTTGCGGGAAGTATGGCGGCGCTGGCGCCTGGCGCCAGTAAAGCCGCAGAGCAGTCGCTTTGCGGCGATGCGCGAATGAGTGCAGGGCCGCGCCGCCGCCAGGGCGCGTGAATTGCCCTCACCACGTTCAGCGTCGCAATTTGCCGTTGACGCCCTCCGTCACTTCCATTAGCGTTCCGCCAGATCGAAACAGGAGTGAGGCGCAATGCGCGCTATTCTTATCGTATGTGAGGCGCCATCGACGGAGCGGTGAAAACCGCAGGTCCGGTGATGGCGCGTGCAGGGTCCCTCGGGGCCCTTTTTTGTTGCCTGGAGCAGACCGCAAATATGTCATGGCGCCGCCATGCGGCGGAACAGGGCTCCAGCTGGCGATGCGCCAGCAAGACGGAATAACGCTGTTGATCCAGCCGGGCGCCGGATGCACACAGCAGGCGGAGACGGGAGAAGAGCCATGAGCGAGACAATGACCGGCGCCGAGATGGTCATTCGCGCCCTGCAGGACCAGGGCGTGGAGCACATTTTCGGTTATCCAGGCGGCGCGGTGCTGCCGATCTATGACGCCATGTTCCATCAGGAGAAGGTGCGTCACGTTCTCGTCCGCCATGAGCAGGGCGCCGTGCACGCCGCCGAGGGATATGCCCGTTCCACCGGCAAGGTCGGCTGCGTGCTCGTCACCTCCGGCCCCGGCGCCACCAACGCCGTGACCGGCCTCGCCGACGCTTTGCTGGATTCGATCCCGCTGGTCTGCATCACCGGCCAGGTGCCGACGCATCTGATCGGCTCCGATGCCTTCCAGGAGTGCGACACGGTCGGCATCACCCGCCACTGCGCCAAGCACAATTACCTGGTGAAGCGCATTGAGGACCTGCCGCGCATCCTGCACGAGGCGTTTTACGTCGCCTCGAACGGGCGTCCCGGCCCGGTGGTCATCGACATCCCGAAGGACATCCAGTTCGCCTCCGGCAGCTATGAGCGGCCGCGCGACAACCAGCACAAGACCTACCGTCCGAAGGTCAAGGGTGATCTGGAGGCGATCCGCGTCGCCGTGAAAATGATGGGCGAGGCGAAGAAGCCCATTTTCTACACCGGCGGCGGCGTCATCAATTCCGGCCGCGAGGCTTCCGCGCTGCTGCGCGAACTGGTGCGCCTGACCGGCTTCCCCATTACCTCGACGCTGATGGGCCTTGGCGCGTACCCGGCCTCGGACAACCAGTTCCTGGGCATGCTGGGCATGCACGGCGCCTATGAGGCGAACATGGCCATGCACGACTGCGATCTGATGATCTGCGTCGGCGCCCGGTTCGACGACCGCATCACCGGCCGTCTGGACGCCTTCTCGCCCGGGTCGAAGAAGATCCACATCGACATCGACCCTTCGTCGATCAACAAGAACGTCAAGGTCGACGTGCCGGTCATCGGCGATTGCGCTCACGTGCTGGAGGACATGGTGCGGCTGTACCGCGCCTCCGGCGCCCGCCCCGACAAGGCGGCCCTGGACGCCTGGTGGAAGCAGATCGACGCCTGGCGCGCCCGCAACGGCTTCGCCTACCACAATTCGGATGTCACCATTAAGCCGCAGTACGCCCTGCAGCGCCTGCAGGAACTGACGAAGGACCGCGACGTCTACTTCACCACCGAGGTGGGCCAGCACCAGATGTGGGCGGCGCAGTTCCTGAAGTTCGAGGAGCCGAACCGCTGGATGACCTCCGGCGGCCTTGGCACCATGGGCTATGGCCTGCCCGCCGCCATCGGCGTGCAGATGGCCCATCCGGACGCCCTGGTGATCGATGTCGCGGGCGAGGCCTCGATCCTGATGAACATGCAGGAGATGTCGACGGCGCTGCAGCACCGGCTGCCGGTGAAGATCTTCATCCTCAACAACGAATACATGGGCATGGTGCGCCAGTGGCAGGAGCTGCTGCATGGCGGGCGGTACTCGGAGAGCTATTCGGAGGCCCTGCCGGACTTCGTCAAGCTGGCCGAAGCCTATGGCGGCGTTGGCATCCGCTGCAGCGATCCGAAGGAGCTCGATGCGGCGATCCTGCAGATGATCAACACCGACCGTCCGGTGATCTTCGACTGCATCGTCGACAAGACCGAGAACTGCTTCCCGATGATTCCGTCGGGCAAGGCGCACAACGAGATGATCCTCGGCGACGCCGCCACCGACATCGGTTCGGTGATCGACGAAGCCGGCAAGATGCTCGTCTGACGCGGCCTGGTTCAGGCGGGGCGGCGGCCGCTTCGCCTGAAACGGACGCCGGGTAAGCTTTGGGAAGCCGCCGGGGATAACCCGGTCAGGGTTTTGCCAGCCAGGAGGATGTGGACATGAAGCTGATCGTCGCCAGCAAGCGTTATTCATCATGGTCACTGCGCCCCTGGCTCGCCATGCGCGTCGCCGGCGCGCCGTTTGAGGAGCAGGTCATCATCCTGCGGCAGCCGGATACGAAAGCGGAAATCGCCAGGTATTCGCCATCCGGCGTCGTTCCGGTGCTGCGCGATGGCGATCTCACCGTATGGGACTCGCTGGCGATCATCGAATATGTCGCCGAGCGCTTCCCGGAAGCGGGCCTGTGGCCGGCGGACGCTGGCCAGCGGGCCGTGGCCCGTTCGGTTTCCGCCGAGATGCACGCAGGATTCCAGGCTTTGCGCATGGCCTGTCCGATGAACCTCGGCATGCGCTTCGCTGCCCGCGACCGGGGCGAGGCGGTGGACGCCGCCGTGGCCCGGGTTTGCGCCATCTGGCGCGGGCTGCGTGAAAAGCACGCGACGTCCGGGCCGTTCCTCTTCGGCGCCTTCACTGCCGCCGACGCCATGTATGCGCCGGTGGTCTGCCGCCTCTACGGCTATTCCATTCCGGTCGACGACGTCTGCCGCGCCTATATGGACGCGGTGCTGGCGCTGCCGGCCTTTCAGGAATGGCGCGCGGCGGGCCTGAAGGAGCCGGGCATTGCCGATTACGACAATATCGACGAGACGCTGGTCGCACGCTTCTGAGGCGCGTCTCCTGTTTTGAAATAACGGCGGCCGCGCCGGGCCAGGGGCCCCGCCAGGCATCGCCAAACACCGGGTACACTGATGAAATCGCACTATTCCGACGCGCCGGCCGCCCAGAAGATCGCCCGCCACACCCTGGCGGTGATCGTCGACAACGAACCAGGGGTTCTTGCCCGCATCGCTGGCCTGTTTTCGGGTCGTGGCTACAATATCGAGAGCCTCACGGTTTCGGAGACCGAGCACGAGGAGCACCTGTCGCGCATCACCATCGTCACCTCCGGCGACGACGCGGCGATCGCCCAGATCATGGCGCAGCTCGACCGGCTGGTGCCGGTGCACCGCGTCGACGATCTCACCGCCACGGGCGAGGCGGTTGAGCGTGAACTGGCGCTGGTGAAGGTGGCCGGTCGCGGCGAGCACCGCGTGGAAGCCCTGCGCCTTGCCCAGGCCTTCGGCGCGCGCACCCTCGACGCCACGCTGAACTCGTTCATCTTTGAGTTCACGGGCGCCATCGAAGAGGTTGACCGCTTCATCCGCGTCATGGCGGAAACCGGCGTGGTGGAAGTGGCCCGCACCGGCGTCGCCGCCCTGTCGCGCGGCTCCGCCCGGGGCTGAACCACCCGGCGGATCGCGGCGGACTGACGCCGGGGCATGATGTTGCGGGGGGCGCCGCGCCTGGCGGGACCAGGGCGGCGCGTGCGCTTCCAGCGCGGATGCGCCAGCATTGTCGCGGCGTTGTCGCGACCTGGAATTACTGCCCGCCGGTGAAGCCGCCGGCTTCGAGGTAGGCCAGTTCATCCGCCGTCGTTTCGCGGCCCAGAATGCGGTTGCGATGTGGAAAGCGGCCGAAGCGGGCAATGATGTCGCGATGCTCCTCGGCGTAGCGCAGGCCATCGGCATTGCCGAGCGCCTGGTACAGGGCGACGCATCGCGCCTGGTCCGCCAGCTCTTCGGAGTGCATGAACGGCAGGTAGAAAAAACTGCGCAAC
>Ga0182742_1004172_pt1 | contig 13360 bp, 5 predicted proteins | sample eDN5th37CBELigMG_FD_128880 | JGI IMG/M metagenome (GOLD analysis project Ga0182742, IMG submission 128880) | Enriched Miracle-Growth compost microbial communities from Emeryville, California, USA - eDNA 5th pass 37_C BE-Lig MG (version 2)... ... | reverse complement strand
GTCGCGATAGCTTCGCGGCTGCGCGGCGTAGATCTGGATGTGGTGGGGGCAGTTCATCGGTTTGAGGAGGTATTCCTCAAACTCGCAGGTCTGTTCGAGGTGGCCGATGCGCTCGGCCTGTCCCATCTCGAAGAAGGGCTTGGTGTAGCCGGTCGCCGAAGTCGAGTCGGGCAGGCGCTCGGGGATGCCGGCCCGGGCCAGCAGAACGCGCTGGGAGTCGTTGTCGAGGTTGCCGGCGATCAGGCCGTCGAGCAGCTCCTTGGCCGCGGCGTCGGCGGGCATCTTGAGGGTCGGGAACTGCGAGTCTTTGTAGTAGGGGTAGTGGCCGCTGGTCTCGTAGAGCTCGATCTTGCCGATGTGCGGGGTGTAGACGGGGAGGTAGCCCCGGTTCATCAGCTCGGTCTTCATGAAGTTTTCGAGGATGCCGCGGACGATGGCGCCCTTGGGCATCCAGAGGATCAGGCCGGGGCCGACCAGGGGCGAAATGGTGAAGAGGCTCAGCTCCTTGCCGAGCCTGCGATGGTCGCGCTTGCGCGCCTCTTCGATCTGGGCGAGGTGAGCGTCCAGCTCCTTCTTGTCAAAGAAGGCGGTGCCGTAGACGCGCTGGAGCATGGGGCGGTTGGTTTGGCCCTTCCAGTACGAGCCGGCGATGGAGAGGAGCTTGAACGCGCCGACCTTGCCGGCGTTGGGTATGTGGGGGCCGCGGCAGAGGTCGACGAACTCCCCCTGGCGATAGAAGCTCAGGACGCCGAACTTGTGCAGCTCGTCGTCGATGTGCTCCACCTTCAAGGTTTGCCCCAGGTCGCCAACGAACGCGCGGGCCTGGTCGACCGGAAGGGAGAACCGCTCGAACGGCTCGGCGGCCTTGGTGATCTTGGCCATCTCGGCTTCGATGGCGGGGAAGTCGTCTTCGGAGATGCTCCGGCCTTCGACCTCGACGTCGTAGTAAAAGCCGTTGCTGGTGGTCGGCCCGAAGGCCAGCCGGACGCCGGGGAAGAGCCTCATGATCGCCCGGGCCATGATGTGGGCCGTGGAGTGGCGAAGCACGTCCAAGGCCTCGCGGTCGCGGGAGGTGAGCAGCCGCAATTCGACCGGCGCTCCGTTGGCCTCGGCCCGTTCGATCGGCCGGTCCAGATCCACCGTCGCGCCGTCGACGACCGCCGCGACCGCCGCCTCGGCCAGTCGCTTGCCGATCCCCGCGGCCACCTCGCGCGGGGTGGTTCCCTCGGGATATTCCTTGATCGAACCATCCGGCAGCTTGATCTGGAGCATCTTCGGCCGCGTCTCCGACATCGTTGGGTCGCTTGATTTTCCGGGCGTTTTCTCGGTGGATTCCAATGGGCTCAGGGTAACGTAACGACCGGCTTTCCGCCAAGCGATTCAATCCCCGGGTTCGAAACCCCGGAGTTGCTCAGGGCGCGAGGCGCTCGATAATCCAGCCGCCTTTGGGAGTCTTGCGATAGATGAGGCGGTCATGGAGGCGGCTCGGGCGGCCTTGCCAGAATTCGATGGCTTCGGGGACGACGCGGAAGCCTCCCCAGTTGGGGGGGCGGGGGATTTCGCCGTTCGGGAATCGCGCCTCGATCTCGCGGAACTCCCGCTCCAGGACTTCCCGACTGGCGACGACCCGGCTTTGCGCCGAGGTCCAGGCGCCGATCCGCGAGGCGGCGGGGCGGCTTTGGAAGTACTCGTCTGACTCTTGGTCCGAGACGCGCTCGACCGGGCCTTCGATTCGGACCTGCCGCTCCAACTCTCCCCAGAAGACGCAGAGCGCGGCGTGGGGGTTCGCCTCCAGTTCGCGCCCCTTTCGGCCCTCGAAGTTGGTGTAGAAGGCGAAGCCCCGAGCGTCGAAGCCGCGCAGCAGCACGATGCGGGCCGAGGGGCGGCCGTCGGGCGTGGCCGTTGCCAGGGTCATGGCGCTGGGGTCGGCGATGCCGGCCGCGTCGGCCTCGGCGAACCAGCGGGTAAACTGACGGATCGGGTCGGGGTCAAGGTCGGACTCGCTCAGGGCCGACCGGAGATAATCCCTGTGAATGTCGGACGAACTCATCGCGGCGTTCTTTCCTCGTGTCGGATATGCAACGTCAACCGGCACCCTTCTCCATTATTGTAGTGGGCCGCTACATCCGATTTTGGGTGTCGGACTCGGATCGTTGGGAGGGCAATACCCTCCCGAAATTAGGCGCATCGTACCACTACGGGCCCAGAATTCGGGAGACGCTCATCAGCGCCCGCGACGCGTGGTAATTGGCCTTCCACTGGTTCGCCTTCGAGCCGTCGCCGATCAGCGCGCCGTCGCGGGTGGTCTCGGAGAACCAGCCGCCGAAGTCGCGGTCGAGCATGTGGTTTTGGATGAAGTCCCACTGTTTGCCGAGGGCCTTGGCGTAGCGGTCGGTCTCCCGGACGAATCGATGGTTCATGACGGCCAGGGCGTTGAGACCCTCGGCTTGCGTCCACCAGACTTTGGTGGTGTCGAGAGGACCCGCGGCGAAGGAGTCTCCCTTGTCGAAAAAGCCGCCGTTGGTCTTGTCCCAGCCCCAATCAAGCGCGTGATCGACGAGGCTGCGGGCTATGCTCCAGGTCTTCTCGTCGTCGGGGACGCCCAGGACCTCGGCCGCCTCGACGAGCAGAAAGGCCGTCTCCACGTCGTGGCCGAACGAATCGTGCGCGGGGATCGCCCGCCAGTCGCGCGTGAGGTAGAGGTTCAGCGCCCCGGGCTCGACGGCGATCTTGTCGCGGACGATCAGGAAGACCTCGCGAAGCCGCTCGCGGACGATCGGCCGGTCGTCGACGCGCGCCAGTTCGGCCAGAGCCTCCAGCAAGTGAATGTGCGAATTCATCGTCTTGAAGCCGTAATAGACGCCGAGCCGGTCCTGCCGCTCGGCGATCGGGGCCGCCGGATCATATTCGGTGATGGCGGTTCCATCGCGCCTCAGCGCCTCGAAGTATCCGCCGCGCTCGGCGTCGTGGGCGTGGGCATCGAGCCAGTCGAAGGCGTCGCGCGCGACCCGAAGCGCCCGGTCGTCGCCGCCGACGGCGTGGGCCTTGCTCGCCGCGTAAATCACGAAGGCGATTCCATAGACGTGCTTCTCGTCGCCGAGCTTCGGATCGACCTCGCCTCGGCCGTTGAGGATCCAGTGAAAGCCGCCATGCTCCTTGTCACGCATCGTCGAATCGAGGAACTCAACCCCGTGGCGTGCGTATCCCAGAAACTCCTCGCGCCGTTCGGGGTCAAACTCGGCGAAGGCCGCGGCGGTCCAGACCATCCTCGCCTGGTAGACGAGAAACCTGTTGTCGTCGGGCCGGGCGGCCCAGTCGCGCCCGAAATTCTGATGGAAGCCGCCGAACTCCCGATCCATGGCCGCGGGATACCAGCGGCCGGTTAGCTCCTCGCCGAGCAAGGCTCGCAAGGCGGCGGGATCGAGATCGGCCGGTTTGGGGGCGTCGGCCCGCGCGCCGGGGACGGTTGAGGCGATTAGGAGAATCAACGTCGCCGCGAAGGGTCCCGGCGGAACCCGCCCTTCCGTCTTGCGTCTCGTCGCCATGAATCCGTTGCTCCGCCGCGGCCGTCGCGTTGAGTTGTTTTGGAGGGAACCTACTTACCTGGATTATGATTGGGAACGGGAGAGCCGGCAACGGTGGAGGGTGTCTCCGCTTGCCAACGCCGCGCGTGGCGGGGTAGCCTGATGGGTGGGAATCCATCCGCGCCGATTGGCGCGGGCGGGCCGAGGAGTGGATCATGCCGATCGACGATCAGCGGCCGGGAGACGAGGACCAGTTGGCCGACTTCCTGAAGCGAATTCAGGACGGCGACGAGGGAGCGGCTCGCGAGTTGCTTCAACGCTACGAGGCCGAGGTCCGACTGGTGGTCCGACGCCGGCTCCCCCGGCTTTTGCGGTCGCGGTTCGACTCGCTCGATTTTCTCCAAAGCGTTTGGGGCAGCTTTTTTCGAAGGATGCGCGAGGCCCCGGCCGAGTTCGAGGATTCCCGGCATCTTGTCGCCTTTTTGGCTCGGGCCGCGAAGAATAAGGTGATCGACGAGTATCGTCGCGCCGCCAGCCAGAAGAACGACATGCGCCGCGAGGAGCCGCTTTGGAGCGACGGCCGCCAACCCAGGGAGGTGGCGTCGCCGGTTGATTCCCCAATTGAGGTCGCGCAGGCCCACGAAGTCTTCGATCGGCTCAACGCCCTGTTGCCCCGGGAACGGAAAACCATCCTGGAGCTCAAGGCGCAAGGGCTCTCCAGCAAGGACATCGGCGACCGCCTGGGAATCAGCGAGCGAACCGTGCAGCGCGTCATTGAGGAGCTTCGGCGGCGCGTGGAATCGGAGTGGGAGCCCGGGGAATGAGCGCGGCCGCCTGGGGGCGGACGTGGGAGGACGCCTCCGCGCCCTCCGCGGCCCGCCTCGCGCGTCGATTCGAGCAAGCCTGGCGCGATTCCGAGGCCTCGGGATCGCGCCCCGACCCGCGCGCCTTTCTCGCCGGCTGGACGGAGGGCGCCGGCTTCCCCGGGGCCCGGTTGGCCATCCTCCGAACCGACATGTCGCTCCGCTGGGAGGTCGGTCAAAAGCCCGCCGCCGAATGGTACGTCCGTCACTTCCCCGAGATCGGCGAAGACACCATCATCGCCTTGATTTACGAGGAGTTTTGCCTCCGTGAAGAGGCCGGCGAAACCCCCGAGACGGCCGATTTTCTGAACCGCTACGCCGAGTTCGCCGGGCCGCTCGAGCGCGTCTTCGGCATCCACGAGCTTGTCGACGCGGGGTCGACCGCGGCGATGCCCCTGGGCTCGATGTCCTCCACCACGGAGGGCGACGGCTCGCCCAGCCGCGCTCCCTTCCCCAAAGCCGGAGAGACCGTCGCCGGCTTCCAACTGGTCGAGGAGTTGGGGCGAGGATCGTTCGCGAGGGTCTTCCTGGCCCGCGAAACCCAGTTGGCCGACCGGCTGGTGGCGCTGAAGCTCAGTCGCCGGGGCTCGCGCGAGCCGCAAACGCTCGCCCGGCTCCAGCACACGCACATCGTCCCGGTGTACTCCCACCGCGTCGATCCCGACAGCGGCCTGCATGTCCTCTGCATGCCGTACTTCGGCCGGGCGACGTTGGCGCGGGTCCTGGCCGAGATTGAACGGGAGGGAGCCGAAGATCTTCTCGACGGGCGTTCTCTGGTCGAGGCGCTCGACCGCCTGGAGCCCTCCGAGGGCCTCTCGTCCGGCCCCTCCAGCGGTCGCGCCGCTCTGGCGAGCCGCTCGTTCCCGCGGGCGGTCGCCTGGTGGGGCGCGCGGTTGGCCGAGGCGCTGGGGCTGGCCCACGATCGAGGGGTCCTGCACCGCGACATCAAGCCCTCCAACGTCCTGATCGCCGCCGACGGCACGCCGATGCTTTTGGACTTCAACCTGGCCCACGAGTCGATTGGGTCGGACGAGCGCGACGAGGACGGCGCGAACCTCGGCGGCACGATCGACTACATGGCACCCGAACATCTGGAGGCGCTGGCCGGCGAGCGAGCCGACCACATCGACGCCCGCTCCGACCTGTTCTCGATGGGCGTGCTGCTCTACGAGACGGCGCTTGGGGGCAAGCCGTTCGCGCCCCCCCGCAAGACCGGCGCGATCGTCGAGACGCTGCTCCGCGCCGCCGACGACCGCAAGGGGGAGCCGCGCTCGCTCTTCCCCGAGGACGCCGACGTTCCCGCGCCGCTGCTGGCGGTCATCGAGCGCTGCCTGGCGCCCGATCCGGCCGAGCGGTATCAGTCGGCCTACGAGCTGGCCGACGACCTTCAGGCGGTCGCCGACGACCTCCCTCTGCCGCACGCCCGCGAGCCCCTGCCAAGCCGCCTGGCCCGCCGGTTGCGCCGGCAACGCTTCCGGATCGCGACCGCCGCCCTGGTTCTGCTCTCCTTCGCCGCGGTCGCGCTGGCGGTCCTGAGCCTGAGCATCGAGCGGGCCGCCCGCTACGAGCAGGGGAGGGAGCTGTTCGATCAGGGCAACCAGCACCTGAGCAACGGCGACTACGACGCGGCGATCATCCAGTTCGAGGCCGCCTCGCAACTCGCCCGGCGCTCGGAGGAGGGGATCTGGCATCAGATTTTCCGCTGGCGGAGCCTTCGCGAGATCGTCGACAAGCTCAACGCGTTGGAGCGGCGGAACAACCTCGAACAGCTTGACGAGGAGGCCAGCCGGAAGTCGGCGTTGGCCAAGCGCCACGCCGAGACCCACAGGAACGTCGCGGCCCTGCACGCCGCGTCCGACGACCTGCGGATGCGGATGATCGGCCTGGGCGACGACCTTCCCGGCGCCGTCCGCGAGCTTCAAGAGCTGCTCAAGCCCTTCTACGTGCTCAGCTCGCGCGAGGACTGGACGACGCTCGACTACCTCTGGAGCCAACTCGACGAACCCAGTGGGATCCACCTGCGGCGCGAGGTCAACGAACTGCTCTTCCTCTGGATGGTCGGCGTTGAATCCTCGCTGCCCCCCGCCGGACCCAAGGGAGCCGACGGCGACGAGGCGGCCGCGATCCACCGGGCGCTTGAAATTTGCGACCGCGCGATTCGGTTCGCGTCCCCGGGCGCCCCCTGGGCCGCCCTCCGGGACCGCTTCCAGGAGCGGTTGAGCGGCAAGCGGGGGACGGCCGGCGCGTCGGCCACCGCCCGCGAGGCGAGCGTCGCCGACGAGACCTCGGCCCTGGCTTGCTTTCAGTGGGGCCTGCTCAACTCAAGCCGGAACCGGCGGAGTCGAGCCATCGAGTGGCTGCAACGGGCGGTCCGAATCGATGGATCGAATTATTGGTATCAGTTTTACCTCGGCTTCCTGGAGGATAAGGCCGGGCTGACCGACGAGGCGCTGGATCAGTACGGAATCGCCGCGGCGCTGAAGCCCGAATCGCCCTGGGTGTTGTTCAGTCGGGCCCGGCTGTATCGGGCCCGGGGCCGATGGTCGTGGGCGATCGAGGATCTCAACCGGGCGCTTCGGCTGATGGGAGACCGGCCCGACTCGCTGCGCGTTCGCCTGGAATTGGGCTACGTTCATCAGGCGCTGGGCGATTTCGCCGGAGCCCGCGAGCATTACGAGGCGATCCTGGCGGTCGACCCGTCGGCGGAACTCGGCCGCGCGGCCCGGCTCAACCTCGCCAACATCGACGCTGAATCGGGGCTCATTGACCGCGCTCGTTCCGGTTATGGCGAGTTGCTGAAAATCAGACCGGACGACTCGGCGGCCCGCTACAGTCAAGCGCTGCTGGACCTGCGCCTGGGCCGGCCGGATTCGGCCGCCGCCTCGCTCGACATCCTGCTTGAGGACGGCCGAGCGGATCTCAACCGCGGCGACCTACTGGCGACGCGGGCCGTCGCGCGGATGATGCTCGAACGCAATCGGGAGGCGGTGGCCGACGCTCGGGAGGCGGCCCGGCTCGCCCCGAAGCCCTCGCGCGATCGGCTCGTCTCACGCGCCCTCCTGGCCGCCGGGATGTTCGATCAGCTTCAACTCGATCGACCCGAGGACGCGGCCCTCTTCCCGCTGGGCGGCGACTCGCTTCGAGCCGACCTGATCGCCGCCGAGGAGGGCATCGCGCGCTGGGCGGCGCAACCCGACGAGACCTACCGCGCCGGCCTGACCCGGGCCGTGATTCTTTCCATGTTGGGGCGGCACGACGAGGCCCTCAAAACGGCCCGGGACGCCCTGTCGGCGACGAACCAAAACTCCCCCCGCGCCCATCTCATCGCCGCCCGCGTCGCTTACGCGGCCCGAGACCGCCGCGAAGCACTCCAAGAGATCGAGCGGGGCCTGAGGCTCCAGCCCGACGCGGCCGGTCTGCTTGAACTTCGCGGCCGGCTTCGAACCGAAGCGGGCGAACCGGCCGCCGCTCTGGCGGATTTGGACCTGGCCGTGGCGCGTTCCGGCGGGGCGTTCGCCCACGCCGCGAAGGCCGAAGCGCTGAACGCGCTGGGCCGCGTGGACGACGCCGCGCGCGAGTGGACGTTGTGCCTGACGCGCGACCCGGAACTCTCCTTCGCCCACCTGGGCCGGGCCCGCTGCTACCTCGACATGGAGCAACCGCTCTGGGACCTCGCCCTGGCGGACCTGGAGCGCGCCGCGGCGTGGTCCCGCAACGACCCGCGGCTCGAATTCGGCGTCCTCGTCGCTTATGGTCGCTGCCTCCGCCAACGCCCCGATCGCGCGCCCCGCTGGCTCGCCCTGGCGGGGCGATCGGCGTTCCACGCCTGGCACCAGGCGGCGAGCCTCGCCTCGCCGGTCGACGCCGCGCGCTGAGGCGACGAGGTCACCGACCCCGGAATCGTTGCGCGGCGGTCCACCGTCTCTCCTGGCGAGAAGGTGGCCATGGCGGCCCGTCGCCTCAGATTCCGGGGCCTCCGGAGCCTTGGGAGGCGATTGCCCTCCTGACACAAAACATCCGCCAAACCCGCTCTGGCATCCGGTGATCCCCGCCGGCCTCTGGGGCCATCCGGTTCCGTCGGAAGCGAGGTTCGAGAACGGCTACGTCGCGGGACAAAAGACCGATGTCCCAAGGCGAGGACGCGCGCTCAGACGACGGGGCGGGGGCGGACTGGGCGACCGCGGAGGAGCCATCGACGCTTGATGGACAAGCCTTTCCCGCGCGCGAGTTTCCGACGAGCCAGGGCCACCAGGTCGGGGTAGAGTGGGCCGGTCGCCAACCCGAGACCAAGGACGAGGCTGGCGGCCCGCGTAATTATGCCGGCGCTGGCGATCTTGACATCCTCGGATCCCTGATCGGTCACCGAGGGGGTTCGAGGCGCTTCCGCGGTCAGCGCCTCCTCGACCGATTGGCTTTGCAGGTTCGCCGTCAGCGCGTCGACCTCGGCCTGTTCACGGGCTCGAGGAGTCGCGGAGACGAGGACCGGCAATCCGCCCGCTCCCGGGATCACGCGCGTGCCGGTCGCGGAGGTTTCGGCGCCGTCGGCCCAGGAGCCATCGCGATGCTTCAGGCCCGCGAGCAGCCTGGAGTCGAGTTCCGTGCCAATTCGGTCCAGCGCCTCGTCGACGACGAGGCCCTCGCGGTCGATCAACTGAGTCGGTTCGTCGTCCGAGGTCGCCAGCGTAGGTCCCAACGGTCCGGCGCCCCGCGAGACGAGCGGCCCCAGGTAAACCGACGGCGAGCGGCCTCCAACCATCCTTCCCACCGCGGTCCAAGAGAACTCGCTGGCCGACAACCCCGCCGCGTTCCGTCCCCCCTCAGCGCGGCCCAGTTCGTCGAGGCTCAGCCGCGAGGTCTGAGGGGAACCTAGGATTCCGATGCCGCCGCTCGCCGGAGACAAAGGCGCGCTGATCGGCTGGGGCGGCGCCGGAAAAGTGCCGGCGGCATCCTCGCCCCCTCCCCCGAGTGTTGACGGGGGATCGGGGTCGTCCCGCTGAATGTTCAATTCGAAGATTGATCTGGCCAGCGGAGGCGGTTCGCCCTCGACGCCATCGCCGCCCAGTCCGGTTCCGTCTCCCGGCGCGGCGGGGTATTGAGGATCCCTCATCGCCAGGAGCACCACCAGCTGGGACCCCTCCGGAGCTCCTTCAAGCGCGACCAGGAGTTGAGGCCCGCCGCCTCCGCCCTCGATCGACTCCGGCGTGATCTGGTCCAGCATGTTTCCCGAGGAGTCGACGAGGCACAACCACTGAATCAGCGGGACGCCGTCTGAACCAGTCCGCTCGGAGTGCACGGCCAACCGCAGGGCGTTGGTCCCGGGACCGACGGGAATCCGATACGCGACCTGCCAACGCGAGGCGTCCATCCACCCTTCAACCGTGTACTCCGCTTGCCAGGGAATCTCGTCGAGACCGTCGAGGTGATCGGGGATGACGAGGTCTTTGGCCCATTCCTCAAAGCTTGGCGAACGCGTGGAATTGGGAGCGCCGTCGAAGCTTTCGGTCCAGCCGTCGTCAACGCTCGATCGGCCCGGCCCCGCCTCGTTCTCCGGAAGGATCAGGCCTTCGGTCGGCTCCGTGGCGTGGTCGGAGATCGTCGGTTGCTCCAGCGTCCACTCCGAGCCCTCTCCCAGCGGCGTGATTTCCACATCTCCGGCGCCGGAGGCGGCGTCCGCCTCCGCCTCATCGCTCGACGGAGCCGGCGCCATCGACCAAGCGGTCATCTTGGTCACGGCCGCGAAGGTCGGGGGAACGCCCAGCCCGCCGAATTCGGGAGTCACAAACGCCTGGCGGCTTAAGAGCATCCGAGACTCAAGCGTCTCAATCCCTCTAAACCGTGAACCGCGCGGAGTTTCGACGACGGAGCGACGGCGTTCCCTCGGTCGGCGTCCCGCCGGTCGCAAGATGTGCCAAAATCCCTGCACGTTTGTCGCCACCATCCATCTCCGGACGCGGTCGCGTCGCCTTGGCCCGCCCCTTTTCGGCGCGTTGAGCGGCCGAGACTTTCGAAATATCTTCCGAAGAGAGCCTCGGCCTCATTGAACACTATCGAGGTTCGCCGACGTTTGCCGACGCGGGTCGGATATTTTTTCGGGCGAACGGCGATGACCGGGGCGAACGACCGTCCGACTCCGGAACAACCGCCGCCAAGTTTCGTCTAAGATTATACGCTCGGCGGCGTGGAATATTTGAGCGGCGTCGAAAAAAGGGGTCGGGCGTGGCTGGCTCGGACCTTGGCGGACGCCGTGGTGAACCATCTCGCATGCTCGCAATCCTTGAGGGGTGATCTCGTGGCGCCATTCGTCGATCGCCGGTCTCGCGTCGTGGTGGTTCTGGCACTTCTCTGGGGCGCGACGACCTGGGCCGACGAGCCGGCGTCGAAGGAGGCCGCGACCCCCGCGGCCGGAGGGGCGCTTCAGACCGCCGCGCCGGAACTCCCCGACGAGATTGTCGCCGCCTTGCGGGAGGGGCGGTTCGACGAGGCGATCACGGCCCTGGGGGGGCTTCGAGATCAGGCCGGAACCGCCGAGGAGCGCGCCTACCTGGATTTCCTCGCCTCGATCGCCGATCGGCTCGCCGGTCGCGAAGACGCCGCCCGCGACCGGCTGCGCGCTGCGCTGGAGGCTCATCCCCGAAGCGTCTGGGTCGCGAAGATTCGCCAGGAGTTGGCGATGCTCGAACTCGCCGGGGGAGACGCCGCGCGGGCCGAGGAATTGGCGCGAACCCAGGCGACGGCGCTCCTGGCCGACGACCGCAAGGACCGCCTGGCCGACGTCTACGAGTCGTTCGCCCATCGGCTGCTCACCCCCGACGACCCGGTGACGCCCGCCGACCCCGCCGGCGCCTGGGAGTTGCTGGCCCAGGCCCGGACGCTGGCCAAGGGGGCGACCCTCCGCGCCCGCCTCCTGTTCGCAATGGGCCAAACCAGTCGAAAGCTGGACAACAACGACCGCGCGATCGCGGAGTTTCAGGAGTACCTCCACGATTACCCCGAGGGCGCGGATCGGGTCGCGGTACGGTTCGCCCTCGGCGACGCCCAGCGAGCCCTGGGGCGCAATCTCGACGCCCGGCTTACCTGGACCGACCTGGCCCGCGACATCGAACATGGGAAGCCCGACGACGCCACCGCCGCCGACCAGGAAATTCGCGCCCGGGCGCTCGCGGAGATCCCTTCGACCCACGGAATGCCCACCCCGGGCAACGACGCCGAGTTGAATCTGGGCGTCGCGGCCGTGAAGCGGTTCCTCGCCGCGTATCCCAGCCATCCCAGGGCGGTTCGAGCCGCCTTCGACATCGGCGCGGCGTATCTGATCCTGGGCAAGACCGACCAGGCGCTTGAGGCGTTCGATCGATTCCTCAAGCGCGAAGACTTCACCGCCGAGACCGAAGAAGCCCGCAAGGACCTGGCCGAACTCTCCATGGCGGCGACCCACTCGCGCGGGCAACTCCTCCAGGCTCAGGGGAAATACAACGAAGCCATCGCCGCCTGGAAAGGCTATCTCGCCACATTCCCCAACGGTCCCCAAAGCGCCCAGGCCCAGCGGGCGATTCTCGACACCCAACTCTTGATCGCCGCCGACCATTACGAGCGCGAGCGGTACGCCGAGGCCCGCGCCGCCTGGACCGACTTCGCGGCCCAAAACCCGCTCGACCCGCGCGTGCCGGAAGCTCTCTTCCGAATCGGCGAGAGCCATCTCAAGGAAAAGCGTTTCGACCAGGCCGTCGCCGCGTGGGCGACCCTCTCCGGCAAGTTTCCCGAGACCGAGCCGACCGCTCACGCCCAGTTCTTGATCGGGGCGCATCTGGAGACCGAGAAGGGAGACCTCGCCGGGGCGATTGAGCAATTCAAGAAGATCGGCGTTGACCCGTGGAGAGCCGAAGCCCTTCAGCGGATCGCCGTGATGGAGTCGAAGACTCTGACAGTCGTCACCCCGCGCGCGTTTCGGAGCGGCGAGACCCCGCATCTGAAGATCGCCAGCCGGAACCTCGAGCAACTCACCTTCACCGCGCACAAACTCAACGCCGAGGCGTACTTTCGAAAGAAGCTGCAAACCGGCCGCGTCGAATCGCTCGACATTGGGCTCGTCGCTCCCGACGCCGAGTGGACCGTCGACGTTCCCGGCTTCGCCAAGTTCAAGCCCGTCGAATCCAACTATGAACTGAAAAACCTGGAGCTTCCCGGCGTCTACGTCGTGAAGGTCACGGACCAGAAGACGCTTCAAGCCACGTCGCTCGTTATCTCCAGCGATATCGACGCCATCGTCAAAACCTCGCGCGATCAGGTCTTGGTTTTCGCCCAGGATCCCAAGACGGGGAAGGGGAGGCCGGGTGCCCGCGTTCTCTTCGCCGACAACGAGCGAGTCTTCTTCGAGGGCCAAACCGGCGACGACGGCGTCTTGCTTCACGACTGGTCGCCCCCGCGCGACGGCGGGAGCCCGCTGAACTACCTACTGGTCGACGGTCCCCACGTCGCGGGCTCGGGGCTGACCGTCGCCGAAGGCGTTTCCCAGGGCTTGACCCCGCGAGCCTACATCCACACCGATCGGCCCGCATATCGGCCCGGTCAGAAGGTTTCGATCCGAGGCGTCGTGCGGGAGGTTCAGAACGGCCAGTACGCCAACACCCCCGGCGCGACGTACCGGTTTGAGGCGATCGACGCCAAGGGCCGGCGGATCATCGCCCGCGACGTTGTATTGTCGGAGTTCGGGGCGTTTCATGAATCGGTGGCGCTTGATTCGTCGGCTCCGGTTGGCGCGTATCGGGTTCGCGTCTTCCAGCCGGGCAAGAGCGAGTTCGCGGGCGAGTTCAACGTCCAGGCTTATCAGCTTGAGCCGATCGCGCTGAGCTTTGATCTCAAGAAGACCGTCTTTTATCGGGGCGAGACCGTCGAGGCCGACATCGAGGCCCGCCACCAGTACGGCGCTCCCGTCGCTCGCCGGCCGATCAGCGTGGCGCTGCCGGACGGTCGAACCGT
>Ga0182742_1004170_pt1 | contig 13366 bp, 10 predicted proteins | sample eDN5th37CBELigMG_FD_128880 | JGI IMG/M metagenome (GOLD analysis project Ga0182742, IMG submission 128880) | Enriched Miracle-Growth compost microbial communities from Emeryville, California, USA - eDNA 5th pass 37_C BE-Lig MG (version 2)... ... | reverse complement strand
GTTCTTCGTCTCCATCGTTCATCCTTCCGATTCAGGTCACAATGAAATCACTCACCATCGCGTCGGCGACCGCCAAGGAAACGATCCGCCAGCCGGCGTTCTTCGTGATCGCCTTCTTCGCCGCGGCCTTGTTGGTGGCGACGGTCTTCGTGCCGTACTTCACCTTCGGCGAAGACATCAAGATGTACAAGGACACCGGGCTGACCACGATCTCCTTCTTCTGCATGCTGCTGGCCCTCTTGACGGCCAGCTCCACGGTCGCCGAGGAGATCGAGGGCAAGACGGCCATCACGCTTTTGTCCAAGCCGATCAACCGCCGCCAGTTCATCATCGGCAAGTTCCTGGGGATTGAGCTGGGCGTTCTGCTCCTCTACGTCCTCCTGGGCGCGCTCTTCGCCGGGGGGGTTTGGTACAAGATCCCCTATGACATGCGCGAATCGGCCGGCACGATGGTCGACAACTCCATGCGCGTCGCGCAGGTCATGCAGGTGATTCCGGGGCTCGTTTTGGGCTTCTTCGAGGTGACGATTTTGACGGCGATCAGCGTGGCGCTCTCGACGCGCCTGCCGATGCTGGTCAACCTGATCGTCTGCATCATGGTCTTCTTCTTGGGCCACCTCAGCCCGGTCTTGGTCGAGGCCACCGAAGAGGGACAGCAGCTCATCCACTTCATGGCGCAGCTTTTCGCCTGGGTGCTGCCGTCGCTCGAGTCGTTCAACGCCGGCCCGTCCATCTCAACCGGAGTCGTGATCCCTTGGGCGGCCTACGTCCTGCCGGCGCTCGGCTATTGCGTGTTGTACAGTGGAGCAGCGCTCTTCTTCGCCTTCCTGCTCTTCGAAGACCGCGATCTGGCCTAAGCCGGCTCGCGATGATCGCCTTTCGACCGCTTCGCGAGAAATGGTCGGAAGGCGCGGTCGGGCCCGTCCCCGGGCCTCGCGACTCGTTCGGATTTCAGGATCGACTTCGGCGGGACGGAGCGAAGATTCGATTACCCCTCTGAACCCCGAGCGGGGAGTCCTCGCATGCAACCGGAAGCCTACCTTCGGGCGCGCAAACTCTTGAGTTCCACCCGAAGCGCCTGGATCGCCCGCGCCCTGGGCGCGGTTGAATCCCTCTTGATTCTTTCGCTTTTGGTGACGGCCTCGCTGTTCATCGCGCTGATGGCGTCTCGGGGCCGCGTCGGCATTCCCAGCGTCGAGGCCCCCGCCCTGCCCTCCTGGGCCGAAGCGAAGCGGATCGGCGAATCCACCGACCATGTCTACTACGGCGATTCCGGGCTCCTGCCGGTTATCGGCCGGAGTTGGAACAGCCCCAACCCCGCCCATCGGCTCGGAGCGAGGTTCCTGAACGGAATGACCAGCGTCGTCCCCCCCCTGCGAAACAACAAGGGGGCGCTGACGACCCTGCTGGCCATCGGCTTGGCCCTGACTCTTCTCCTGGCCCTGCTGTCACGGGTCCGACGGTCGATGGTCGCCCAGTTGGTTTCCGAACCGACGACGAACCTCCGCAACCAGATTCACCGTCAGATGTACCGGCTCGGTCAATCGTCCCTTCCAACCGAAGGGGTCGCCCCAATCGCCAACCTCTGGACGCGCGAAGTCGACGACGTCCGCGACGCCCTGCTCGCCGACTTCGACGCCGTCCCTCGGATGATCATCTTGGGCGTGGGTCTGGCGGCGCTGGCGCTTCTGGTCTCGCCGGTTCTGACCTTGTTTCTCGTTTCGCTCGGGCTGCTCGTCCGCATGGCCTCGTCCCGAATCGCGAGGGAGGCGCGCGGCAACCACGACGAAGCGCTCCGCGATGCCGCGGTCCAGCTTTCCCTGCTGCACGAGGACCTTGGTCTTCTGCGCACCGTCCGAGTTTACGGGATCGAGGAAACCGCTCGACGACGGTTCGACGAGCATTTGGAGAACCACCGCGCGGCCGAAGTTCGCCGGATGCTCGCCGATTCGCCAATCACGACGACCCAGGCGCTGTTGTACGGAGCGGCTCTGGTCGCGGCCCTCGGCCTGTTGGGCTACAACATCGTGGTCAACGATCAAATCTCGATCGCCACGATGTTGATCCTGATCGCCGCCCTGACCGGCCTGGCCGCGCCGATCCTTCAGTGGATCCAACTGCGTCGAACGCTTCGCCGCGCCGAACGCTCGGCGGCCGCGATCTTCTCGTTCCTGGAGCGCGAGCCGGAGTTGCACCAAGTGGTCGGCGCCCAGTTCCTGCCCCCCTTGAAGGACAAGATCACGCTTGAAGACGTCTCGATCGAAAGCCGCTCGGGCCGATTGCTTCTGGACCGGGTCTCGCTTGAAATCCCCGCGGGGGGCCGCTCGGTGATCATCGGCCAAGACGCCGACTCGAAGCTCGCGCTGGTCTGCTTAATCCCGCGGTTGATCGACCCGATGGCCGGCCACGTCCTGATCGATGGCCACGAGCTTCGCGAGATGACCCTCGAATCGGTTCGAGCCCAGGTCGCCACCGTCCTGCAGGCCGACCTGATCTTCACCGATACGATCATGAACAACATTGGGCTGGGCAATCCCCGGAACACCCCCCAGCGCGTGATCGAAGCCGCCAAGGTGGCCCACGCCCACCACTTCATTCAAGACATGCCCCACGGCTACGACACCCAGGTCGGCCCGCTCGGCCAGTATCTCAAGCCCGACGAGCGGTTTCGCATCGCGCTGGCCCGCGCCTATCTGCACGACCCCTCGATTTTAATCATTGAGGAGCCGACCACCCCCATCGACGAGGAAGTCAAGCTTCTGCTTGACGACACCATGGCCCGGCTCGCCGTCGGCCGAACGCTCATCATCATCGGCCGCCGGCTCTCCACCATCCGAGAGGCCGACAACGTGATCCTCCTGCACGACAACCGAGTCGAGGACTTCGGCCCCCCCACCAAACTCCACGCCGAGAGCAAACTCTTCCGCCACATTCTCTACACCGACTTCAACGAGTTCGCCGCCGGCGAGATTCCCGCCGGCGAGGCGCTGGCCTAACGCGGGTTGTTCCTCGACCACGCCGCCCTGGGGGGCCTCCTTCCGGGATCGCCGATCTCCCAATCGGCTCTTTCCTCGGCCCCCCGGGATCGCCGATCTCCCGATCGGCGTTTTTTTCGCACGGTGGATCGTCGGTCCCGCGCCACCCGGCGGAACACGCGATTTCTTTCAACAGAAATCATCAACCGTGGGCGTGAGCACCAACTCGGGGACTCGCGCGCGGGGGTGCAGTTCGACCAGGAACTTGACCGCGGCGGCGATGTCTTCGGGCTGGAGGATCGCCTCCCGGCGCTCCTGGGGAACCGGGACCGGTCGGGCGTCAAGGATCGGCGTGTTGACCTCGCCCGGGTAGATCACCGTCGAGCGAATTCCGCGCTCGCGCTCCTCCCTTCCGAGGCAAAGACCCAGAGCCGCCTGGCCGAACTTCGAGGCCGAATAGCCCGCCCCTCCCAGCGTGCTCGCCCTGATCCCCGACAACGAGCAGACCTGAATCACCAGCCCATTGGCTTGAGTCCGCATCGAAGGAAGAATTTCGTGGATCAGGTTGAAGGAGCCCGTCAGGTTGGTCGCGATCATTCGGTCCCAGTCCTCGGGGGTCAACACGTCGAGCCCCCGGTTGCGGACGTTCGTTCCGGCGTTGCTGACCAAGACGTCGATCGTCGAGAAGGCCGAGAGGACCGACTCGACCATCCGTTTGACCCCGTCGCGATCCACCACGTCGCAGGGCGCGACCAGAACGCGATCGTCGGGCGCTCCGAGCAGCTCTTTGGTCCGCTCCAGCTTCTCCCGGCCCCGGCCCACCAGCGCGACGCGCAGGCCCATCTCCGATAAGACCTTAGCGACCCCTTGGCCGATCCCGCTGCCCGCTCCCGTCACCACCGCCGTCGCCAACGTTCGACTCATCGAAACGTCTTCCTCCATTTAAATCCAGTCGATCCGACCCAATTAAAAAGAAGGCCCCGCGCTCTTGACCGGGCGCGGGGCCTTGAGTTCATCCGAGATTGTAACCCGCGCCGGCGGCCGACGCGATCAATCGCCCGACTTCGACGCGGCGTTCCAAGCCCGAATCGGGGTGACGGTCTTCAAGCCGTTGGACGAATTCGCCCACCGATTCATCGCCCGCAAAAGCTGCCCCACTTCGGCCTTGGCGAGCGTCGAGTTGCGCGCGGCCTGGTCCACGCCCTTAACCGGCTTGCCGTTCAGGTACAGCGGCATCACATAGCTCGGCGCGGGGGGAGCGACCGGGATTGGAGCGGGTTCGGGAACCGGAGTGGGCTCGGGAACCGGAGCGGGCTCGGGAACCGGCGCGGGCTCGGGCGCGGGGGCCGGCGCGGGTTCGGGCTCAGGAGCCGGGGCGGGCGGCGTGGGCGTGGGCGCCGGAGCGGCCGGCGGCGGGTCGTAATCAACCGGGGGGATCACGATCTGCTGCTGGGGCGGCGGCGTTACGACCACCGGGGGCGTGGGCGTGGGCTGTGTGGGCGTCGGGGTGTGCGGGACGGCCCCTGGAACCAGCGAGGCCGACTTGAGCACGTCGAGGCGGCCCAACTTGATGCCCGTCACCGAGTCCCGGATCGGCGTCGCCCCCTTCTGGATCCAGTCCGTCACCTGGTCGACGGTCGGCAGTTCGCCATGGGTCGACATGTAAATTTGCTGAAGCAGGACCACCGATCCCGAGACGAGCGGGGCCGCGAAGCTGGTTCCCTCGACGGTCGAGTAGCCTCCGCCGTTCAGCGCCATCAGGCCGGACCCCGGCGCGGCGACCTTCGTGGCGCTTTGACGGCCGAACTCGACGCCCAGGCGCTGCGCCTTGGGTAGCAGGGAGTCGTTCGGGTCGGTGGCGGTGACGCTGATGACCCCTTCAACGACGGAGCTGAAGCCGTGGCCCTGTCTCCCATTGAAGCTGTTGCCCGTGGCGGCGACGACCGGGATGTTCAGCGACTTCAGGCGCTGAACCAATTCGGTGACGCGTTGACCGATCCCGGCGTCGTGGGCGTCCCAGTTGCGGGCGTAGTTTTTGCCGTCTGACAACGACATGTTGACGACGCTGATGTTGTACTTGGCGTGGTGGTCGACGACCCATTGCAAGGCGTCGGCCACCTTGGAGAGGTCGGCCGCGTTGTTCTCTCCGGTGACTTTGAGCGCCACGACGTCGACCCCGGGGGCGACCCCGAGGTGGTTCGGGTCGTTGCCGGCGATCAGGCTGGTCACGGCGGTCCCGTGCGTCGAGGCCGTGGTCATCGGGTTGCCGGAACCGTCGGCGAAGTTGAATCCGGCGATCACCCGGGCTTGGGGACCGAAGCCGCCGCCGAGGGCGGGATTGTTGTAATCGACGCCGGTGTCAATGACCGCGACGGTCAGCCCAGAGCCGTCGACGTTGTAGGTTTGACGGGCCTCGGCCGCGCCGATGATCGGATCAAAGGCGGTCGGCGTTCCCGTCGCGACCGTTCCCGCCGGCCATTCGAGTGAGGTTCCGGCCGCCCTGATGGCGAGCCGCTGAGCGGCGGGCCCCCGCGCCATGACTCCGGCTTCGACTCCGCCGAAGGCGGCGGCGCGGGCTTGCGCCTGGGCTTTGATAAGTGGAGGGGTCGCGACGGGCGCCGCGACGGCTCGCGGCCGTTGGGCAACGGCGATTTCCAACCGCTTGACCGCGACTTGTCTGGACAGGTTTGCTCCGAGTCCCGTGGAGAGCAGCCGCCGAGCGTCGAGTTGTTCGACTTCGGGTTGTCTCTTCCGTCGAAACCCTCGATCACGGTTGCCGGTCAGAGTCCACGCCATGAACGAAATCTCCCCAGACGGCCGCCATGCCTTGGCTCGGGCCGCCCCGCGTTTCGGAATGTGAGCGCCCCCCTTCCGTGGCGGGCTTCGCCCTCCGTGGCCGGCCGAGGCCGCTTGGAGGACCAAGCTCGGGGAACCCGTCCGAGTCCGACTCGGCCGCGGTTCCGCGGAGCGCATGACCAAGTTGTTCGGCGCCCGAAAGGCGGCCGTGACGTTGAAGGCTCCGGGGCGTCGCGCGATCCAAAACATCCCGCGACGACGATCGGTTCCTCCCCCGCCTCGGACCCTTCAGTCCGACGCGCGGAGAATCGATGGTGGACTTGGCGGAGGCCAGGGTCTGGGGACACCCGCGACCGCGCCAGGGACCATCGATTCGGCTTCCACCTCCTGAGCGGAACCGGGCCGCGTCCGCTTCGCCCGGATCCATTGGGAAAAGGGTCCGTCGCGGACCCTCCCCGCCGGCGCGTTCCTATCGCGCCGGCTCGGCAAGCGGGGTTCGGCGGGATTTCAGGGCCGTCCCCGCCGCTCGCCACCCGTCCCAAATCGGCCGTTCAATCCGCCTTGCGTCCCTTCTTGGGGCGCGCTAAAGTGAGGCCGCCTTGGGTGGGTCCCGGCTTGAGCGTTGTGTCTCGGCCGGTGTGCCTTGTATCGGAAACCCAACGAGCCGAGGTCCGAAGGAAAAATGGAAAATATCGTGGTGATCCCGGCTCGGTTCGCTTCGACCCGTCTCCCCGGCAAACCCCTTTTATCCGCCACCGGACGGCCCTTGATCCAACACGTCGTCGAATCCGCGCGAACCGCGAGGCTGGCGAACCGGATCATCGTCGCCACCGACGACGCCCGAATCGCCGAGGCCGTCGAGGCGTTCGGCGGCGAGGTCGCGATGACCCGCGCCGACCATCCGACCGGAAGCGACCGCGTGGCCGAAGTCGCCGCTCGAATCGACCAGGCCGAGATCATCGTCAACGTGCAGGGGGACGAGCCCGAGATCCAAGGATCAACGATTGATTACTTGATCGAGCTTTTGCGACGGGATCCCGAAGCCTCCATGGCGACCCTCGGCGCGCCGATCCGCGACGAGGAGGTTTATATGAACCCGTCCTGCGTCAAGGTCGTCGCCTCGCGCAAGGGCCGCGCGCTGTATTTCTCTCGGAGCCCGATCCCCCACCACCGCGACGGCCTCCCCGACTTCGCCACGGCCTCGCCCCCCGCCGCGCTTCTGCACCTGGGGCTCTACGCCTATCGGCGCGAGTTCCTTCTGCAACTCGGCTCGCTCCCCCCTTCTCCGCTTGAGGGCGCCGAGAAGCTTGAGCAGCTTCGGGTTCTGGAGGCCGGCTGGCCGATCGCCCTGGGTCTCATCGACGAGCCCGGAATCGGCGTCGACACGCCCGAAGACTACCAGCGCTTCGTCGACCGCTGGCGACGGGCGAACCCGGGTTAGAGGGCGGTCGGGACGCGCCCCTTGCCCCTTATCTTATCGCCGCCGCAAGTCGCGGCGGGCCGCGTGGACGAGTTCGTCGAGCTTCGCGAGGAATCGGGAGCGGTCGGCTTTCACGAGCGGGGAGGGGCCGCCGGTGAACGCGCCGGATTGCCGGAGCATGTCGTGCAGGGCCCGAGTCGCCAAGGCGTCGCCGATGGCGTCTTCGGTGAACTCAAACCCCTTGGGTCCAAGCACCCGCGCCCCGCTCTCCAGGCAACGCCCGGCGAGCGGGATGTCGGACGTGATGACGATGTCGCCCTTAACCGCCCGCTCGGCGATCCAGTCGTCCGCCACGTCGAAGCCGCCGCTCACCACGACCAGCTCAATCAACTCGTCGGTCGGAACCCGCAACGGCGCGTTCGCGACGACGAAGACCTTCAACTCGTACCGCCGGGCCACGCGGTACAGCTCGTCCTTCACGGGGCAGGCGTCGGCGTCGACGTAAAGAGGCATGAATCGCCCTTGATTCAATAGTCGAACAACCGGCTGACGCTCTCGCGGCGGTGTATTGACATGATGGCGTCGGCGAACAGCTTGGCGACGCTGATGACCTTGCAGCAGGGCGCGAGCGGCTCGAAACGGTAGTCGATCGTGTTGGTCATCACCAGCTCCTTGATCGGCGAGCGGGCGAGTCGGGCGCTTGAGCCCTTGGAGAAGACCCCGTGCGAGACGCAGGCGTAGATGTCGCGGGCGCCTCGATCGCGGCAGGCCTCGGCCATCTCGATGAGCGTGCCGCCGGAGATGGTGAAGTCGTCGACGATCAGGACGTTCTTGTCGCGGACGTCGCCCACGATGTCGAGCATCTCCGCCTTCTCGTCGTGCCCTCGGCGGACCTTGTTGCCGAAAACCACCGGCGCGTCGATCATCTCGGCGAACTTGTACGCCTGCTTGCCGAACCCCACGTCGGGCGAGGCGATCACAAGATCGGGGATGTTCTTCTCTTTGAAGTAGTGGACCAACACGGGCATCGCGTACAGATGATCGACCGGGATCCGGAAAAAGCCCTGGATCTGGGGGCTGTGCAGGTCCATCGTCAACACGCGATCCGCCCCCGCCGCCTCCAGGCAATCGGCGCAGACGCGAGCCCGGATCGAGACCCGGGGTTCGTCCTTCTTGTCGCCCTTGGCGTAGGAGAAGAACGGAATCACCGCCGTCACCTGAGTGGCGCTGGCGCGCTTGAAGGCGTCAATCCAAAACAACAGCTCGACGAAGTTGTCGTTGACCGGGTATTCGGTCCCCTGAATCACGAAGACGTCCCGTCCCCGGACGTTCTCCAGCACGCGGACGAACACGTTCCCCTCGCTGAACGTGTGCGTCTCCGACTTGGCCAGCTCGACCCCCAGATGCGAGCAGATCGACGCGGCCAGAGAACCGCTGGCGCTGCCCGCGAACACCTTCAACTCGCCATAGGGGTCGACGCGCTCGGCGGACGTACAGATCAGAGACTTGTCCGTGCCCACGTTTTAACCGCCTTGTTCATCGGCTTCGGAGTGGTTGGAGAGTCGCGCCCGCTCGCCACTCGCCCCCCAAGCCGAAATCGCCGCTCGCCTCGAAACCGCCGACACGACATCTTAACAACCGGCGCGGCATCGAGCCAGTCGCGAAGGACGAAGGACGATCGGGGGGCTTGATGTTTCGATCGGCCAACATCGCGAGTCCCGCCAGGGTCTGCCCCACGGGGTCGCTTCGATATACAATGCGGCCTGACGCCATGGAGTCGTTCGCCAAACCATTGTTGTCAAATTCTTCCGCCGCGAGGGATCCGGAACCATGCCGCGACATCATCTTCAGGACCACAAACATCTCGGCCGAATCGGTTTTACGGTCGTGGCGCTTTGGGCCGCGCTCTTGCTCCACCTGGTCCAATCGCCGCCGGTGGAGGTCGAGCCAACGTCGGACGCTCCCGGCCTCAAGCGCGTCTCGCTCCCGCTTCAGGAGTTCCCCAAGCCCAGCTTCGACGGGGCCGTCGGCTGGATCAACTCGGGGCCGATCGACCTGGCCGCGCTGAAGGGGAAGATCGTCCTTCTGGACTTCTGGACTTATTGCTGCATCAACTGCCACCACATCCTGCCCGACCTCGAAAAGCTCGAGCAAAAATACAAGAACGAGCTGGTCGTCATCGGCGTGCATTCCGGCAAGTTCGACGCCGAGCGCAACACCGAGAACATCCGCCGCAAGGTCGCCGAGTATCGGATCAAGCACCCGGTCGCCAACGACGCCGAGATGATTATCTGGGAGCGGTTCCAGGTCAACGCCTGGCCGACGCTCGTTTTGATCGACCCCGACGGCGACATCGTCGGCGCGCGGAGCGGAGAGGGGCATTACGAGCTGTTTGACGAGGTCATCGGCAAGATCGCCGAAGAGTACCGCAAGGCGGGCAAGCTCGACGAGACGCCGATTCTCTTCGAGTCGGAGGAAAGCTACTACGCCAACAAGCCCTTGCTCTTCCCCGGCAAGGTGCTGGCCGACGAGAAGAGCAACCGGCTCTTCATCTCCGACACCGGACACAACCGAATCGTCCAGACCGACCTGGACGGCGGCAACCCCGTCATCATCGGCGACGGCCAACCCGGCCTCGTCGACGGCGACTTCGCCACGGCTCGATTCAACCGCCATCAAGGCCTTTGCCTCGAAGGCGACATCCTCTACGTCGCCGACACCAACAACCACGCCATCCGCGCGGTGAATCTCAAGGAGAAGACGGTCGAAACCCTCGCCGGCGACGGCGAGCAAGCCCGGCGCGATCCCCGAGTGCCGTTCGAGGGGCCGGGGAAATCCTCGCAAATCGCCAGCCCGTGGGACTTGATCCAGCTTCCCGGCTCGCGCGACATCTACATCGCGATGGCCGGCCCCCATCAAATTTGGAAGTTCGACCCCGAAACGAACGTCATCTCCTCCTACGCCGGCTCCGGCTACGAGAACATCCTTGACGGAAACCTCGCGACCGCCCGATTCGCCCAGCCCAGCGGCCTGGCGACCGACGGCGAAAATCTGTTCATCGCCGATTCCGAGGTCTCCGGCGTGCGGGTGATCCGCGAAATCGGCGGCGACAACCCTCGGGTCGACCGAATCGTCGGCAAGGGCTTGTTCGTCTTCGGCGACCGCGACGGCCGAGGCCCCGACGAGGTCCGTCTCCAGCATTGCCTGGGGCTCGCCTTCGGCGGCGGCAAGCTCTACATCGCCGACACCTACAACAACAAGGTTAAGGTCTGCGACCCCCAAACCAACGTCGTGAACACCTTCGTCGGAACGACCGAGTCCGGCGACTCCGACGATCCTCCCCAGTTCTACGAGCCCGGCGGCCTCTCCATCGCCGGAGACAGCCTTTACGTCGCCGACACCAACAACCACAAGATCAAGGTCGTCGACCTCAAGACGGGCAAGACCCGCACCCTCGAAATCCCGGACCTCACCCCCCCCGCCCCTCCAGAGAGTTGACGACCGAGAGCGGGGCGCGGCCCGAAGCGCGCCTCTTTTCGGCTCGGCATGGGTCCCGCGACTCACTCGCCGGGGTCGCGGGTCCCGGCCGCAATCGGCCGATCCGGCGCGAACCGACGGATCTTGCTTGTCACACGACCGGAATTCGAATAGGCGAGGCGCGCGGTCATGGCCGAAGCACCGATCAAGTTCCGTTGCCATCGCTGCAATAAGCTTTTGGGAGCCTCCGCCCGCAAGGCCGGCGCGGTCGTCAACTGCCCCCAATGCCGAGCGGAACTCCAAGTCCCAGCCCCCGAGCGAGGGCCCGAATCGGCCTCGCCCGACCCCGAAGCTCTCGACCCGACGCTGCCGAGCGATCTCGCGTCCCTCCGTCCCGAGGACATCCGCGTCGAGCCCGAGTTCGCGAATCTCGTCGTCGACCCGGCTCAAATCCGTCCCTCGCCCAGGCCGCCCGACCCAGTTCAACCCGCCGAACCCCAGGAACCGCAATCGCCTTCGGTGGACGCCGCCGAAAAACCCGACGAGCCCCCCGCGACGACCGAGGCGCGACTGATCAAGGCCGCAGACGATGTCGTCATTCCCCACATTCGCGTCGAGCCGCCGTCGATCGCCGAGCGCGAGCCCCCAAGCCGCGCCGCGAGCGAGGTGGTCCTCTCCTCGACCGTGGTGCTGGCCTGGTCGCTCCTGGTCCTGCTGGCGATTCCGTTGGCCTTCCTCGCCGGGCTCCTAACGGGGCATTTCGTCTGGAAGTAAGCGGATTCGGTGGGCCATGCCCCCGCCTCGTCAGAATGAATCGAGGGGCCGAAGGTCGTCGGTCGTGAATTTGCCGTCGACGCGGATCGGCTCGCCGTCGAAGAAGATGGTCCCGCCGCCGTATTCGGGCCTTTGGATTTGCACCAGGTCCCAGTGGATCTTCGAGCGGTTGCCGTTGTCGGCTTCTTCGTAGGCGTTGCCGGGCGTCAGGTGGAAGCTGCCGGCGATCTTCTCGTCGAAGAGGATGTCGCGCATCGGCTTCAAGATCCGGGGATTGCAGCCGATCGACCACTCGCCGACATGCGCCGCCCCCTCGTCGGAGTCGAGAATCCGGCGGAGGGTTTCCACGTCTCCCCCGTCGCAATCGGCGCGGACGATTCGTCCCTTCTGGAATTCGAGCCGAACTCCGTCGAACGACGCCCCCTGATAAATGGTCGGCGTGTTGAAATGGACGCGGCCTTCGATCGAGTCGCGGACGGGGGCGGTGAAGACCTCGCCATCGGGGATGTTCATCCTCCCCGCGCAGGGGACGACCGAAATCCCGGCGATGGAGAAGCTCAGGTCGGTGTCCGGCCCGGTGATCCGCACGTCGCGGGCCTTCTCCATCCGCGCGACCAGGGGCCGAAGCGCCTCGGCCATCCGGGCGTAATCAAAGGTGCAAGCGTCGAAATAGAAGTCCTCGAACGCCTCGGTGCTGACTTCCGCCTGCTGCGCCATGCTCGGACTTGGGAGGCGAAGCACGCACCACTTGGTTTTGGGCACGCGGCAATCGAAGTGGACCGGCTTTTGATAAAGCGTGTTGTAGAGATCGAGCTGGTCCGGGGGAACGTCGCTCATCTCGCTGATGTTCCAGGCCCCGCGGAGCCCCAGGTACGCCTGGACCCGCTCCATGCGGTGTCGGTCGATCTCGGCCCACTCCCGGATCGACTCGGCCGAGCCCCGCGCCACCAACTCGCGGACGATCCGGTTGTCGCGGGTTTCGACCAGGGGGATGGCCCCCCGCTCGGCGGCCTTCCGAACCAAGAGCCGGGGCAAGGTCGAATCCGGGAGATCGAAGCATTCGATCAAGAGCTTCTCGCCCGGCTCGGGTCGGACGGAGTGGTCGATCAGGATGTCGGCGAGCGCTTCCCAGCGGGGGTCGGGCATCGGTTGGAGCCTTCCACAATCACGTCGGAACGCAAGGGCGGGGCGCGAGGGTTCGCGCCACGGCGTTCTTGCCTCCGGTTGAGTCGGAGATTAGCCTACGGGGAACCAGGGGCGACCGCCGCTCGGCCGCGGGCGTCTCGCCTCTTCAACTCATGATCCAACGTTCGCGGCGCGGCGGCAAGACGACGCGGCGGCCGAAGCGGCTCGGGGAACCTTCCCCCCGGGCGGAAAGGATGCGGTTCCTTGAGCCTCTTTGATCTGACGGGGAAAACGGCGATCGTCACCGGCGGCAACGGCGGCATCGGTTTGGGGATGGCGATCGGCCTGGCCGGCGCGGGCGCTTCGGTCGCCGTGCTGGGACGCAACGAGACGAAGTCGCTGGCCGCCGCCGAAACCATCAAGAAGCAGACCGGAGTCGAGGCGCTCGTGATCACGGCCGACATCTGCAAACCGGCCGACGTCGAACGCGCGGCCGCCGAGGCGCTGAAGCGTTTCGGCGGGGTCGACATTCTCTTCAACAACGCGGGGGTCAACATCCGCAAGCCCCCCCAGGATTTGACGCTCGACGATTGGAACCACGTCATGGACGCCAACCTCACCAGCGCGTTCCTGATGGCGAAGGCCGTTTACCCGTCGATGAAGGAGCGGGGCGGCGGCAAGATCGTCAACATCGGCAGCATGACGTCGGTCTTCGGCTCCAGCTTCGCGTCGGCCTACAGCACGTCAAAGGGGGGCATCGTCCAGCTCACCCGGAGCCTGGCGCTGGCCTGGGCGGCCG
>Ga0182742_1004169_pt1 | contig 13367 bp, 12 predicted proteins | sample eDN5th37CBELigMG_FD_128880 | JGI IMG/M metagenome (GOLD analysis project Ga0182742, IMG submission 128880) | Enriched Miracle-Growth compost microbial communities from Emeryville, California, USA - eDNA 5th pass 37_C BE-Lig MG (version 2)... ... | reverse complement strand
AGATCGAGAATGTGGTTAAAGTCTTCCAACCACAAAATTTCAATCTCTTTTCTTTTGAGCAAATTTCTGAACAAGAGGGGTTTGCATCATGACCAATCAAAAACAGGCAGCTTTGTCAGCTTCAGAATTTATTAGTTTCATTGAGTCTGGGGACTATAAGAAAATGAAGCAAACCGAAGTCTTTTTAAAGCAAGCTAAGGGTTGTTTAAGGGAGATGTTAACAGAGTGGGAAGGTAAAAGGCATGAATTTAAAGATCTTAATATGGTAGCTAAATTCGTCCCTAAAAAGGTATTTGAAACCGATCACTCTGGTTTAATCGAGGAACTTCTTTGCTATGTGCAGCATGATTTTATATCCCCGCTTATTCGATTAGAGCCAAAAGCAATAAAAGAAAATGAAATTTACGAAACACTTAGAGAATATCTGCTTCCAAAAACCTTTTATGTACGTCCTACATTAAATAAGGTTGGCAAGATGGAGGTTAGCTTACACGATTATATTTTTGGAGGTCAAACTGAAAAAGAGTTGATAGCTGAAATTAAGGAAACTTCCTTGCAGCACAAACAACACGAAACCCGTTATGAACATTTTAAAACTCTTGTTCAAATTTGTCCGGTTTTGCAGGCTAAGAAAAAGGTAGCAACCCCATATGGAAGTGTATCGTTAATTCCACATAAGGAAAAATGGGATTTACCAAAGATATATAAAGATTATGGCGAAGAATATCTTATTCAATACGGAAACGTAGATACTGCAAAATTAGATGAGTTAATTTTACAAGGTGCTATTCCTAAGTCCATTGTTTCAAATCACAGGAAAGTAACTGATATTCGGTTAGATTTTATGGTAATGGAATTAGACACAGAGGAAAGAATCTTGAGTTTCCAACGGAATAAAAAGGTACAAGCAAGTCTTCGGAGGTTTGCTTAAGAGATTTTATAGTATACAATATTCCGAAAGGAGAGGTGAAATGAATACGGTAGCTTGCGTTATTAAATATTACAGAAAAAAACGAGGGTTATCAAAGCGACAACTCGCCTTAAAAGCTGGACTAAGTGCAGCCGAGATTACACGTATTGAGAGTGGCTTAAGAACAAATCCGTCTGTTCCAATATTATATACATTGGCTGAGACGTTGAATATTCGTTCAGTCGAGCTTTTGGCTGCAGCTGGGTGGAAAAAATTTGATTATATTCCGCGCAAATTATCCGCAGTAGATAAAGGGAACAAAGTAGCGGTTTGTCATATTTGTAAAAAAATATGTGGTGAGTTCCTCTTTCATGAGGATACAGAAATAAATATCATTTGTCCTTGTGGACAATCATGTTCGATTTACCCTCTGACATTAAAGGTTAATCCTTATGAAAAATAAGAGGGAATAGGTAAAGTTAAATATAAAACGGGATTGCTAAATTATAGGATTTCTATAATAGTAGCAATCCCTTTTATCGCAATAATAAAATTAAAGTATATCAACCGAAGTCGCAATGTTTTTTATTTCTAAATTTATTTTATTGAACTCATTTCAATTATGTATTACACCCTTCCCTTTCCATGTAAATCCCTCCCTTTGTTACTTTATCCCACGGTCACTTTTCCATTTTTCCACTGAGTTTGAGAACTAAAGAGGAAGGGGGAAGGATTCAAAATTATATTAGTATGATTTTCAATTGAATAATAATTTAGTGGTATTATTTCCCTTCCTATTCAATTTCTATCATGTTATAATATGATTAACTTATTTTTCATTTTGTCTTTTTGCCACTATTTTGTGTGCGGTTTATACAACGTTAAGCCTTTGGGGCTGTTTGTGATACATGGAATTATCTGTGTCTAACAAGCAACCTCAAAGGCTTTTTTGCGTTTTCAGAGATCTGGAAAATAAGTAAAAACTTTGAGAAAGGGTGTTGAAAATGGTTCGATTAATGCCTGTTATTAACTATGCAGAAGCAAAGATTGACCAGATTAATCATGAGGTGTTTGGAGGGGATGCAAATTGTAGATATTTCCGATTGGAAATGCGAACACCTGATGGAAAGAGACGGTTTTATAGCCTTAAAGCTGATTCAAAAGAAGAGGCCAGAACAGAGGCGAAGGAACTTATTCATTGTATGATGAGTTCATTTCAAGATGAACGCATTATGTGGAGAATGGTCGGAGATAAGAATTGGAATCTTGGATCAGCCCTTGCAAAGAAATCAAAAAAGTCAATTATTCATCGAGCACTCGGTTACTTTTTTGATTTAGAGGATTAGTTTTAAAACTAAGGAGGTAAATAATATGATAAATCGAACAATTTTGGTCGGAAGACTTACTAAAGATCCTGAACTAAAATACACCCCCAGCGGCGTTGCGGTTACTACTTTTACCTTAGCAGTTAATCGTACCTTTACTAACCAACAAGGGGAGCGGGAGGCAGACTATATTCATTGTCAGGTTTGGAGGAAATCTGCTGAAAATGTAGCTAATTACCTTCGTAAGGGTAGCCTGGTCGGTGTTGATGGGCGTTTGCAATCAAGAAGTTATGAAAATGCAGAAGGAAAAAGGGTGTTTGTTACTGAAGTTGTTGCTGACAGCGTACAGTTCCTTGAACCAAAGAAGGAAACTCAGGGACATGTTCAAAATCCTTTGGCCCAGCAAGGTACTAGTTCCAGAACACAAAATAATAACAGGCCTCAACAGGATCATTCTAATATGAGAAACCAAGGTTTTGATTATAGTAATGATCCATTTGCCCATAGCGGTAATGTAGAGTTACCTGGTGAGGAATGGCCTTTTTAACAAGTGTTAGGGTGAGTTATATCATATTTAACGAAAAGAGTATCCAAAAAGGATACTCTTTTTGTGCTAGTAATGATCCCGGTAAATCCTGACCCTTTTGGCAGGTTCGGTTGTGAGGAGAAATACTAAGATGATTGCAACAAAGGTTAATGCTTTAATGAAAAAAGTTAATCAGCATCAATGGACTGCAGAATCAATATCGTCATTAGATGATATGCAAAATCTTGTTGGTGGCTATGTCGAGAGATTATCCTTACCCCATAATATTCTTTTATGGGTAAATGAAGAAGCAGCACTCACTAAACTGGAACTTAACTTAATGTTGATATGGGACGATCATCCACGTTTTCATCAACCTATATTCGGTCCAGTTTTTTTAACAAGTGTCGATAACCATGGAGAGATGACTTCTTTAACAGATAAACAAAAACAGTGGCTAGCTCACCATTTAGTACACGTTCGTTTGGCAAATGGACAAAACTTAATTGCCATTGACCTTCGTGAGAGATGTGAGTTTAAGTGAGTCAAATTGGAAACAAGATCAAGGCCGGTTACTTCCGTACTCCAGATAGACAAGGAGAGTATATAAAATCACTTCTTTCCTTTTCAGAGAGTACTGCAGCATTCGATCCAACTTGTGGTGAAGGACTCATTTTAAAACAGCTCAAAACAGGTCATGAAGATATTGAGATCCGCAGCTACGGAGTGGAATTGGATAAAGGGCGTGCTGAAAAAGCAAAAGAGCTTTTAGATCATGTTATTCAAGCTCCTATCGAAAGTATGGTCATTTCTCACGATGTATTTGGATTGCTCTTCTTGAATCCACCATACGATCATACCATGCTGGGGATTGGAGATGATAAATCCGAAAGGAAAGAGTATACCGAACTTGTTCGAAATACCAAATATCTTGCACCAAATGGAGTAATGGTTTATATCATTCCTTCATATCGATATGCTGATACTAAAATTTCAAGATTCTTAGCAACTCATTTTGAGGACATTGCAATAATTAGATTCTCTGATGAGGATTATGATGAGTATCGTCAGTGTATCTTTATAGGAAGGAAAAAATCTTCTACCCATAAGGAGTTAAATGCTAAGCTATTTGAGTTTCTTAATTTAATGGATAATGAGGAACATATTCTTCAGAATGTAACGCCAATAAATCGATTAGTTGGTCATAAAGTATGGGAGGTACCTGGTGAAATAACGGAAGTGCCTACCTTTTACTCAAGGATAGAGAATAAAAAAGAACTTGTGGACTTAATCCGCTCCAATAAAGGGTTTCAGGCATTTAAAGAAAGGACTAAACCTAAACAATTGGTTGTCGGTGGAGATCCAATTATCAATATTGCCCAAGGTCAAATGGCCTTATTATTGGCTTCTGGTGCTGTAAATGGATTAATTGGTGAAGGTGATACACTCCATGCGGTTCAAGGAATGGAGATTGTCTCTCACATTCTTACAGAGGAAAAGACAGAGCATTCAGTTGTTACAAAGAAGAGAACCAAAAGAGATGTGTCAGTTAAGATCATTACACCCATAAAAGTGAAAAAGCTGGTGTAGAGAAATTACCATTTAAAAATGGGGAGGAAAATTAATTGGAATATTGTCAAAAGAAAATGAAACGCTTTCTAGAACAGGATGCTTTATTGAGATTTGCTGTAAAAGACTTAATTAAAAGAGGGCATGAGGAAGAGCTTGCTTTGCAGGTTGTATTTAACTCATATGTTCGTGATGATTCGGAAATGGAAGCCATTTACGAATCCTTTTAATTTATGGGAGCGGGAGCAGACATTAAAAGTTTGCTCCTTTTATTTTTTAAAAAGGAGTATATGGAAATGATTAAAGAGATCCTGCCTGATATTATAAAGAATATCAAGGATAGTTATTTTGCTGAAATTGATAAGGATGCTGCCGATAAAGTTATAACACATATAACATCTTTGGCAGAACAAGATAAGAGATCGGTTTTATCGCTAATAGCCAAACTGAAAACACCTGACGTGAATGAATGGAATCTTTACGCAGTTGCGTGGAGAACAATTGAAAGGACAGTAAAGTATTCATTTCAAATTGGGGATACAATTAAATTTAATAGGAGAATAAGGACAATCAAAAGTATTGATTTAAAAGATAGATCAGTGTCATTGGAAAATGGAGAGATTGCACCTTTAGTATCGATTAAAGAGGTAAAGATTAACTCCACACCTGAACAATTAAGTTTATTTTAGTTTTTTCATTGTTCTTGATAGGCCTAGTGACAGGGTAGCTGCTCTAGACCGCAAAGTATTGTTTTCATCCTCTAATCAATAGATTACACTCAAAAGAGTGATTATTCTAAAGTTAGGGGAAGGTTATTTATGAAACGAAATTGGAATGAAGATGAGCTACTAGAACATTTTGTAGTACTACCCATTGAAAGAAAGCTAATTGGTAATAAAACAGGGGCAAGTCGTTTAGGATTTGCGATATTATTAAAGTACTTTCAACAAGAGGCTAGATTTCCTTCCAAGAAACAAGATATTCCCAAAGTGGTAGTTGAATTTATAGGGCAGCAATTAGGGTTATCTTCATCACTCTTTGAGGAATATCGTTGGGGAGCAGATGAAAGAAACTTTACTTATCATCGAAAACAAATTAGAGAATTCTTTGATTTTCAAGAACTTACAGCAAAAGATAACGAACTTTTGACAGAGTGGTTAAACGAACAAGTTCAGTTTACACATGATATCGACTATTTAAAAAGTCAGGCATACAGTCTGTTTCGCAAGTGGAAAGTCGAACCTCCTTCAAATGGAAGTTTAAAGCGTATGATCGATTCCTCCATTGACACTTTTGAAAAGGATTTATATCAATCGATTTATCAGCAGCTATCTTCTAGGACTTGTTCGAGATTAGATGCGTTACTGGAATCTTTTACTGATGAAGTAACAGTAGAAGGTTTTGAAGAAGAGTTTCATAAGGAAAAGGAATCAGATATTTTAACTTTTCGGCAACTTTTATCTTCTCCTAGCAAACCAAGTGTAAGTACCATGGAAATGGAAGTTAAAAAATTGTTAGCTATTCGGCACCTACACATTCCTCCAAGATTATTTCATCATTTGACTCCGAAATTAGTAAAGAAATATCGACTCCGTGCAGCTACAGAAACCGTAACAGAATTGCGTGCACACCCTGCACCCATTCGCTATACCCTTCTTGCCATTTTATTTACGCATCGTCATGAAGAAGTCATTGATTATTTAGCTGATTTATTGGATGAAATTACGCATAAATTTGGAAATAAGGCCAAAAATACAACCCGAAAAGAAGCAGTAGAAGAATTAGAAAGAGTCCAAGGAAAAAATAGACATATTGTCAATTTATTAAAAGCAACCGTAGATCACCCAGAAGGGGTCATTCAAGATACTTTATTCCCTATTGTTAGCTCTGATATGATTCGAGATATTATTAAGGACATGACAAAAAATAATCGGGAATACAAAGAAAAAATCTATACAAAAATGCATTCTTCTTACCAAGGGCATTATCGAAAGTCACTTTCTAAAATTTTAAACAACCTTACTTTTCGCTCAAATAATCAATTTCATCAGCCGATTATTAAGGGTATTCAACTCATACGAGAGTATGGAGAAAGTGGGCAACGTTATTTTGCTGCTGGAGATGAAGTTCCCATTGAAGGTGTAATTCAGCCGAAATGGAAAGATGTTATTGTCGAGACAGACAGCAAAGGGATAGAAAGAGTAAATCGAATCAACTATGAAATTGCAGTGATCCAATCGCTTCGCACTCGACTTCGGTGTAAAGAAATTTGGATTGAGGGTGCTGATCGATATCGAAACCCAGATGAAGATCTCCCTCAAGATTTTGAAGAGAACAAGGAAGAATATTTTCAAGCACTGAAAGCACCACTTGATGTAGAGCCTTTTATTGAAGATATTCTACAGTTGATGAAAGATAAACTCCATTTATTGAATCAAGGGCTAGGAGATCATAGTAACGAAAAAGTAGCCATTACTACCAGAAATAATAAAGGATGGATTAGAGTCACTCCACTCGAAAAGCAACCAGAACCTCCACATGTGACGATGCTTAAACAGGAGATTAAGAACCGTTGGACCGACATTAACCTATTGGATTTACTAAAAGAAACAGATTTTCATACGGAGTTTACCAAACACTTTAAAACCACCGCCAATCGAGAGATTTTAGATCGAGAAACCGTCCAACGAAGGCTTCTTCTAAGTTTATTTGGATTAGGAACGAATACAGGTTTGAAAACAGTTTCTGCTGGAAACCATCTAGATAGTTATCGAGAACTTCGATATATACGCCAAAAATTTATTCATAAGGATCATTTGCGAAAAGCCAACGCCGAGGTTACCAACCATATCATCTACAATCGAATGAAAGAGGTATGGGGAGAAGCTACCACTGCATGTGCTTCCGATTCAAAACATTTTGGCTCTTTTGATCAGAACTTGCTTTCAGAATGGCATCCTCGTTATAAGAAGCATGGAGTCATGATCTATTGGCATACAGATCGAAAATCAGCTTGTATCTATTCTCAGCTTAAGTCCTGCCTTTCTTCTGAGGTGGCAGCAATGATGGAAGGGGTTCTTCGTCACTGTACGGACATGGAGGTTGACAGAAATTATGTCGATACACACGGACAAAGTGTCGTTGCATTTGCTTTTTGTCATCTACTTGGTTTTAAACTGATGCCACGGTTTAAAAATATTGGATCTCAAAAGCTATATCGTCCAGAAGCCGGCATGAATGAGGAATATCCTCACCTACAACAGGTTTTAAGTAGACCGATTAACTGGGATCTTATTCGGCAACAGTATGAACAAATCATTAAGTTTGCAACTGCTCTACGGTTAGGTACTGCTTCTGCCGAATCCATATTAAAGCGATTTACAAGGGATACGAAACATCCAACCTATCAGGCTTTATGTGAATTAGGAAAAGCGATTAAAACGATCTTTTTATGTGATTATTTACACTATGAAGAGATTCGAAGAGAGATCCATGAAGGATTAAATACAGTGGAACAATGGAACTCAGTGAATACTTATATTTTCTATGGGAAAAACAGTGAGATTCGTTCCAATTCGATAGAAGATCAAGAGGTGTCTGCCTTATCACTTCAATTGCTGCAAAATTGCTTAGTCTATATGAATACCTTAATGGTACAAGAGGTTCTTTATGACAACAACCAATATTGGTTGAAGAAAATGACTCCAGAAGATTTTAGGGGATTAACACCTTTATTTTATCATCATGTCAATCCATACGGAACTTTTGAACTCAATATGAATCAGCGAATACCTATTAAGTTGAAGGTGTCGTAGTTTTTTATCATTTTGATCGGTGACAAAAGCCAGCTAATATCCCATCAAGATATTAGCTTGAGGACTTTGAGGTTGATGCGAGAAAAATTCATATACGTGATCGAGGTGAATTGTCCAATCTAGCTGAAATTAAAACGGTATGTAGTCCCCGTAGTATTGATGTATCTGCACAATGATAGGGTGCTTGCCTTGCTTACTTTTTTATCAACTGATAGTTATACTTTTAAAATCATAACTCTGAAAATACCCCCTTATCTAGCAATGATTTTTGCAAAACTTAAGACATAAGGTAAGCATCACTTTTCCCTTTTTGGGAGCTAACTCTGCTTTGTTTTTCCTTTTAAATAAGAGATACCTAGTAACAAAAATGGAATAGGAAACAGGACAATCATATATGCGTAAATATCTAATGTTTTATCTAGCCGAAGATGTTCTTTTGATAAATAGTACGTACCAAGGAATACGAGTAAAACAAACCCCGTAAACCCAAATCGTCTTATCCACTTTGAGGAAACCTTTGATACAGTTATATCATAAGCGATTCGGAAGTATAGACTGCAGCGTATGTATGTCCCTACAGCCATTAATAGTAATCCATAAATATCAAAACGATCAATGAATCCTAAACTAATAATTCGTACTGACTCTAATGCGGGATATACAGAATTATCAGCCTGACCTAATCCGAAAATCGTAATACTACCTATAGTTGTTGAAAACATCATAAGTGCATTTAACAAAATTCCAATACTCCATAGTAAAAACATTCGTTTTTCACGAATGTTTTGAATGGGTAGAAATAAAAGTAGTAATAATTCTACCCATATACTTAAAATTATCAAAGATCCCCATAATATTGGATTCCAACCAAACTCAAATATAGGTTGGAGCTCACTCCAATCTTTCATTGGTCTGTCCAAAATCGTGACTGTATGTCCAGTCGCCATAGCAATTATTGCTAGTATTCCTGCCGTTAATGCAATTCTTTTAATACCTTTTGAAGCTGCATAAACAAAGAATAACAAAAACCAGACCAGTATAGCCAATCGTGGTGTCTCAGGCAAAAAGGCAATGTAGATAAAATCAACTAACAAAGCAAACGAGAAAATTGTTAAAAATAAAAAGTAGATAATGAAAATTATCTTTATCATCACTCCAAAAGGTTTTCCTAATAAATTGTGAAGCATATCAGAAATATTTTGTTTTGGGTATTTAAGTCTCAAACGATAAATGGAGATTGCCAACGTAAATGCTGCCGGAAGTGATATAATTATGGAAATCCAAGCATCTCTCCCAGCAACATCGAGCATTAACGGAAGAATCACGACATGTCCCATGATTGGAAGCGTCATTATTAATAAAAAAAGTGTCTCCCATTTCGTTAACATATCAGTAATCTCCTTCTTCATTGTCCATAGAATCTATCGTTTATAAGGGTTGTTATAAGGCTTTTTGTGATTTTTTTCTACACTTTTATTAATAAGACCTTGATGAGTAATATTTGTATGAACATCAATCATTATATCTGCATTAGAAAAAATCTCATTCCATTCAGATTGGACATTTTTCCATTGTTTAGGATATTTTCTGTAGGTTTCCAGTCCAATTCCTGATATATCAGTCTTTATTACCTTTTGAAGCTTATTCAAAGTTAAACGTACGTATTTTTCAGTCTGATTTGATACTTCTTCTTCAACTTTACTTATCCATTGATCATTTATATTCCTATTCGTAGTATTATCAGCTAAAGTTCCCTCTATCTCGATTTTCAGATATGCTTCAAGCTGATTACCATCTAATGTTGGATTTATTTCCGTTTCTAATTTCTTTATCTCTACAGAGATCTTCTCCTTGTCATTCAGAGATACAGTTTCACTTCCGCCTTTTGCCTTGTTTAAAAGGACATTCAGCCCAACAGTTTCATCTGTATTCAGTTTACCGACCATTTTATAAGTGTTAATAACAGCAGTGCCGTCTATTGAAGTAATTGCTTTACCCTTTTCTTTTCTTGTTCGAATTATCGGCAAATAGGCATTAGGAATAGGGCCCTCAATTAACTTATAAAATTCATACATTTTTACGGATGTAAATTCAGCAATATATTGTGTTTGTTCTAAAGCAGAAACTATTTCTGCCGAAGAAAGATCTTCATAAAGTGTAGAAGTACCCAAAATATCAATTGGATTTTCTTCTGTAATGAAAAGATAACTATTCAAACGAAACATTTGATCGCGTCTGCTTTCATCAAGGTAGTCAATAAAATTATCTTTTGCTAATTCCTCACCAATCACCCATAAACGAGTATGCTCAAAATAAAGCCGACGTTTCGCATCTTTTATGAATTCTCTTGCGCCTTGTATCAATGAGTCCGCGTCTCTTTCTAATAGAATATTTTGGCCATTTCCTCCGCCCCCCTCTCCTCCACCTTGTTCACTTGGTCCAGTTGGTTTTATGATTTCGACGCTAATTCGTAATTGTCCGTCAGATTTATCCAACCCTATCCCATGTACAAGTGCTGATTTATCAAGTTCTTGACTACTCCAACAGCCGGTTAATAAAAATAATAATGGGATGATAGTTAGCATCCTTACCATCATTTATCACCTGTTTTAGGTAAGGATCTAATTCTAGTCTTACGCTGATTCGGTATACTTTTTGGTCGCTGTTTTTTCCACCTCAACGGCAAACGAATCAGTGAATCTTTCCAATCCTGAAAATAAAAAGGTGCAAATGGCGCCATAAATGGAATCCCAAACGATGTTAAAGAGATCATATGTGTTAATAAACCGAGCATGGCGACAATTAGTCCATATCCCCCGAATAAGCTACTAGCAATAAATAATCCTATCCTAAGAAGTGCGGTGACGTCTGCAATTGGGGTGATAACAAATGCAGCAATGTACGATATGGATACAACAATAATGGTCGGTGCACCAACAAGTCCGGCTGAGACTGAGACTTGTCCCAGAATCAAAGCACCAACAATACTTAACGCTGAGCCAATTTGTTGAGGAAGTCTGACACCAGCCTCACGGACAACTTCAAACATTAAAATCATCATGGCAATTTCCATTGCTAGAGGGAATGGGACCGTCTCTCGCGCTTGAATAATAGGGACAATCATATCAGATGGAATCATCACCTTATGAAAATTAATAGCTGCAATATAAATGCCTGGTAAAGAAATACTGATTACAAATGACACGAAACGCAGCATTCGAATGAAGGAACTATAATAGGGTCGAGAACTGTAATCTTCTATACTTTTTATATTTTCAAGAAATAGGGATGGAACAAACAAACTGACCGAATCCCCATTTACAATGATCACAATTCTTCCTTCCATTAATAAGGCTGAAGCTTTGTCAGGACGTTCTGTATTTCCAATCGTAGGAAAGATTGAAAAGGGATGGTCTTCGATGAATTGTTCGATTTCCCCTGAATTATTTATCTCATCCACTTTAATTTGTTCTAATCTTTGTTTGATCCGTTCAATCAATTTTGGATCCGCAATGTCCTTTACATATCCGATAGTAATATCCGTTTGACTATATTCACCAATTTTAATTGTTTCAAACTGTAAAGAAGGATGTGAGATTCTTCGCCGTAACAATGCAATATTAGTAGGTGATGATTCAATAAATCCGTCATGTGCTCCTCTCACAGCTCGATCAGATTGAGGTTCGGAGATTGCTCGAACCTCGTACCCTGGTGCATTTAGCAGTAATCCTTCACTATACCCATCCAGTAATAGTAACGTATTTCCCTTCAGTATTTGGTATACAGATTTTTCTAGATTATTTTCCTTCTTTGTGTTAAAAATAGAAATTCTTTCTTTTACTTGTTTTAATTCTTCTCCCATAGTGCTATCTAGAGATTCCTTAGTCAGTGGCTCTAATACATTATTGCGAATGGCATCTTCATCAATTAACCCGTCTACTATAACTAGTAGAGCTTTCAATGTGCGACCGTCATGTAATGGAATGATGAAATCATGAAAAATGATATCATCACTTGAATCTAACAGTTGTTTTAGTTTTTCTTCATTTTTATGAACATCCGATGAGAACAAAATTGAATTATTAAATTGTTCTTCCTGTGTCCATTTAGTATTTTGCTTCATTTTTTGCATAATGGATTTAATTTTTAAATAACGCATAGTTTAACCCATCCTAGAAAAGTTTGTTTTTTATACTGTTATTATGGCTTTTATAACTAATAATATGTGCCGTTTTTGGAAATGATATGTTAATGATTTTTGCGCGAATTACATTAATTTACTGGGAATTTATTAATATAGAAAGGTGGGGAGTAAGGTGGATCAAACAAAGTTAATAAAATGATGATAGCTCTTAATATGAATTTTTCATGGTTATTGGGTATATTGGCTGGTTTAAATATTATTTTTTTTCCGTATGCAGGGGAAGATTCTCTTTTCCAGGCTTGGGCTAAAATATGTCTTATTACATTTTTTCAATGAAGACGAACAAATAACAAGAACAAAATAGGTTATATAAGCATGGTATACATATGAGTGAAGACATTATTAAAAATGTCCTTGGCACAAAACCAAGAGCTAGACATAAAGAGCAATATATTAATAATTAAGATCAATGCTTTTCAAATCCTATTATACATAGGGAAATCTTAAGCTTCGAATTCACTTTCTAATAATTCCTTCTCTTATTCAAGAAAATAGCCCTTTTCTTGAATAATTAACGTGTTTGAGAGGTAAATTTAATCACACTCAAGCACACATAAATTTTAAACACTAAATTAATAAACTTTTTACTCAACTAGATTACCAAAAACCAGTGTTTTTGTAATGTCCCCCCATCGCCCTGTTACCCTTTGATTTTATTAAGATTAGCAGTTACCAAAAATAATTACCAAAAGTATTATCAAATACCTTTACAATAAGTGCCCCTCTAGTAAAATAAAAATATACAAGTTTATTGGAGGTTACAAATGATAATTGGTTATGCTCGGGTATCTACTATTGACCAAAATTTAGATCGGCAAATTGGTATGCTTAATGAATATGGTTGTGAAAAAATAGTTGAGGAGAAATTCACTGGTACAGTTAAAGATAGAAAAGGACTTCACCAACTTTTTGATGTCATCCGGAAAGGCGATACAGTTGTAGTGGAGAGCATCTCCCGTTTAGGACGTAAAACATTGGATATCCTCAACATTATTCAACAGTTAGAAGAGATGGGGGT
>Ga0182742_1004165_pt1 | contig 13376 bp, 10 predicted proteins | sample eDN5th37CBELigMG_FD_128880 | JGI IMG/M metagenome (GOLD analysis project Ga0182742, IMG submission 128880) | Enriched Miracle-Growth compost microbial communities from Emeryville, California, USA - eDNA 5th pass 37_C BE-Lig MG (version 2)... ... | reverse complement strand
GCTCCTGCCCCAATTCCCGTTCCTACGGTTATATATAGACAGCTATCGAAGCCTCGAGCGGCACCTAATGTGGCTTCACCTAAGGCAGCTGCATTCACATCCGTATTGAAACCAATCGGTACTCCGAAGGCTTCCTTAACCGTTTGCACAAACGGAAAGTCCTTCCACGCTGTTTTGGGTGTGGAGGTAATGAATCCGTAACTTGGACTTTCTTGGTTAATATCAATGGGACCAAATGAGCCAATCCCAATGGCATCGATAGAATATTTTTGAAAGAATGCTAGAACTTCTTTCATGGTTTCACCTGGTACGGTTGTCGGAATCTCAATCCGGTCGGCGATATTCCCCAAGTGATCTCCAACGGCACAAACAAATTTTGTTCCACCAGCTTCAATGGCTCCTAACATGGTAACGCCTCCTTTTTGTACTTTTTCCTGTAAAAAAAGATGGCCATTAAGACCATCTTTTAGGGCTAAAATCCGTTCTGTTCTGATACGGTTTTAAACCACAGTCCACTTTTCTTAATGGTACGTTCACCGTCTTTATTCAGATTGACAGACACAAAGCCATAACGATTTTTGTAGGCATTCGTCCATGACCAGTTGTCCATAAAAGTCCACAAATGATACCCTTTTACATTGGATCCTTCCTCAATGGCTTTATGCACCCATTTTAGATGGTTTTCGATAAATTCAATTCGGTAATCGTCTTGAATCATTCCATTCTCATCGCGGAATTTTTCTTCTCCTTCGACGCCCATCCCATTTTCAGAAATAAAGCATTCAATATTCCCGTAGTTCTCCTTCAGGTTCACGAGAATATCGTAAACCCCTTTTTCATAAATCTCCCACCCGCGGTGAGGATTCATTTTCCGACCAGGCATGATGTAATTATCAAAGAATCGCTCAGGCATAAATGGTGCATCAGGATGCGGTAGATGTTCTTTTGCTTTTACACGTCGCGGCTGATAATAGTTCACGCCAAGCAGATCAACTGTGTTCTCCCGAATGACTTCTAAATCATCATTTTCTATTTTGGGCATAAAGCCTTCTGCTTTTAAAATTTGAACCAATTCCTCTGGGAACTCACCTTTAACCGACGGATCTAAAAATGAACGGTTAAAGAAGGCATCAGCTAGGACAGCCGCTTTTACATCTGCAGGATTTTGGCTTCTTGGATATGATGGAGTCAGATTTAAAATGATTCCAATTTTCCCACCTTGATTCAGTTCCTTATATACTTTAATAGCCCTTGCACTGGCTAAGATGGAATGATAAGCCACTTGTACGGCCTTCCCAAAATCAACTTCATTTGGATAATGAAAATCGTACAAGTATCCACCTTCAACAGGAACAATCGGCTCATTATGGGTGAACCAGTACTTCACACGGTCACCAAATAATTCAAAGCATGTTTTTGCGTAAGCTTCATACGCAACCACCGTTTCTCTGTTCACCCAGCCGCCTCGTTCTTGAAGTGCGAATGGCATATCAAAATGGAACAAATTCACAAAAGGTTCAATTCCGTTTAGGATCATTTCATTGATCACATCATTATAAAATTCAACCGCCTTAGGATTGATGTCTCCTTTGCCGTCTGGAAACAATCTTGACCAAGTGATCGACATACGGAAGGAGTTATGCCCCAATTGCTTCATCAATTGAATGTCTTCTTTATATTTATAGTAGAATTGAGACGTTTTAGAAGGCCCGACTTCATTAAAAAAACGAGTCGGTTCTAACTCAAACCAATGATCCCAAATATTCTTACCTTTTCCATCCATATCGGAAGCCCCTTCAGTCTGTGGACCAGAAGCCGCTGAGCCCCACCAAAATCCTTCCGGAAAACTGTACTTCGTTTCAATAGTAGTCATCTAATCTCTCTCCTCTTCATCTAGTAAACTTTCATCAGTGCTTTTAATAAGGACCGAACAATAAACCGTTTACATTATTCACCTTGTGCCTACCTTATGCTGTTTTGCTTTCTTCTTCTTTTTCCTTTTGAACATTTATACGATCCATCGTCTTTAAAAATGGGAACCAAATGACAAAAACAATAGCCATATTAACTAGTTGAAGAAGACCACCAGCTATTGAATTCGTTGCCATAATTCCATTAATAAAGAAAGGAACGGTCCATGGAACCGCTACCCCTGTTGGTGGTGGAACCATACCGGAAGACATCGCAAAATAAGAAACGAGTGTGACGATCATCGGTGCCAAAATCCAAGGGACAATAATGATCGGATTCATAACAATCGGTAATCCGAAAATAATCGGTTCATTTACGTTAAAGATTCCAGGTCCTAAACCAAGCTTCCCTACTTGCTTCATTTGTTTACTCTTCATAAAGACGAGAATGGCAAAGACGACTGCTAATGTCATTCCCGTTCCACCCATACCTACTGTATATATCTCGATAAATGGCTTAGAAATGATATGAGGTACTGCTTCTCCTGCTGTATAGGCTTCCAAGTTTTCAATCATTAACGTATTCCAGATCGGGTCCATAACCGAGTTGATGATCACTTGACCGTGCAAACCAAAGAACCAGAGAATTTGAATCACAAAAATGGCGATTAACGTCGGAATGATTCCACTACCTAATCCGACTAATGGAGCTTGAATGGCTTTATAAATCACATCATGCATATTCGTGTTGAAAGCTTGTGTGACTAAGATATTTACCCCTAAGAAAAACGTCAGCGTAATCAGAGCTGGTATTAAAGCAGTAAATGATTTTGCTACAGCTGGCGGAACACCTGGTGGCATTTTAATCGTAATATTCTTTTGAACCATTCGACGGTAAATCTCCGTTGCCAAGAAAGCGGTCATCATCCCAAGAAACATTCCCTTTGCTCCTAAACGGTCCAAAGGAATGACTCCCGTTACTAACTCCCCGTTTTCAGGCTGTACGACAAATGGAGTTAACATTAGAAAAGAGACAAGGGCAATAGCACCACCAAAGATCGCTTCCACCTCGTAACTTCGGGACAAATAGTACCCGATACCAAAGACGACGAAGAGTGACATAATTCCCATCGTTGCCGAAGAGGCTATTCCAAACATGTCACGGAAATTGGCGATCGAACCATCGCTCATGAATTTATTGAGAAAAGGCAAATTCGTTAATACTACAAAAATGGAACCAAAAATCGTAAGCGGGAACGCAAGCATAAATGCGTCGCGCAAGACGCTTAAAAACCGGTTGTTATTGAGTCTCCCTGCAATGGGAACAAGGTGTTCACTTAGTTTTTCAAACATATGGATTCTCCTTTATAAGTTTTTGACCTTAAAATCGAGAGGGAATTGGTCTTGTAAAGCAATTCTACTTTTTCATCTTCACACGACTCCTTTTACTATATTTTGAGAGTAAGATGTTCAATCCCTATTTTTTAAATCGCTTACAACCATTATTATAATCATTTATTTTTAAATGTCTATACATTTAAATAAATTTAACTATACAATAGTATGGGCACTGACAAAAATAAAAGAAGCAGTGGAATATCAACCATTCCACTGCTTCTCAATTATTTCACTTCTCTAAAATGCCATCTATAACTCTGAAAATCTCCTCTAAGTTCTACTGGAATACTCAAGCCTACATACATAAGCTCATCTCCACCAAACACTTGGTCCGTGCCAACCAACTGATATTGCTTGTTTGGATCAATACCTGTTACCTTTAAAAATTTCAGTGGCGCCGCAGGTTCTGCTAAAACGGAGATATAGAAAACGAGAGCTTCCGATTGATCCTCATTCGTAAACAACCAAGCCGTTTCATTTCCTTCGAACGGACTTAACAGGCGGTAAAACCGTCCGAATTGGACGAGTCCTCTGATTTCTTTGTATGTTTCCACCTGCTTTTTAACCACTTCTTTTTCACTTGCTGGTAGCTTGGTTAGGTCGAGCTCGTATCCCAAGTTTCCTGACATCGCCACATCCCCTCTAATATCTAGCGAGGTGGTTCGGTCTACTTGATGGTTCGGAACAGCCGATACATGGGACCCCATTGATACGATCGGATACACAAGGCTCGTTCCGTACTGGATTTTCAAACGAGAAATGGCATCTGTATTGTCACTCGTCCATGTTTGTGGCATATAGTACAGAATGCCAGGGTCAAATCTTCCGCCACCACCTGAACAGCTTTCAAATAGCACGTCTGGGAAGGAAGAAGTAATTTTCTCCATCACCTGATACAAACCTAGCATGTATCGGTGGGCGGTCTCCCTTTGACGGTCCGGCGGAAGGAGGGCGGAACCGATTTCTGTCATATGTCGGTTCATATCCCATTTCACATAAGAGACAGGGGCGCTTGCTAGAATATCACATACCCTTTTGGTAATCTCCTCACACACGTCCGCCCTTGAAAAATCAAGGATTAACTGGTTTCTGCTTTCTGAATTTGGACGATGTGGCACATGCAGACACCAATCTGGATGCTCGCGATACAGGTCGCTATCCACAGAGATCATTTCAGGCTCGAACCATAATCCGAACTGCATGCCTAACGAGTTTACATCGTTAGCAAGTTTCTCTAACCCGTCAGGAAGCTTGTTATGATCCACAAACCAATCACCTAATGATGTCTTGTCATTGTCTCTTTTTCCAAACCAGCCATCATCCAATACAAAAAGCTCAATTCCTAACTCATTTCCTGCTTTGGCAATATCCATAATCTTATCTGCATTAAAGTCAAAATACGTCGCTTCCCAGTTGTTTACTAAAACGGGACGCTCTTTATCTCTAAACGTTCCTCGTACCAGGCGCGTGCGATAAAGGTCATGGAAGGTTCTAGACATATCTCCTAACCCTGAAGAAGAATACACCATAACAACCTCAGGCGCTTGAAACTCTTCCCCACCTTCAAGTTTCCAATTAAAATCGAATGGATTGATTCCCATCGTCACTCGTGTCGTGCTAAACTGATCCACTTCTGCCTGAGCCAGAAAATTTCCACTGTACACGAAATTGAACGCGTATACTTCACCTGTTTCTTCCGTTGTTCCTTTTCGTAACAGAGCGATAAACGGATTATGCTGATGAGAGCTTGCTCCCCTTGTACTTTCAATGGACTGAATGCCGTGGCGAAGAGGCTTTCTTTCAATATGTCTTTCCTTTACATGCGCACCATGAAGATGTAAGAAATCATAGTCTGCATCCATAAAATCAACGCTCATACTGAGTGCACTCAAGAGATTAATATTTTCTGAGCCCTCATTTTTAAAACTGACCGACCTCGTGATCACATTCAGCTGTTCGAATACCGTATAGCTCAAGATGACAGTTAGTCCTGCTACTCTATCCTTCATGGTGATTTCTAGAGTCTCCGCTTCGTTCTCGTCCTCCACATACGTAGCTGGTAGACCCTCAAGCTCCTTTTTCCCTTTAAAAATCACATGAGAATCATAACGCAAATCAGAAATCGTCGACCCATTTGGCAATTGAATTTGGTAAGCAGGCTTTCTAAAGTCTGTATTTCCATATTGAGGGTATTCCTGTGGTAGGGTATCTAATGAAAACGTACGATCATCCTTATGATCATAAGGATTGCCAGAGAACCCACGGTCTACCTGTTGGATATAGTTCGAATGACGGTATGTCTTAATTCTCTTACCCCAGTACAAATGAAGCAAATAGTCACCTTTCGCGATTTCTATTACATAGCTTGTATCTTTTGCCTGTAAATGAAAGAGTCTATCTTCTGAACGATATTGAATTCCCATGTTGAGTACAACTCCTAACTGAATAGTTTACTTGATCGCACCTTTTACTACTCCACCAATAACCCATCTTTGTGCAAATAAATACAAAAGAACCATTGGTGCTAACGCTAATAAATAAGAAGCAAATGCCAAATTATAATCTGTTCCAAATTCCGTTTGGAACACGTACTGTACGAGTGGAAGTGTCGCGTCAGCTGAATCACTTAAAATAATTAAAGGGAGCAAGAAATCATTCCAAGCCCATAGGCAGGTTAAGATTCCTACAGTCGCATTGATCGGTGTCAAGAGCGGAAAGATCACCTTCCAGAACACTCCCCAAGTGCTACATCCATCAACAATCGCCGCTTCTTCAAGCTCTTGTGGAATGGAACGAATATAGCCTACATAAATAAAGATATTCATGGCCATTCCGTACACTACATAAAGGAGAATCAAGCCAGCCGGATTATTCAAACCTAGTGCAGATGTTTGTTTCACAACCGGCAGCATGATAATCGGGAACGGAATAAACAAAGCACTGACGAAATAGAAATACAGGGTTTTAAACAGCTTACGATGCATATTTCTAGCAATTGCATACGCAACCATGGAGTTTGATAGAATCGTGAACACTAATGTAAAGATCGTAATAACCGCACTATTTTTCAAGGCACTAAAGAAGTTAGTAGCTTCGATCGCTCTCGTGAAATTTTCCCAGTGCCAGTTAATCGGGAAAGACAAGGCTGACTGAGCCAGCTCTTGAGGATTTTTCAGCGCAATGGAAATAGCCATGTACAACGGAAAAATGATGAGTAAGGATCCTAAAGTGATGAGTATCGTTACCGGCCAATTCGTTCTTTTTTCCATCACATATCCATCTCCCTTTTTTGTAAAATCTTTAACTGAAACACTGAGATTAGCATAATCACAATAAAATAAATCACTGCATTCGCAGACTGAAAGGCAAACTCTCCACCACTAAACCCGCCTGTGTAAATGAGTAAGGAGATTGATGTGGTCGAATTTCCAGGACCTCCTCCGGTCATCGCCACAATCTGATCAAATACCATCAAAGAATTCTTCATCGATAACACCATGTTAATCGTGAAAAACGGAGCAATCATGGGGAAGGTCACCTTCCAAAATTGTTGCCACTTATTTGCTCCATCCAGGCTAGAGGCTTCATAAAGCTCAGAAGGAACGGTTTGTAAGCCTGATAAGTATAAAATGATATTAAATGCACAAGCCTGCCATACAAACACAAGTAATATTCCAATCCAGGCAAAGTCTGCGATACCAAGAATATTGGTTGTTAAAAACTCAATTTTGTATTTTTCACCTAAATCAGGAAGAATATTGGTGAAAAAGAAATTAAAGATAAAGCCGACGATCAAAACACTTAACACATTCGGCAAGAAATAAACGGCTCTAAAAAAGTTTCGCCCTTTAATTTTCGAATTTAATCCGATGGCGACTGCCAAACTTATAATATTTACAAGAATGGCAGCAAGTATAGCGAACTTAAAGGTGAAAAGATAGGAATCCAGTACGGTCACATCTTTAAATAGATTGATATAGTTCTTCAATCCAACAAAATCATACTCTAAGCTGATTCCATTCCAGTTCGTAAAAGAATAATAAATCCCTTGTAAAGCCGGGAATGTGTGAAATGCCGCAAATAGAATAACGGCTGGTAATACCATTAAGTAATAGGCCATTTCTCTAGACTTCATTTTTCTCTTTGTTTTACTAGCAACCTTAGGAGAAATATTCTGTGCTTGAATAGCAGGGTTATCTTCTTTCATCAGTTTTTCACTCCCAATGTAAGGAAAAAGAAATTGGGAATCCCAATTTCTCCTCCTAAAAATTTATTTGCGATCCTGTACTTTTTCCCAGTCTTTCTGCAGTTTTTCAAGGAACGCATCCACATCTTTCTCAAGCACTAACGTTTGTAGCGTTTTCTCTGGTGCCACTCCTGTAGGAATATAGTGGTCAGGGAAATCCGTTAGAGCACCCTTCTCAAAGCTAGCTTTTAGATCTTCTACAGATGGATCATCCTGCGTAATCCCGTTTAAAGCAGAAAACGAGTTTTGTTCCTGAATATACTGCTTCGCATTTTCATCTTCTAATAAGAATTCAATGAACTTTTTCGCTTCTTCAGGATGTTTAGAGGATGCTGCTAAGCCTAAGATAAGGTCCACACCAGATATCACTTTCACTTCATCCGCATGATTGGTTGCAGGGAAAGGAAATACTCCTAGTTCAAGATCCGGGTTGGCCTTTTTAATTTCAGGAATTGCCCACACACCTTGTAAGTACATGGCTGCCTCACCGTTAGCAAAGGCTGTGTTTCCATCATTATAGCCAACACCCTGCTGATTTTTATGACCATATTCCGTTAATTGAATCATCTTCTCTGCTGCTTCTTTGTATCTTTCACCAGCAAGAATATTGCCTTTGTTTAGTTCTGAGTAGAAATCATCACCTTGAGTGTTCGCAACTAAGGCATTAAATGAAGGCAAGGTTGTCCATGCATCTTTGTATGTATGGAAGAAAGGCGTTTTCCCTGCTGCTTTAATTTTTTCAGAGACCTCAATGAATTCATCCCATGTGTTTGGAATTTCTAAACCAAGCTCTGTGAAAATAGCCTTATTGTAAATGACCCCAACCGCATTTGTAGCAAATGGAATCGCATACACTTCATCAAGGCCAGACACATCCTTTAGCATCTGTACGTATGCCGGTTGAATCTTATCCAGACTTTTATCATCCGAGATATCAGCAAAAACGCCAGCTTCGGAAAGATCCTTATAAGTCATATCCCCACCGACTCCGATAATATCAGGAATATCACTCTTTGAAACTCTTGTTCTTAAAACAGTAGATGGCTCAGGCGGGCTCGCTTGCTCAACATCGATATTTGGATTTTCTTTTTCAAATTTAGCAATCAGCTTATCAATGGTTTCCATACCTTCACGCTTATGATGGAAAAACTCAATTTTTACTTTGCCGTCGGTTGAAGCGGCATCTCCTCCACCACAACCAGCTAGAAGAGACAGTGATAATACACCAGCAGAAAGTATTGCAATTGTCTTTTTCATGAAAAAAATCCCCCTATAATCAATTTTTATTAGGAACCAACATCATGTTCATGCTTTTTTCAATCCTGTGCTTTCCCTTAAGATGAGTTCAGTAGGAAGAATCACTTTCATCGGAAGCTCTCTACCTTTTATACGATCTTGCAGAAGTTTCACGGCTGTTTTTCCCATTTCAAAAGAATGGATTTTCACCGTTGAAAGGGCTGGTTGGAGATAAGCTGCTGCATCAATATCGTCGAAGCTGATGATGGATATGTCTTCAGGAACCTTGATCCCCGCTTCATGCAAAGCTCGAAAAGCCCCGAGAGCCATTGGGTCAGAAGCACAAACGATCGCGCTTGGTAACTGGCCTGACTCGATGAGTTGATTCATCAGAACATAGCCCCCATTGGGACTCCAATCTCCCACTAGCACACGTTCTTCTTGATAGAAACCTTTCTCCTTCATGATTTTTTCATACGCTAGCTTACGAGCATCCTCATCTCCTACAAATTCTTGGTTGTAAAGGCCCTTGAAAAATACTCCTCCACCCATATAGGCAATATCTCTATGTCCTAACTCAAATAGATGTGCGAGTACTTCATCGGTAGCATTTTCTAAATCTGAGATGACCACGTCATATCCCTTTTGTTTTGGAACAGAGTCAACAAAAACCATTTTCTTGTTATCGAAGTAAACATCTTGCAGTTCTTCTACGTTCACTCTACCGATCACGATTAATCCGCTCAATCCAGACAAGACCGCAGGGTTTATGTCACTTAACCCAACATTAAACACAGAGGTAATATTTAACCCGTATTCTTCACTAGCCATTTCTACTCCATTACGGATGCTCATAAAATACGGATCGCGCGCCTCCTCCTCCTTTGTTGTAGTTAGTAAAAGCCCAATATTATGTGTTTCCGCACCCTTTTCCGCTTTCACACTCTTTTTTCTTGCAGGCTTATAATTTAATTCATGAACAACTTCCTGAACTCTTTTACGCGTGATATCAGAAACAGAAAGCGTAGGGTCATTATTTAAAATTCGTGAAACGGTTGCCGTTGAGACATTTGCTTGCATCGCAATGTCTTTAATAGTCGTCATTTGATCACAGCCTTTAATTAAGTAAACTTTACTAAACTTCTTGTTATGAATATATCAATAAAAACGTTTTCATTCAATAGTTTTTTTAAAAAAAGTTAGATTTTAATCATAAAATATAGTAAATACTTAGTAAAACAACTAAATTCTTTAGTTACGTTAACTAGTTACGATCACAAAAAATAAGATCTCCCAATGGAAGATCTCCTTTTTTACTAAATCCCTACCTTTTGATTAAGCTGGTTCTCCACAACAGGCTTCTTTAACGACCACATCACCACAGGAATAAGCAGTAACGAAAGAAGTCCTCCCGCAATAGAGAGTGCGGCATAGCTAGAATACGCAACCACTACCCCAGAAAGCACCCCACCTGATGCACCTGATAACGCGACAAGAACATCAATAGTACCTTGTGTCTTTGCTCGAGTGGAAAGACTGGTCGCATCCACTAAAATCGTCGTCCCACTAATCAACCCAATATTCCAGCCGAGCCCAAGAAGGATGAGAGCGAAGGTTAGTACGAGCATGCTGTCCGTTGGAGCAAATGCCGCCATCAACCCTGCTGCTAGTAAAATGCTACCGGCTGCAATGGCCATTGACGTCCGTCCTATCTTGTCAACGAGAAACCCTGTTACAAGGGATGGCAGATACATCGCCCCGATATGAAAACCGATAATTAATCCTACTTCATGTAATCCATGGCCGTGGTGCCCCATATGGATGGGAGTCATTGTCATGATGGCAACCATGACCAACTGAGTAAGCACCATAATCGTTGCAGCGGCAATGATTCCTTTTTTATTAATGGCTGTTACGCTAGTCTCCTTGTTATCACGATTATCATGGCTTTCTGTCTTAGCAATGGCCTTCGCTACAATAAGAGGATCGTGTTGGAGAAAAATAAATACAATGGATCCCGCCACGATGAAGGCAGCCGCACCTAATAGGAAGGGACCTGCTAATGTCGGCACCCCGATAGATTCAGCAAACTCTCCCATGGGTCCAACCAAGTTCGGTCCCGCAACCGCTCCAAAGGTCGTAGAGACTAGCGCAATACTAATCGCTGTGGCTCGTTGCTTCGTATTGGCTAAATCTGTACCTGCATAGCGGGCTTGTAAATTCGTTGCCGTTCCTGCCCCATAGATTAATAGGGAAGCAAAAAGGAGGATGATATTGTTAGTAACCGCCGCCAGAACCACACCGATTGCCCCGAGTCCTCCCGCTAAAAATCCGGTCGCTAAACCAAAGCGCCGCCCATATCGGTCAGACAGGTGACCAACCAGCAATGCCGAACCCGCAGATCCTAATGTCAGCAGTGCTACCGGAAGACCTGAAAAACTATCCGTACCAAGCATATCTTTTGCAAGAAGTGCCCCCACAGTTATACCCGAAGCAAGCCCTGCTCCTCCAAAGATTTGAGATAACACCACAATAAGAAGTGTTCGTTTGTATAATGCTTGTTGCTTTTCTTTGGAATCGATGTATGGCTGTACCCAGGATGGGTGGTTAACCGTTTTCGTTAACATATTCCTTGTCCCCCTTCTCCCATTGAACTTGTTTTTTCTTTATACCATTATGGGTATTAAATAGTAAGATAAAAAATCTTATTCCTACATCATCTCCCTATTATATATGACTACCATTTCCTACAAAATATGTATTTTTTAGAAATAAACAAACGGCTGTTTACAAAACAGCCGTACTACAAGAACCTTTTTTTTATTAATAATAAGGATAAGGATAAGGCGGATAATAAGGGTACGGGTACGGGTACGCATAGCCAAAGCCAGGGCCAGGAGCTAGTAATGCACCTGCTGCCAAACCACCTAAAAACCCTAAACCGAGGCCAAATCCAGGTCGACCAAATCCGAACCCTGGTCTACCGAATCCAAATCCAGGTCGAATTCTTACATCATGTGTGACCATTCGATGTCCATTATTCAAGGTAATTCCTCCTCTAATGTATTTAAATACATTAAAAGGATATGCGACGCCAGCCTATTCGGTATGGGTGAACGCCTTTGTTCAGAAGATTTTGTTAGGCCTGAATCTACAACAGGGGTTGTTTTTGGAGGGCTTTTCACAGTACACCAAATGGGGGTGAAGGTTTTCCTTTTAAAAAGAGTGATTCCTTAATTAAGGAATCTAGCAAAGGTATAATAAGCGGAGATTTTCCGGTTAAATACAGAATGAAGCTCATTTCGAGGCATATAAGGGGAGATTTTCCGGCTATGCAACGCAAAATCTCCTATTTTTACGTTTTTCAAGCCGATAGGCGGAATTTCTCCGTCTATTAGGACTATTTTTTATTATATTTACTACTTAAGGGAATTTTCTCCGTCTATTGATCAGAAAGGTTGCTTAACCTGATCTCCCAACCGATAGGAGCGGATCCTCATGTTCCCTGATGAGGGAATCAGCATTTTTTTATCGACCAGTTGAAGAAGTATTTTTTTAACCGTCTTGTCACTTAGTTTCAAATACTTCTCAACTTCTATAGGGGATATGGCCTCTCCTTTTCGAATCGCTAGGCGAAGCACTTCCTTTTCGAGAAAGGACAGAGATGTCTGGTCCAGTTCATCACCCAGCCATCGGCCAATCACTTGCTGAACAATCTGTTGGCATCGACGAGGCTGCTCTTTCACTTGGTCAAAGGAAAAGCGGATCACAGTCCATCCATCAATCACCAGCTGATTTTGACGTTCCAGGTTGTCAGAAAATTGCCATCTACTTATGCTCTTTAGGTGAGGGCCATACCCGTCGACTTCCAGGCAAATCCTGATGGCAGGACGAATATAAGCAAAATCCAAATACCTTTTGCCATCCTTGAAATCATCTACTTCATATTCTGGATGAAGAAACTTGAAATGGTGATATAAAGGCCACCATACTTGCTTCAGAAACAACATTTCAGCCTGATTGTGACCTTCTTTTAAACGCCGTAAACGTTCACCGGTTCTTGCTTGCAAGTGAGCATTCAAAAAGGCCTGGTATTCTTCTTCAAATCCCATGGAATCCCTCCTCTTATCTAATTGGTTATATCTATTTATATACTGATGTAGAACATCCACAATATGGAGATTTAATAGTAAACCATTACTTATTCAATTAAACTTCGGACAGATTTTTACCATAATGAAATAGAGTTTAATGTGGCTAGGAATGGAGAATTGTAAACGACAAATAAAGACTTGCGGAGTAGCTAAGAGAGTATAACTTGGGGCTAGATCTATTTTTAGATTAATAGAATTCTTATATTTGTCAATCTATTTTTTTATCTTTCTAAAAGCAAATGTAAAATAGGCGGAGAATTTCCGGGTAAATACAGAATGGAGGCTCTTTTGGGGGTGAATAAGGGAAGGTTTGAGACTGTCGATTAAGTATGAATTCAGTCTGGTCCCAATACCCTAATCACAGATTTTTTAATTTTTTTACTTTTTTTAACTATTTTTTCATATCATTTTACTTCTGCGGGCCTTTTATTT
>Ga0182742_1004163_pt1 | contig 13377 bp, 7 predicted proteins | sample eDN5th37CBELigMG_FD_128880 | JGI IMG/M metagenome (GOLD analysis project Ga0182742, IMG submission 128880) | Enriched Miracle-Growth compost microbial communities from Emeryville, California, USA - eDNA 5th pass 37_C BE-Lig MG (version 2)... ... | reverse complement strand
GCGGAGAAGAGCGCGAAGCGGTCATCGGAGCGGGTTGTAGCGTGCACCGATGACCGTTTCGCGCTCTCGAGCCGGCCGGTACGATCAGCCTCCCGGCGTCGGCGCGGGTGTGCTCTCCTCCGCTCCGGGAGCCCGTGCCGGATCGCCCGGCGCCTGATAGCTCGAGCCGTAGAAGATCGGCAGGATGCCCTTGACGAGGGTCAGCGCCGAACCTTCACCCGACGGCACCGTCGACAGATTGGTCGCGATGACGATCGTCAGGTCGGTCTCCGGGTCGTGGCCCATGAAGGTCATGAAGCCCGGAAGCTGACCGTCGTGTCCGAGCAACGGGCCGAACTGCGCCATGCCGAGGCCGTAGCCTGCGGTTCCGCCGCCCACCGACTGCACGCTGTCGAGCCGGGTCTGCTGCATCTGCTCATCGAGCAGACCGCCGCCGACCAGCGCCTTCACGTAGGTGGTCATGTCGTCGACGGTGGAGATCGCAGCACCCGCGGTCCACGTCCACGACGGGTTGTCATCGGTCACGTCGTTCGGCTTCAACGTTCCTGCAACCGCTGCGGCCTGCTCGTCCTCCGGCAGTGCGAAGGTGTCGATGGTGGAGACGTTGGTGCCGAACATGTAGCCCTGCGGATGCGGATCGGGAATGGAGGAGTCGTCGTTCGCCGGGAACGAGGTGTCCGCCAGTCCGAGCGGGACGAAGATGCGTTCGTCGAACGCCTCCGCGATCGGCATGCCGGTCAGTTCTTCCACGACGAGTCCGAGCAGCACCGTATTCGTATTGCTGTATTCGAACTGCTCTCCGGGCGGGAAGTTCACGGGCTGGGAGAACGCGATCGCGAGCAACTCCTCCGGCGTCCACGCCTTCTCGGGTTCGCGGTCCAGGGTCGCGTTGAACTCCGGGTCGAAGCTGTAGCTGTACAGGCCGCTCCGCATCTCGGCGAGCTGCGCAATGGTGATCGTGTCGCCGTTCGGGACACCCTCGACGTACTTCGATATCGGGTCGTCGAGCGACAGTCGACCTTCCTCCACCAACTGCAGGACGGCGGTCACCGTCATCGTCTTCGTGTTGCTCCCGATGCGGAAATGGTCGTCGGCGGAGATCGGGTCGTCGGCATCGATGGTGGAAGTGCCGAACGTGCCGGTCCAATCACCGCGGTCGGGGGAGCTGATCTGGACCACCGCGCCGGGAATGGCGTTGTCGCGCATCAACTGCTCGACGGTCGATTCCAGTTCGGCCACGTACTCGGGCCGAGCTTGATCGGAGGAGGTCGGCGACGGTGTGGATTCGGGCTCGGTGGTATCGGAACTGCACGCCGAAGCGGTCAGTAGAACCACCGTCAGGAGCGACGCTGCGAGTATCTTCATCAATCGTCTGCTTTCGGGATCGGTGGTCCCCGAAAGAACAGGGGACTCTGTGATGGTGTCACGAATTCGGACATTTCCCGCTGTCGAGGTGAATTTTTCACCCCTTCCGAACGATTCCGATCGCAGTGTCCCCCGTGCCATCCTGGATCGGGGCCGATTTCGTGTTCGGAGGTCGAATCATGAAGGCACTGGTGTTCCACGGACCGGGGAAGCGATCGTGGGAGGACGTTCCCGACGCGACGATCCAGGACAGTACCGATGCCGTGGTGCGGGTCGATGCGGTCACCATCTGCGGCACCGACCTGCACATCCTCGGAGGTGACGTCCCCGAGGTGACCGACGGGCGAATCCTGGGCCACGAGGCCGTCGGGACCGTGGTCGAGGTGGGCGACGGCGTACAGACACTCGCGCCGGGCGATCGCGTGCTCGTCTCGTGTGTCACCGCATGCGGTACGTGCCGGTTCTGCCGCGAGAGCCGCTACGGGCAATGCCTCGGAGGCGGCGGCTGGATCCTCGGACACCTGATCGACGGCACCCAGGCCGAACTCGTCCGAGTTCCGTACGCCGACAATTCGACCCACCGCATCCCCGACGGTGTGAGCGACGAGCAGATGCTCATGCTCGCCGACATCCTGCCCACCTCCTACGAGGTCGGTGTTCTCAACGGCTGTCTCCGGCCGGCGGACGTCGTCGTCATCATCGGGGCCGGCCCCATCGGGCTCGCCGCGATCCTCGCCGCACGTCTGTTCAGTCCGAGCCGCATCGTCGCCGTCGACCTCGCCGACAGCCGCCTCGAAGCGGCGAAGGCATTCGGGGCGAATGTCGTGGTCAACAGCGGCCGCGACGACGTCGCGGCTGTCGTCCGCGATCTCACCGGAGGTCTCGGCGCCGACGTCACGATGGAGGCCGTCGGCTATCCGGAGACGTTCGAGCAGGCGGTCGCGCTCGCGCGGCCGTGCGGGCACGTCGCCAACATCGGTGTGCACGGCAAGCCCGCGACGCTGCACCTCGAGGACATCTGGATCAAGAACCTGACGATCACCACCGGCCTCGTCGACACCTACTCGACGCCCACCCTCATCGGTCTCGTGAGCAGTGGTCAGCTCGACACGTCACCGATGATCACGCACCGGTTCGCGCTCGACGAGTTCGAACAGGCCTACGACGTGTTCTCCCGCGCCGGCGAAACCGGTGCCTTGAAGGTGCTCCTCACCGCCGGTTCGTGACCGCTACTGCGTTCATTCCTGCTGGTTGGCCACGTCCAGAAGTTGCTGGATCTGCTCCGGCTCGACCCCCGGGGCGAATCCGGCGAGGCGACCGAGCGGCATCGACGCCGCCATCTTCAGGACGCTCTCGTCGATCCCGACGTCGCCACCCATCGAACCGAACGCCTGCAGAACGATCTCGGCGGCCGCGGGGTTCTGGAACAGTTCTCCGAGAGACGATTCCATCGTCAGCGGAACCCGCACCGAGTCGCCCTTCACGTCGACGGTGAGCGTCTGCCGGATGTCGCGGCTCGAGGCGCCGATCTCGATGGTGTACGTGCCGCCTTCGACCACCCAGGAATCGACGCGGGTGTCCCAGTAAGCGAGGTCGTCACGTCGCACCTGCACGGCGACCCGCTGCGATTCACCGGGATCGAGCCGAACCTTGGTGAATCCCTTCAGCTCTCGCGGCGCCCGCGCGACCGAGGAGTCGGGCACACCGACGTAGACCTGCACGACCTCGGCACCCGCACGCTCGCCGGTGTTGGTGACGGTGACGTGCACCGTGAGATCGCCGTCGGATTCCACTGCAGCGTCGGCGTATTCGAACGTCGTGTACGACAGGCCGTGACCGAACGGGAACGAGACCTCGAGGCGACGCGCGTCGTACGAGCGGTAGCCGACGAACAGACCTTCGCCGTACCGTACGTGGCCGTGCTCGCCCGGGAAGTTCGTGTGCGCAGGGGTGTCCTCGAGACGGACCGGGACGGTCTCCGCGAGACGGCCGCTCGGATTCACCTGCCCGTAGAGCACGTCGGCGATTGCGCCGCCACCGGCCTGCCCGAGCAACCACCCTTCGACTATCGCCGGAACACGGTGGGCGAAGCCGCTCAACCGCACGACACCACCGTTCGACAACACGACGACGACGTTCGGATTCGCCAGCAGTACCGCGTCGAGCAGCGCGATCTGGCTGTGCGGGAGTTCGAGATCGTCGCGGTCGAAACCCTCGGATTCGAGTTCGGCGGGCACACCCAGGAAGACGACGGCGATATCCGCCTTTCCGGCGAGCGCGACCGCTTCCTCGACGAGTTCGGCCGAGTCCGATCCGTCGAGCGCGTAACCGGCAGCGAAGGGCACGTCGCGGCCGGACAGCGAGCGCATCTCGTCGAGCGCGTTGTCGAGGCGCGTCGGTTCGATGCGCGACGAGCCGGCACCCTGGTAGCGCTGCGTGCGGGCGAGTTCGCCGATCACCGCGACGTTCGCATCGGTGGCGAGGGGGAGCAGGTCGTTCTCGCTGCGGAGCAGGACGATGCTCTGGCCGGCCACCTCGCGGGCGAGGGCGTGGTGGGCATCGGCGTCGAACGTCGCCTCGGGATCGGCCGCAGAGACGGCCTTCTGCACCAGTTCGATCACTCGTGAAGCCGCCTGGTCGAGCACCGACTCGTCGACCGTGCCCGCCCGGACGGCCGCGACGATCTCGGCATCCGTACGACCACCCGTGGACGGCATCTCGAGATCCAGACCGGCGGCGAGGGACGCCACGCGGTCGTCGACGGCACCCCAATCGCTCACGACCAGCCCCTCGAAACCCCACTCGTCGCGCAGGACGTCGGTGAGCAGCCACGGGTTGCGGGAGGAGAACACGCCGTTGATGCGGTTGTACGAGCACATCACCGTCCACGGCTGCGCGTCGCGCACGACCCGCTCGAAGGCGCGTAGGTAGATCTCCCGCAACGGCCGCGGGTCGATATCGGCGGAGACCCGCATCCGGTCGGTCTCCTGATTGTTCGCCGCGAAGTGCTTGAGCGACGCACCGACGCCCTGCGACTGCAGGCCGCGCACGAGCGCGGCGCCCAGGACACCGGAGATCAGCGGGTCCTCCGACAGATACTCGAAGTTCCGCCCGCACAGTGGCGAGCGTTTGATGTTGATGCCGGGCCCGAGCAGTACGGCGACCTGCAGCGCCGTGGCCTCCGCGCCCAGTGCTGCGCCGACCCGTTCGACCAGCTCCGGATCGAAGGAACATCCCAGCGCGACGGCGGGCGGGAAGCAGGTCGCGGGGACGGACGAGTTCAGACCGAGATGATCGCCCGCCGCGGTCTGCTTGCGCACGCCGTGCGGACCGTCGGTGAGCATGATCGAGGGAATGTCCGCGCGCGGAAGGGGTTCGGTGTGCCAGAAGTCGAGGCCGCTCATGAGCGACGCCTTCTCCTCGACGGTCAGTTGCGCCACGATCTCGACGGCTGAGCGGAGGGCGGGTTCGGTCATGAGACTCCTTTTCCGAGTGCGGTCGGGTCCACCTCGGTCGAGCCTCGGTGATGTCCGATCTTGTCACCGAAGGTACGTGCAAGTTCCGCCATCACATGCGGCCACGGGATCCGCTCCTGCTCGAGGCGGAGTCCTTCCTCGCGTAGTCGCGTGAAGACCTCGGCTTCCGAGTGTGTCAGTCGTGTCGGTACGTACGAGCTGGGGGACGTTTCGGGTACCGCGAGAACACTCCACGCGTCCAAGGTGGGGGGATCCATGAGGAAACTGCGCACCTCAGGAAAGTGCGCGCGGAAACGGTCGAGAATCGCGAAGCCGTGCGTGTCGAGATCACCCCAGTACACGACATCCGAGCCTGCGATCCAGGGGAGTGCGGTCAGTTCGTGCACTGCGTAACCGCTTCCGTGTACGGCGACGGTGCGCGGCAGATCGGGCAGCGCATGGAGGCCCTCCTTGTTCTCGAGAACGAGTACGCGTTCCGGGTGGAGCGGTAACTCGGCGAGTTCGTCCAGCGGCGTCGCGAAATGCCTCGGCATCGAGGGAAGCGTTGTGCGATCGCAGACAGCAACCTCGCACAACCGCGGCACCGAACGAACACCGAGGTCGCGGCGTCCGATGGCGCCTTCCAGAAGCAACTCGACCAGTCCGCGATGTCGCGAAATCCACTTGGTATCGACACCGGGTACCGGCAGCTGCCGAATGAACAGCCCCGAAGCCGGGTGGTCTGCCAGCCATCGGACCACGCTGACGAGTCGTGTGAAGTCCGCTTCGTCGAACTGGAGCCACCGTGAAAGGCTCGACGCGATCGCGCCGGGAAGCGCGGCAGTGCCAGGTGACAGGGCCTCGACCAACTGCATCCGCCTCGCGGTGAGAGTGTGCCACTCGGACGTGTGGCCTGCCGCGGCAGCAATCTCACCGGGGCCTGTGAACACGATCCGCACCGGCACATCCTGCGTTCCGAAACTGGGCCAACGACGCGACTCCCAGTGCACCCGACCGATCCCACGCCGCGTCTGCCAGACGCGAACCCATGCGATCACAGCGTCGGGGTCTTCGGCGACCTGTCGTTCCGTGGGAGGGTGCAACGCGATCGACAACGAATCCGACTCGGCCGCAACAGGGTCGGCCACCCATTTACTGCGACGACTACGGTAGGCCGTTGCTGCCCTGGTAGCCACAGTGGACGGTGGCACGCACACCGCGCTCATCCGCGGGAATCCTTCTCGTTACTGCGGATCGGAAGCAAGGCCAAGTGCGAGTACTTCTTGTCCGTGATGCCGACGGCCGCGACACCGTCGATGTAATCATCGAGAGTCTGCAACAACTTCAGTGGCGTGGCGAGCACCATATGGAAACCGAATCGGGTGAACACGTCGAGTGCTCGTCGCGTGTACGCGGGATCTGCACGGTCGAACGCCTCGTCGAGAATGACGGTGCCGTAGCGGGGCAGATCCTCACCGGAAGCCGCGAGCTGATAACGCAGGGCCGCGGCAAGGCAGAAGAACACCAGCTTCTGGGCTTGTCCCCCGGACAAGCCGGAACTCGAATCGTGGAAGTTCACGTCGGCGCCCTCCAAATCGACCTCCACTCCGACGAAACCGACGTGCATCCGGGTGTCGAGCATCAACTGCCGCCAGCGTCGATCGGCAGGCTCGCCGGAATCGAGACGTTCGAGTATCGCTTCCATCTGCCCGAATCGCTGCTCGGCCGCCGTTCGATCTTCTTCTGAGAACGAACCACTGACGATCCGTTGCAAGTCCGCCAGAAAGTCGGAAGCGGCAGGAGAACGTCGATCCTTCACATCGATTCGCAGAACTCGATCGGTGTCGAAAGGGGACCGCCGGAGCGACTCGTTCACCGGTTCGATGCGCGAACGGATCTCCCCCGGTGCTCTGCGGATCGCACGGGCGAGCTCACCGATATTTCGGGTCGACTGCTCATTGAGCAGTCGGAAGAACTCGTCCTCATGAGCCGGCAGGTTGTCGTTGCGCAACTGAGCGAGAACGGTGAGAGCATCGTCGATGTACTCGGCGTCGGAGCGCATCTCGGCGCGGCGTGACTCCCATTCAGCGAGATAGGCGGTGAGGATCGCGGTGATGCGCCGTTCCGCATCCGTGATTCGGGTGAGTACCTCGCGGAGCTCGTTCGTGATCGAGCGGCCGACGGTGTGCAGGAGGCGGTCGATGTTCTCGACCGTGAGGCGGCGTGCAGCAGCATCGAATCGGGCGCGAATGCGCGCGCCGGCCTCTTCTGGAACAGAGAAATCGGCGTGTTCCTCCGCCTCCACGAGTCGTGTCTGCATCTGCAACAGGTCGTCTCGGTGGCGTTCGAGCCCGGCCGTGGCGGCCGCATGTGCTGTACGAGCGGCCTTCTCCTCACTCTCCGCGCGAGCAAGCTCCGTGGTCAGCGAAGCGTACTCGGTATTGCGCTGCATCCACCCCGCGATCCGCTCGACGATGGAGTCCACCATCGCCTCGGCCGCGATGACATCGATCTCTGCCCACGTGGTTTCACGGATGGTTTCCGCCGCACGGCGACGATGCTGGATCGTAGCCTCTGCCTGCTCGAGCAGCTCCTGACGGTGCTGCAGGCCGGCGATCTCGGATTCGACCCGGGTGATACGGCGTCGCAGATCGGAGAGCTTGGCTTCGTTGTCGAAACCGAGCACCCACCGACTGCGGTCGCCGATGCGGTGTCGATCGTCCTTCTCGTATCGGTCGCCGCCGTGTCGGACTTGACCGGCGAGAGTCACACCGCGTGGCACACTGCGCAATTCGTCGTAGGTTGCTACGCATGCGTAGTCGAACCGCTCGGCGAGATGGTGCCGGAGCCATTCCACGAGCGGCCCCGGACGCAACTCGAGCTTTCGGACCAGCGAATCCTCGCGGGTGGCCGGCGTGGCGGGTCGGCCGGACAGGGTACGTACCCGCCGGTACACCAGCCGTGCACCGAGATGTTCTTCGTCCACCGCTGCTGCGACACGCGAATAATGCTCGTCGGGAACCAACAGGGTGCGGGCGAACCCGCCGAGAACGCGCTCGATGGGGCCCGTCCAGTCGGCGTACTCGGATCGCACCTCGATGAGTTCGCCGGCGAAGTGCAGTACATCCTCGCTGAGGCCGGTCGCGGCGCACACCAGTTCGCGTACCCGTAGCAGGGCGGGATCGAGGTTGGAGCGCCTGGCGGCGAGCATCTTCCGATCGGCGAGGAGTTGCCTGTGGTCCGAGCGTAGTGAGCCGAGTGTCCGCACCACCCCGTACACGTCGTCCCTGCGTGTACCCGCTGTCGCGTCGAGCTCTCTCAGTTCGGTTTCGATCTGTGCCTGGAGATGCACGAAATCTTCGGCGGAAGCCGGTGCCTGCGCGTCCCATGATTCGAGTAGCGTATCGAATTTGCTCCGTGACTGGATGATTCGATTCAGGTCGGCTTCTGCTGCGTCGCGCTGCAGCCGCAGAGTGGACAACCGGCCACCATCTGCGGTTTCGAGTCGCACTCGGAGATCGAGGGTACGTTCGGCGGCGCGGTCGGCTTCGGCAGCGGTCTTGTCGACAGCGGTCTGCAACAGTCCGGTCTGTGCTCGGGCTTCGTCGACCTTATCCCGCAGCAGATCGATCGTGATCTTCGCGTGAACCGCGTCGAGGTGGTCGTTCTCCTCCTGCAGTTCGCACTGTTGCCGCAGACCCCGGCACCGAGCGTCGGCGAGTCCGACGAGTGGGTCGAGGGTCTCGACCTGTTGCCGCGCGTCGACAACGATGCGATGCGCCTCGCGCAGATCGCGGAACTGTGTGGTGGCGCGATCGGCCATCGCGAATGTATCGGGCTCGTCGAGCATGTAGTCGCGGAGCAACTGATCGAGACTGCTCAGACTCTTTGCCGACAGTGTGCGATGCAACAGCCGTTGTGCTCCTTCCGACGAGATCCCGAGCTTTGCGCGGAAGGCGCGAGCGAACGGTGCGTAGCCGGGATTGACGGTGGCATCGGGCCAGCGCTTGCGGATACCGCGAGTGTCGATCCCACGAGCGGCGAACGGTTCGAGATCGGTCAGATCGAGATCGGAATCGAGGATCAGGTGCAGATGGGAGACGTCGCTGTTGGCGTTGGCCGCACGCCTCAGATGCATGAGTTTGACGAGCGTGACGGGCGCGGCACCATCACCTGTGCCATAGGTCAGTGCGACCCCGCTCCACGTGGCGCCGGTGCGCAGATAGGAAGCAGTCAACGAGTCGGTGTCGGCATCGGCCTCACGCCGCCACGCTCCACGGATATAGCTCACGAAATTGCGGCCGGATCCACTGACGGATTCCTGAGCGGCCGCATTGAACCGGACGCTGCCGCCCGGCATGAGCACCGTGGAGATCGCATCGATGAGAGTGGACTTTCCGGACCCCGACGCGCCTGTGATCAGGAATCCCGTGCGCGCAATCGGAATGTCGTGGTGACCGTGGAAGGTTCCCCAATTGACCACCTGCACGCGGGCGAGTCGGAACTGGGACGGGTGGACCGGGGCGACCGTCACGGCTGATCCTCGGCGACGATGCGGCGGAACTCCGCTTCTACCGCCGCGACCTGATCGGCGTCGAACAATTGCCGCAACACCGGCGAGACCTCCATCCGCCCCTCCGTGGACGTCGGCGCGAGTAGGCTGTACTTCTTCATCTTCTCCCACGAAGAATTCACTCTGCGCCGGAAACCGGCCGGATCCGTGCTGGTGGCCGCTCGGTACATCTCCAACTGCTCGATCACCTCGTCGAAATCGACGATCACTCGCTCACCAGGTTGAGCTCGAAGAAGCAGTTGTCGCAACGACAACAGCATCACAGTGTCCATGAACGTCAGCCGTTCGGTGCGCAACACTGCAGGTGTCCGGTGCTCTCCGGTCTCCGCGGGACGCGTGAACGCCAATTGTTCGTCTTCATCGACGACGAGATCGAGGAAGACGTCGGCCAAACGCGAACGCAACACCCGTTCGTCGCGAATCACCGTCCGCCACACCTCCGGGTGCTTGCTCGCGGTGATGAGCGGCCCCTTGAGAAGCTGGACCAGTGCGCGGCGGGTGTCGAGTTCGAGCTCGCCGGTGTCGCCGGAGTACAGCCCGGCCGTCGAATCGGTCATCACGTGTCCCGTCGTCGGTCGGCGAATGCCGGATCGGTGGGGTCGAACAGGTGACGACGTACCGTAGCCACCCGTTCGGAGCCGGAAGGGGAGCTCCAGCGGATCTCCTCCGTACCCGGCATGCGGCTTCCGTGCTCGACGGCGAGAACCAGCAAACCGACGGCGGTCGCCAAACCTTGTGTGGCCGGATACTCACGCAGCACGTCCCCGATCGTCGCGCTGCCGTGTGTGCGGAGGGTGGCCGCGACATTGTCGAACAGCTCGTCCATGTCGATCTCCGATTCCCGGACGATACGCCGCAGATCGGCGAGATCCAGCGCACCTGCCGGCCGTGAGACCACCGGTTCGGCCACCAGATCGTCGGCAGGATTGTGCAACTGCAGGGCTGCGACGGAATCGATGCTCATGCCGATCCGCACGAGCTCGAGATCGAGAAGGTCGTAGGGCTTACGGTGTGGTGCCGCCTGCACAGCGTGCTGCTGCGCCGACCGTAGCAACCGCTGGAGCCGCCGGTGTTCTTCGTAGTGCCGGGACTGCACGAAATGCCGCAGCGACCGTGACAGTGACGTCATGGTCGCATGGACTTCACTACCGGCTTCCTCCATCTCGGTGAGCAACGAGCGGAACCGGTGACGCTGCTCAGGTGACAGGCTCTGGGCGAACGGGCGGCTCAACACCGCCTCGATCCACTCGTCGAGCTGAGACGACCGCTCCGGATCGATGATCATGTCGTAAAAGCCGGTGAAGCTGCGCCCTGCGTCCGAACTGCCGATGAGATCGACACCTCGGAAGACCTCGCCCAGGGTGTCGCCGCGGTTGCCGTCGTCGTCGAGGATCCGTGCCCGCAACTCGCGATTGAGTCCTTCGAGTTCGGCCCGTACGCGTGCAAAATCTCCTGGGACCTCCTCGGCCAACGCCAGGATCTCGACCGAACGTTCCACAGCTCGAACTCCGTCGAGGACAGGGAAGTCGCCGGATTCCACAGCCTCGATCTGTCGATCGAGCGCGTCACGCTCCGCCCTCAGCGCCGCCAGACGGGTTTGCGTCCGCGGATCCGAATCACGCGCCAGGGCCTGTAGCTGACTCGACAGCGTAGTCAAACGCGATTCGGTCACGGAACTGGTGCCGGCCGTCAGTCCTGCGACGAAATTCAGTGCGGCGAAGGTGGCCTCGGTCGGCTCCAACGTCTCTTCGCGCGAACCTGAATCGGCACGTCGCAGCAGAAATCCGGCGCGGACCCAATCGGCGCAATAGGCCTGACCGGTGCGTGGAAGATCGAATCCCTGGTCGCGGAGTTCCTGCAGATCTACGTCGAGGCGCGCGAACAATTCGGGCGCAGGAAGTCGCCGGGTTCCCCGATCGAAATGCCGCCCCAGCATCCCGAGGACAGCCGGGGCGTTGTCGGCCCGCAACAAGGTCCACGCGGCATGCTGGTCGCGTAGGCGTGTCAGGCGGTACAGGTCGGCAGTGGACACGGCTTCTCTCTCACTTCGATCGCGCCCATGGTGGCATATGCGTACGACAGTCGTCCTCTGTGGGATCGGTTGGACACGGGGTGATGGCGACGCTGTCGGCGACACGGGTCACAATGTCCGATCGTGGTGGTTCTCGTCGGGGGACGAAGCGATCGGAGGAGTACGTGATCGAAGTGCACGCGCCCGCGGAGGGGCCCGTGATGTTGCCCCGCGACCATCGGTGGGTGGTGGTCGACGTCGAGACCTCGGGCGTGCGTCCCAACGCCCACCGGGTCCTGAGCGTCGCCGCCCTCGTATTGCGCGAGGACGGGTCCGTGGAGCGGGAGTTCTCGACCCTCGTCGACCCCGGCTGCGATCCGGGACCGGTGCACATCCACAACCTCACGCGGGAGCGCCTCACCGGGTCGCCGCGCTTCGAGGACATCGCCGGTGAACTGGCCGGGATTCTCGACGGCGCCACGATCGTCGCCCACAACGCGTCGTTCGACTACGGATTCCTCGACGCCGAGTTCCGTCGGGCCGGCACGTCGCTGCCGGCGGAGCACCGTCTGTGCACGCTCGCGTTGTCGCGCCGGCTCGAACTCGACGTCCCCAACTTCCGATTGGCGACCCTTGCGCAGCACTGGCAGGTCCACCAGCTGCAGGAGCACGACGCCTACGACGACGCGCGCGTCCTGTCGGAGATCTTCCTGCGCAGCGCCGCGATGGCCGACAACCTGCAACTGCCGCTGCCCGTCGTCAACTGCCGCAGCCGCAAATCGGTGTATCCCGCATCCGTTCCGCGGGTCGCGTGCCAGTGGAAGAACCCGGGTCGCCTCGGCGACGACGGCCTCGTCCAGGGCATGAAGGTCGTGATCAGCGGTTCCACCGTCACCCCGCGGGTCGCGCTCGCGAACCGGCTGACCGACGCCGGGCTCGACGTGATGAACAACGCGAGCAAGCAGACCAGCGTCGTGGTGTGCAACGACCCCACCGTGCAGACCGCCAAGGTCCGCAAGGCGATGGCCGAGGGCATCCCCGTGATCAGCGAGCAGCAGCTCGAGGACCTGCTGACGCGAGTGCGGCCGGGTGAACCGAAGGTCGCGACGGTCGTCGACATCATTTCGCCGCCGGAACCGCAGGTCGCGGTGGCGCCTCCGGTCCGGCCGCTGACCGGGCAGAAGCCCAAGCTGTGGACCGGACGCAAGGTGCTGTTGCTCGGCGGCACGCACCTGCAGGCCGTCATGATGCGCTCGCGCCTCACCCAGCTCGGTGCCCGCCCGGCCCTCAACTTCACGGCCGCCGTCACCGACGTGCTGGTCCTCGACGGGGGAGAGGCCGACAAGCGGATGGCGCGGGTCGCGGCACGTGAGCTGCCCGTCCTGCGACCCGACGACGTCGATGCCGCAGTGGAGAACGGAGTGATGCCCCCGCACATGCGGGTGGAGTCACGGCTCACGGCGCCGGTGCTGTCCCGCGGTGAAGTGATCGACCTGCCGTCCGACAGTCACCGCTGGGCCGTGAACGTCGCCTGGAAGGCCGAAGCTGTCGGCGACGAATTCGATCTCGACATCGTCGCCTTCCTGCTCGGCGCCGACGAGAAGGTCGACACCGACGACGACTTCGTCTTCTACAACAATCCGCTCTACGACGACGGCGTCATCGAACTGACCATCGACGGTTCGAGTGAGCACTGCATCCGCGTCGACCTCGCGGAACTTCCCGCCGAATGCGAACGCATCGCCATCGCAGCGGCCATCGACGGCAACCGCACCTTCGGCGAACTCGGCGCGGTATCGGTCGCGGTCGACAGTGAGACCGGCACCGCCGCGACCTTCGTGCTCGACGCCGGCACCACCGAACGCACCATGGTGCTCACCGAGATCTACCGCCGAGCCGACAAGTGGCGGCTGCGCGCGGTGGGGCAGGGATACGACGACGACCTCGCGGCCCTCGCACGCCGGTACGGGGTG
>Ga0182742_1004162_pt1 | contig 13379 bp, 14 predicted proteins | sample eDN5th37CBELigMG_FD_128880 | JGI IMG/M metagenome (GOLD analysis project Ga0182742, IMG submission 128880) | Enriched Miracle-Growth compost microbial communities from Emeryville, California, USA - eDNA 5th pass 37_C BE-Lig MG (version 2)... ... | reverse complement strand
TGACCGCCGCGCTCGCCGCGCAACGTCTGCTCGACGCCTTCGACGGGGTGAACGACCCCGGAACATCCGGCGAGGATTCCTGATCCATGAGCCGCCGCACGATCGCCGTCACCGTTCTCGGTGCGTTCGCGATCGTCGCGGCGGCTCATCTCGTCTCCCAGGTGATCGCGCCGGATTCGGCGTTCACCGACGTCTCGCAGTGGTTCCTCATGCCGCTGCTCGCGCTCGGACCCGTCCTCGTCACCTCCGCGCCGCGCGACCGGTTGGTCGTGGGTACGCTTGTGGCACTGGGGTTCTCGTGGCTGGGGGACACCGCGCCCGATCTCGTCGACGGGGATGCCTCGTTCCTGGTGCTGGTGGGCTTCTTCCTGTGCGCCCAGCTCACCTACATCGTCGCGTTCCTGCCGTACCGGAGGTCGAGCGTGGCGCGAACCCGCCCGTGGGTGGTCGGTCTCTACGCTCTCGCGGTGATCGCCATGGTCGCCGTGTGCGCTTCGGCGGCAGGGATTCTCGTGGTCCCGACGGCGATCTACGCGTCGTGTCTCGCGGCGATGGCGGTGCTCGCCACCGGCGTGAACCGGACGGCGGCGGTCGGCGCGATGCTGTTCGTCGTCTCCGATGCGCTCATCGCCGTCCGTGCCTTCGTCGACGCGGATCTTCCTGCCATGGGGCTGTGGATCATGGCCACCTACATCGCGGCCCAGGCCCTGATCGTGCGCGGTGTGCTCACCGCGCACGATCGGAGCGGGCGGGCCTACAGGTCGAGCAGTTCCTTGGCGACGGTCACCGATGTCGCGGCGTCGAGCGACGGATAGTCGCCCCACTGCCCGCCGGTGATGGACACCTCCACGTCGGGCAGCTGGATCTGGGTGACGGAGACGGCGGCGACCGAAACGGCCTCTCCCATGGTGTAGGCGACGCCGCCGGCGGCCTCGATGTCGGCGTCGGGAAGCAGTTCGAGACCGCCGGTTTCGAGGTCGCTCGCCGACGGAACGTTTCCGGCTCCCGGCGCCAGCACGATCTCCACCGACCGGATCTCGTCGAGGTTCGTCGCGGTCTCCGGGGTCTCCCACGCGCAGTAGACGCTGTACTCGTCCACCCCGCTCGACGAACGCAGGCTCAGTCCTTCGATGTAGGGGGCGACGGCGGGCGCGACATCGTCGCACGAGTCGAAGCGGGCGAGGATGTCGCTGCCGAGGCCGGTCGGTTCGCCGAGGGCGTCGGCGTCGAAGGTGGTGGTGTCGAAGGCCGCGGAGTCGGCGTCCGAGGCGGTGGTGGAGGACGAGGCGTCGTCGCCGGAGGAGCACGCTCCGAGGAGCAGGGCGCCGGCGAGGGCCGCGGATGCGGCCGCGTATCGGGTCGGATTCACACGGCGCATCGTAGCGTCCGTACGAGTTGTATGTGATCTTGGTTCCGCCCGGGCGGTCGAGGGCCGCGACACCGCGCGTTACAGCCCGAGAAGTTGCTTGGCGACCGCCACGCCGCCCGCCGGATCGAGGACCGTCGCGGCGTCGCGGCCGCCGACGGTGATCGACACGGAGGCCTGGGGGAGTTCGACGCCGGTCGCGGTGAAAGCGGTGCCGGCCATATTGATCGGCATGCTGTGCGCGAAACCGCCGGCCGCTTCGATGGCGGAATCGGGAAGCACCACCAGGCCGGTCTTCGCCGCGGTGGCGGACGTGACGGTCTCGGGTTCGACGACGACCTCGACGGAACGGAGTCCGGAGGGCGGCTCACCGGCTGCGGCCTCCCACACGCAGTTCACGCGCTGGGAGCTCACGATGCCGCCGGGAGCGGGCGTCAGCCCGTCGATGTAGCGCTCGAGGGTCGCGCCGATGGCCTCGCAGCTGGGGAAGTTCTGCGCGATCTTCACCAGATACGGCGATTCGGCGGAGGCGGAGGTCGGGGAGTTGATGTCGGCTGCGTTGCGGATGCCGACCGTGGAATCGTCCGAGGAACAGGCCGTCAGGGCCACGCCGGCGGTGAGAAAGACGAAGGCACCAGTATGTATTCGCTTTTGTCGCACGCGGGCATAATAGCGATTATCGAGCGCCGTCGGGGAAGCGTGGTGACGGGGTGGAATCGAGGCGAGTTTCGTTGTGTCCGGGCACCTCCCGACGCTCCGGACGGGCACCTGCGAGAGGCGCCGCGTCGGCGCCTTCGAGCAGCGCCACCGGCGTCGGCTGCGCCAGCGGTTCGAGCGAACCGCTCTTCTCCGCCGGGGTGAGGCGCGAACGCTTCCAGGACACGATCAGCAGGGTGAGCCAGGCGGCGACGATGGCGAGGTAGAGCACCGCCAGTGCCGTCCCGGAGAGATCGAAGGTCTTGGCGAGCTTGTGCGCGTTGGTCAGCACGATGACACCGCCGACACCGGTACCGAGCAGGGTCGCGGGGACCCGGCTGACCAGCCACGCCGCGACGGGCGCCGCGAGAGCACCGCCGAGGGCCAGACCGGCGACGATGACCAGATTGCCGAGCGAGTCGTGGCCGAGCCCGAACAGGAAACCGATGCTCGCCGCGACCGCGACGAGGAACTCCGAGGCGCTCACCGATCCGATCACGGTGCGCGGCGCAGTCTTTCCGCGAGAGAGCAGAGTGCTGGTGGTGATCGGTCCCCATCCGCCACCGCCGCTCGCATCGATGAACCCACCGAAGAATCCGAGCGGGGACAGGAACTTCGCGGTGTGCGGGGAGGTGCGGGCATGCGCGACCGCAGGAGGCCGCACCGAGAAGCGCAACGCGACGTACACGCCGATGGCCAGCAGGATCCCGGCGGTCACCGGTTCGGCGGCCTCGGTCGACAGCCCCGACAGCACGGTCGCGCCGAGGAAGGCGCCGATGGCACCGGGCACGCCGAGCCGCAGCACGACCTTCCAGTCGATGTTGCGGAAACGCCAGTGCGAAGCACCCGAGACGAGGGTGGTTCCCACCTCGGCGAGGTGCACCGCGGCGCTCGCGTGCGCCGGACCGACACCGCTGAACAGCAGCAGGGTGGTCGCGGTGACACCGAAGGCCATGCCGAGTGCGCCGTCGACGAGCTGTGCGCCGACACCGACGAGCGTGAAGATGAGCAGATTGAACATGCGTTGGCTCCGAAAGCTGGAAGAACCCGAAAAGCTGGACGAGCGCCGAAGCGCTCAGCAACACTCCCGGGTGCAACACAGACAATCGAAGCAGGCGCCGCGACGGGTCGGCCAGAACGGCATGAGCGCGAGGCGAGCGGCCGGAGCCATCTCGGTACTCGTCGCAGCCATGGTCACGTCCTCAGGTCTCGTTCCGCGCGCGGATCGTTCGGTCCGGTCGAGCATAGCCCGTCCCCGCGGCGGAGCCACACTCGGCGGGCCCGGCGCGCCCCGGTCGGCGCGCCGGACGCGAGGTCAGCCGAGGCGGCGGGCGGAGATCTCGAAACCGGCCGCGCGGAGCCGTTCGCTGAGCACGTCCCCGAACGCCACCGCAGGGGTGAGGACACCGCCACCGGCGTGCAGGGCCGCGCCGCCGAGGGCGAGCGAGAGGGCGGACTCGGCGAGCATCACGGCCGTGGCCTTGTAACCCGGGTCGCCCTGCGCGGAGAACCGCGCGGTGTAGCGGGCGCCCGACTCGGTCGAGGCGTACAGGTCCACCGTGAAGTGACCGTTCTCGCGGGTCTTCTCCGACGGTCCCTCGCCGGGGGCGGGCAGGAGCTTGTCGAGGACGAACCGCGTGGGCGGGAACGACAGGCCGGCGGCGAGGGCGCCCGTCCCGAGTCCGACGAGCCCCGCGAGGACGGGGGAGAACGGCGAGGAGCCGACGCTCATCACTTCCCGGTAGCGGAAGCGGCGTCCGTAGGCCCAGTCGCGCAGCGCGTTGCTGCGTCGCACGATGCGGGTGTTGTAGGAGGCCATCACGAACGGGGCGAGCCGGCCCGAGACCTCCGGCGCGACGGACTTGCCGTCGACGAACGCGAAGTCGTTCTGGCGACCAAGATCGGGTTCCCGAGCCGGGGCGGGGGACAGCGAGTACGGGCGCGCGGCGATCTTCCGGGCGGTGGAATCCTTGCGGATCGCGTCGAGTTGTTGCCGGAGCGAATCGATGGTGCCGCCGCTCACGCCGCCGCGGAAGGATCGGAGCACGAAGGTCGTGTCGGTGAGCGGCAGGTTGCCGTCGGCCTCCGCGGCGCGGTAGAGCACGTGGACGCCGAGATCGGACGGGACCGAGTCGAATCCACACGAGTGGACGATGCGGGCGCCGGTGCGCCGGGCCACGTCGTCGAAGCGGTCGATGCTCTCGCGGTGGAAGAGCACCTCGCCGGTGAGGTCGACGTAGTCGGTGCCGGCCTCGGCGCACGCCTGCACGAGTGGCAGTCCGTACGCGGCGTAGGGACCGACCGTCGTGATCACGACGCGGGTGGATTCGGCGAGCGCGGCCAGCGAGGCGGGATCGTCGGCGTTCGCCTCGATCAGCCGCCAGTCGGTTCCGAGGTCGGCGGCGAGCTTCTCGAGTTTGGTGCGTGAACGTCCTGCGAGTCCGACGGCGACGCCGTCGGGGAGGTTCTCGGCGAGATAGGCGGCGGTGAGGCGCCCGACGAAGCCGGTGGCGCCATAGACGACGATGTCGAGATCCCGGGAGACAGTCATGCCCCCACCCTACTCAGGAGTAAGTCTCGGGGGCGACCTTCGTCACACGGACGCGGCGCCACAGCACCACCCACGAGACCAGCACGGCGAGGGCGGCGAGGACGCGGACCGCACCGAGTGCGGACTCCGGGTAGATCACTCCGGTGAGGTAGTGGTCGATGAATCCGCTCGGCGGCAGACCCTCCTGACCGGCCTCGTGGCGTGCCCAGTTCTCCACCGCGGTCAGTGGGCAGTCGAACCCCACGGCCACCGAGGCCGCTCCCCACACCACCGCGGCGACGTGAGCGACGATCGTGCGGGGCCACCGCCACGCGAGGAAACCACCGAACGCGACGTAGAGCACGAACAGCAGATGCACGAAGGCCGTGAGGTCGGCGACCACCCGGAACGCCATGTGCCCAGGGTAGAACGAACGGCCGCGGAACGGACAGGGTTGCCGGAGGGCAGGCGGCGTCTCAGCCGGCCTTGATGACGAGCACCGGTACCGACGACTCGGTGATCAGCCGCTGTACCGCTCGCTCGACGAGGAACTTGCCGGTCGCGGTGCGCCCGCGGCTGCCGATGACCACGCGTTCGGCGCCGCTGCGCGCGAGCAGTTCGACGGTCGTGCCGACCGGATCGCCGTCGTGGACGGCAGAGAGCAACTCCCAGCCGTCGGTGCCGGCCACCTGGCTCACCTGTGCCCGCACGCCCTCCACCTCGTCGGGCTCGTCGAGCGGGTGGAGCACCACCAGCGACTGCTGCCGGTCGGCGGCCTCCCGCACCGCGGCCTGCAGAGCGACCCGGCCTTCGGGGGTATCGGCGTGAACGACAGCGACAGTCATGACTCTCCTCGTGCGGGCCTGCGGGGACGTCCTCCATTATCGCCGTGACCGGGAGGGCGGGCCACGATCGACGGTGTGGAACCGGTCTCCCCGGACCACGGCGCCCCCGGACCACGGCGCCCCCGGACCACGGCCACCCGGATCACGGCGTCCGGATCACCAGGGTGCCGGGCGGAAGTCCTTGAGGAAGCATCCGTACACGTCCGTGCCGGCCTCGCCCTGGACGATCGGGTCGTAGACGCGGGCGGCGCCGTCCACGAGATCGAGCGGGGCGTGGAATCCCTCCTCGGCCAGCCGCATCTTGGTGTGGTGCGGCCGTTCGTCGGTGATCCACCCGGTGTCGACGGCGGTCATGAGGATACCGTCGGTGAGCATCTCCTCGGCGCTGGTGCGGGTGAGCATGTTCAACGCGGCCTTGGCCATATTGGTGTGCGGATGCCCGGCGCCCTTGTAGCGGCGGCCTCCGAACTGCCCTTCCATCGCCGAGACGTTCACGACGTACTTGCGGCGGGCCGGGGACGCGGCGAGCGCGGGACGCAGGCGGTTGACGAGGATGAACGGCGCCACCGAGTTGCACAGCTGCACCTCGAGCAGTTCCAGCGGCTCGACCTCGCCGACGGTCTGCACCCAGCTGTTGGTGTGCACGAGATCCGGCAGCAGGCCGCCGGCGTCGACGGCGACCCCGGCGGCGACGCGCTCGGGTGTCGCCGACCCGGCCACCAGTGCCAGGGAGGTCAGCGAGTGTGCCGACAGTTCGGCCGGCAGCGATCCGGCGAGGGCGGCGGGGTGAGCGTCCGAGGGCTTGCCGAAGGTCAGGACCTCGGGGCGCGGACCGGCGGGCAACGGATCGGCTTCCGCCTCGGCCAGCGCCGAGTAGGCGCCGGGGGAGCGGCGCACCGTCTGCGCGGCGTTGTTGATGAGGATGTCCAGCGGACCCTGCGCGGCGACGTCGTCGGCGAGGGCGACCACCTGGGCGGGGTCACGCAGGTCGATGCCGACGATGCGCAGCCGGTGCAACCAGTCGCCGCTGTCCTCCATGGCGCTGAAGCGGCGGATCGCGTCGTTGGGGAACCGCGTGGTGACGGTGGTGTGCGCGCCGTCGCGCAGCAACCGCAGCGCGATGTACATGCCGATCTTGGCGCGACCACCGGTGAGCAGGGCGCGACGGCCCCGCAGGTCGGTGCGCGCATCGCGCTTGGCGTGGTTCTCCTCGGCGCAGGTCGGGCACAACTGGTGGTAGAAGGCGTCCACCTGCGTGTACTTGTCCTTGCAGATGTAGCAGTGCCGCGGCCTCAGCAGCGTTCCCGCGCTCGCACCGCGGGTCGCCGAGGCCAGCGGGAGTCCGGCGGTCTCGTCGTCGATGCGGGTGGGGGAGGCGGTGGCGGTCGCGGACAACACCTGACGATCGGCGTCGACGCGCTGCTTGCGGGCCTCGTTGCGGCGCAACCGCTTGAACTTCTTGAACATGTGCCCCACGGCGCGCTGCACGGTGATCGCGTCGGGATGTTCGGCGTCGAGACCCGCGGCCTGGTCGAGCACCCGCAAACAGGTGGCCAGATCGTCGGGGTCGATGCGGGTGAAGCCGTCGGTGGCGGGCTCGGCGGTGGTGTCGCTGTGGGGGTTCATCTGCCTTTTTCCGTGTGCTGCTGTGGTCCCGATCGTATCGGGCAGGATGATCGTGTCCGAATCACCACGGAAGTACCGGAGGAACGATGAGCCCGAGCTCACCCCTGTCCAAGAAGAAGTTCGCCGAACTGAGCCGCCCCCAGCAGGTTCTGGTGGTCCTGCTCGCAGCGGTGCAGTTGTCGCTCGCCGTCGCGGCGTGGGCCGATCTGGCGAGGCGACCGGCCGACAAGGTCAACGGCAGCAAGCTGCGCTGGGCGCTGACCATCGCGGTGAACTTCTTCGGCCCGATCCGTTACTTCCGCAAGGGCCGCCGGGACTGAGCGGTCCGCTCGCGCCGACCCCCGGACGAACCGAAGGCCCCGAACCGATATCGGTTCGGGGCCTTCGGGTTTCGGTGTGTCCGAGGGGGGACTTGAACCCCCACGTCCGTTAATAGGACACTAGCACCTCAAGCTAGCGCGTCTGCCATTCCGCCACTCGGACCGACGCCCACACGGGGCATGTCGGTAGAACCCGCTCCCGCGGGCGCTGAAGAAACAGTAGCGCATGGGGCGCCCGATCCCCAAAACGGCACTTCAGGCGCGCTCGTGACGTTCGGCGGGTCGGGCCTCACCCGGATCCGCTCGCTTCTTCGTCATCCGCTGCAGCAATTGCCGCAGCGGATGACGAAAGTGGTAGCGGCTGTCGCCGGTTCGATCTTCTTCCGACAACGACGAAGGCCCCGAACATGATGTTCGGGGCCTTCGTCGTCTGTCTCGACTCAGAGTGTCCGAGGGGGGACTTGAACCCCCACGTCCGTTAATAGGACACTAGCACCTCAAGCTAGCGCGTCTGCCATTCCGCCACTCGGACCTGATGCTCACGCCCACTCGTCGTGGGCGCTGTGAAAGAGTAACCCACCGCGCCCACGGTCCCAAATCGCCACCTCCACCTGCGGTGATCCGAACTGTCGTGATGGCGGACCGGCGGTGGTAGACATACGGCCATGGCCATTGACACGCGCGCCCACCAGCCGTCCCGGGCGGAAGAGGAGGTCGTCGACCTCGTCTCCCGCCTCATCCGGTTCGACACCTCGAACACCGGCGAACCAACCACCACCCGCGGCGAACGCGAGTGCGCCGAATGGGTGGCCTCCGTGCTCGAAGAGGTCGGCTACGAGACGACCTACGTCGAATCCGGAGCGCCGGGCCGCGGCAACGTCTTCGCGCGTCTGCCCGGCTCCGACCCGAGCCGCGGTGCCCTCATGCTCCACGGCCACCTCGACGTCGTGCCGGCCGAAGCCGCGGACTGGAGCGTGCACCCGTTCTCCGGGGCCGTCGAGAACGGCTACGTGTGGGGGCGCGGCGCGGTCGACATGAAGGACATGGTCGGCATGATGATCGCCGTCGCCCGCTACTTCAAGGTCGAGGACATCGTGCCCCCGCGCGATCTGGTGTTCGCGTTCGTCGCCGACGAGGAGGCCGGAGGCAAGTTCGGTTCGCAGTGGCTGGTCGAACACCGGCCCGAGCTGTTCGAGGGCGTCACCGAGGCCGTGGGGGAGGTCGGCGGGTTCTCTCTGACCGTGCCGCGCCCCGACGGCACCGAACGTCGCCTGTACATGGTCGAGACGGCGGAGAAGGGCATGCGCTGGATGCGCCTGACCGCCACGGGCGTCGCCGGGCACGGCTCGTTCCTGCACGAGGACAACGCCGTCACCGTCCTCTCCCGCGCGGTGGCACGGCTCGGCTCCCACACCTTCCCGCTGGTCGTCAACGATTCCGTCGCGGAGTTCCTCTCCGTCGTGAGCGAGGAGACCGGCCTGGACTTCGACCCGGCCTCACCCGATCTCGAGGGGACGCTCGCCAAACTCGGGTCGATCGCCCGCATCGTGGGCGCGACCCTGCGCGACACCGCGAACCCTACGATGCTCGACGCCGGGTACAAGGCCAACGTCATCCCGCGCACCGCGCATGCCGTCGTCGACTGCCGCATCCTGCCGGGCCGGCTCGCCGAGTTCGAACGCACCGTCGACGAGCTGATCGGCCCGAACGTCACCCGCGAGTGGATCACCGGACTCGAGCCGTACGAGACCACCTTCGACGGCGACCTCGTCGACGCGATGAATGCCGCGATCCTCGCGCACGACCCGATCGGCCGGACCGTGCCGTACATGCTCTCGGCCGGCACCGACGCCAAGGCGTTCGCCAAGCTCGGCATCCGCTGCTTCGGTTTCGCGCCGCTGCAGTTGCCGCCCGACCTGGACTTCGCCGCGCTGTTCCACGGGGTCGACGAGCGTGTCCCCGTCGACGCACTGCGCTTCGGCACGCGGGTCATGGAACACTTCCTCATGCACGCCTAGAACACTCGAAACGTCACGAAAGGACCGGAATGGCTTTCGATTACGACCCGTACAAGTTCCTGCCCGAGCTGCCCACCTTCGAGGTGACCAGTGCGGACTTCGCCGAGGGCGAGGAATGGAAACTCCCGCAGGCCAGCGGTGCGTTCGGGATCCTCGGGGGCGGCGACGTCTCCCCGCAGCTGTCCTGGTCGGGTTTCCCTGCCGAGACGAAGAGCTTCGTCGTCACGGTGTTCGATCCGGACGCTCCGACGGCGTCGGGTTTCTGGCACTGGGCCGTCGCGAACATCCCGGCCTCGGTCACGGAACTGCCGGCGGGCGCGGGTAGCGCCGACTCGGACGCTCTTCCGGAGCAGGCCGTGACGCTGCGCCACGACGGCGGCGCCCACGGGTTCATCGGTGCCGCTCCGCCGGCCGGACACGGCTACCACCGCTACATCGTGGCAGTGCACGCACTCGACGTCGAGGTGCTCGAGGGTGTCACGCCCGAATCGAGCCCGGCCTTCCTCGGTTTCAACGTCTTCGGGCACGCCATCGCCCGCGGTCTGCTGACCGGCACCTACGAGGTGCGCTGACGGATCGTGACGGACGGGGCCCGGGTCGCATTCGACCCGGGCCCCGTCCGTTGCAGATCAGACCTGTGCCGTGGCGCCGACCGCGTCGGCGATGGAGCGGTAGCCGTGTGCGCGCAGCTTGCGGGCGATGCCCTTGTTGATGCGCCGCGCCCAGAACGGACCGCCGTAGATGAACCCGGTGTAGCCCTGGACCAGCGACGCGCCGGCGAGGATGCGCTCGAACGCCTGCTCCGGCGTCTCGATGCCACCCACCGAGACCAGGGTGAGTCGATCGCCGACCCGCGCGCGCAGTCGGCGCAGCACCTCGAGGGATCGCTCGGCGACCGGGGCGCCCGACAGGCCGCCCGCGCCGATCTCCTCGATGCGGCTCTGCGGGGTGTTCAACCGGTCGCGGCGGATGGTGGTGTTGGTGGCGACGATGCCGGCGAGGCCGAGTTCGAGCGCCAGGTCGGCCACCGCGTCGACGTCCTCGTCGGACAGATCCGGGGCGATCTTCACAAGCACGGGCACGGTGACGGTGTCCAGCACCGCGGCGAGGATCGGGCGCAGCGACTCGACGGCCTGCAGATCCCGCAGGCCCGGGGTGTTGGGGGAGGAGACGTTGACGACCACGAAATCGGCGAGCGGGCCGAGGAGGCGCGCGCTCTCGGTGTAGTCCTCGGCGGCCTGCTCGGCCGGCACGACCTTCGTCTTGCCGATGTTGGCGCCGATGGGAACGGTGCGGCGGCGCTGCCGGAGCCGGTTGGCGGCCTCCCCGGCGCCGTGGTTGTTGAAGCCCATCCGGTTCACGATCGCGCGGTCCTCGGGGAGGCGGAACAGTCGCGGCTGCGGATTGCCCGGCTGTGCCTGGGCGGTGACGGTGCCGATCTCGGCGAACCCGAATCCGAGCGGCCCCCACACGTCGACACCCGTCGCGTCCTTGTCGAAGCCGGCCGCCAGACCCACCGGGGTGGGGAACTGCACGCCGAAGACGGTGTTGCGGAGAATGGGGTCGTCGGTGACGAGCACCTTCGCGATCAGGGCGCGCAGCGGCCCGAAGCGTGTCGACCAGCGCATCGCGAGGAAGGCGAGATGGTGGGCTCGTTCCGGCGGCAACAGGAACATGAGCCGAAGAAGATAGCGGTACACGAACTACTCCCTGCAAGCCCGGTCCACGACGGTCCGGGATCTGTTATCAACCAACGGTGGGTTCGGGGACGTGATGAGCGGTCTTGCGGCGGCGCAGCAGCACCCGCCGGCTCCCGTCCGGATACAGACGCACCCGGGTGAGTTCCCAGCCGTGGAATTCGGCGGAGATCGCCAGACGCATCGACGCGCTCACCCGGGACACGTCCCGGGGCAGCTTGAGCGGCACGTATTCGTATTCGTCGTTGCTGGTGTCCCAACCGACAGGCATCCGGGTGAGCCGGCCGAGTCGCTCGTTCGCCATCACTGTCCTTCGATCGGGATCCGTTGCAGTCCGTCACCGGTTGCCGACGCGATCACCAGTGCCGCATCGGCCGGATCGACGGCGATCGAATTCGGTTGCCGCACCGTTGCGAAGCGGTGGCGTTCTCGCGGGATCCCGGTCGAAAGATCGTAGCCCACGACCTCGTTGCTGCCGGTCAGAGTCACCCAGATCAGGTCCCGCGTCTCGTCGTAGGTCACAGCGTACGGGGCGGGGCCGACGGGATAGCGCTGCCGCAGGACGATCGCGTCGAGGGTGTAGACGAGCAGTTCGTCGCCGGTGGTGTCGGTGACCACGACGCGCCCGAACGGGTCGGTGGTCAGCTGTGTCGCGCCTTCGCCGGCGCGCAGTGCGGGACCGAGATGGGCGTCGGCGAGGTCGAGTTCGGTGAGGGAGGTCTGCCGACGGTCGAGCGCCGCGACGGCGTCACCGGTGACGGCGAGGGCGTCGACGGAGGCGAGGCCCCCGATGGTGGTGGCCACCTCACCGGATCCGGGATCGACGACGAGCACGCGGCCGTTGTCGGTACCGACCGCCCAGCGGCCATCGGACAACACGGCCGCCGACGCGGCGTTGCCGTCGACCGGGACCTCGGTGATGGTGCCGTCGGCGACGTCGATGCGCAGCACGGCCCCGGACACGGGCGCGAGCACACTGCCCTCGGGTCCGGTCACCACGGTCGCGGCGGACGAGGGCAGGTCCACGAGGCGCGGTTCCGTCCCGGGACCGTCGAACGTCGTGTCGTCGAACAACGCGAGCCGTGCTCCGTCGTCGACGAGGGCGGCGAAGGTACCCGTGGACGGTTCGACGACCAGCGCGTCGACCTGCAGGTCGAGCGGACGGACGTCGCCGGCGGGGGACGGGCCGACCTCGGGGGCGGCCGCGGGGGCGGCGGGTTCGATGGTCTGCAGCACGTCCGGGGTGCTCTCCGACGAGCAGCCGGCCAGCACGACCATCGCGATCGCGCCCACCATCGTGACCGCTCGGATCCCCGCTCTGCCCATCGTTGCTCCTCGTCCTCGGATTCGATTCGCACCTGCCGGACGCGTCCCGGCGCCCGGCGCGCCGACCTTCAGTGTTCCTGATGCCGGTCGCGGGGAAGAAATCAGTGGGTCGTCCCACGGGCCGGATGTGACCTGCTGCTCAGGTCTGTGCCGACGCGGACCGGTCGCGGTCCGGACGTCGCGGCACCACGAGCGGGGTGCCGGTCTCGGGGTGACGGCCGATCGCCACCGGGTACTGGTAGACGCGGCCGAGGAGCTCTTCGGTGAGGACGTCGTCGGGGGCGCCGTCGGCGACGATGCGGCCCTGTTCGAGCACGCAGACGCGATCGGCGTAGGCGGCGGCGAGGCCGAGATCGTGCAGCACGACCACCACGGCGTGCCCGTGGTCGGCGCGGGCCCGCACGACCTGCATGACCGCCTCCTGGTGGCCGATGTCCAGTGCCGCGGTGGGTTCGTCGAGCAGCAACGTCTCGGTGTCCTGGGCCAGCACCCGCGCGAGCGCCACCCGGGCGCGTTCGCCACCGGACAGCGCGGGGAACGGCCGGTCGGCCAGATGGGCGACGTCGCAGGTCGCGAACGCCTCGGCGACGATGCGATCGTCGTCGTCCTGCCGAGGGGTGCGCGCCCACGCGGCCCGTCCCATCCGCACGACCTGCCGGGCGGTGAACGGGAAACCGACCGTGTGCTGCTGCGGCAGCACCGCACGGCGACGCGCCAGCGCGATCGACGACCACTGCTCGAGGGGGCGGCCCTCGATCTCGACGGTGCCACCGCTGATCGGATGATCGCCGGACAACGCCGCGAGCAGGGTGGACTTGCCCGCCCCGTTGGGGCCGACCAGCGCGACGACCTCGCCGGTGCGCACCTCGAAGTCGACACCGTGCAGGATCTCCCGCTCGCCGCGCTGCAGTTGCACACCCACCGCGCGCATCGTCGCGGTGCCGGGCGCCGAGCG
>Ga0182742_1004161_pt1 | contig 13379 bp, 15 predicted proteins | sample eDN5th37CBELigMG_FD_128880 | JGI IMG/M metagenome (GOLD analysis project Ga0182742, IMG submission 128880) | Enriched Miracle-Growth compost microbial communities from Emeryville, California, USA - eDNA 5th pass 37_C BE-Lig MG (version 2)... ... | reverse complement strand
CGACGGCGGTGCAGATCACGGCACTGCCCACGCCCAGCAGGATGCTGTTCCACAAGCCTTCCCGATAGGTCTGGTCCGCTCCCAGCGCGGCATAGTGGGCGAGCGTCCAGCTCGGCGGGAAGGGCCAGTTCAGGTCCTTCTGGAAGGACACGTAGATCACGTAGGCGATGGGCGCGTAGAGGAACAGATAAAGGCTCAGCAGCAGGGTGCCACCGGTCAGCCTGGCCAGGAGTTCGCCCGCCTTCACGCTCAGCCCTCCCGCCCGGTGAAGCCGCTGCGGCGCAGGTTCACCGAGCGCCACATCAGGAAGATCACGAAGGAGGAGACCAGGAACAGCACCACGCCCATGGCCGAGCCGAGCGCCCAGGTGCCGGTCTCGCCGAACTGGAGCGAGAGGACCTGACCGAACGAGGCGGCGTTGGGGCCGCCCAGGAAGCGGGCGGTGATCGAATCGCCCAGAGCCGGTACGAACACCAGGACCAGGCCGATGATCGTGCCGATCCAGTTGAGCGGCAGGGTCACCTCGAAGAAAGCCCGCCAGGCCTTGGCCCCGTTGATCTTGGCGACCTCGAGCAGCTCGAAGTCGAAGTTGAGCAGCGACAGGTAGATCGCCGTCACCATGAACGGGATGAACAGGTACGCGATGCCGATGGCCGCGGCGGTGGGCGTGTACATCAGGAAGCTGATCGGCGGCAGGCCGAAGTTCATCAGCCCCATGTTGATCAGGCCGACCGGGCCCATGATGCCCTGGATGCCGGTGATGCGCAGGATCACGCCGGTGAAGAACGGCGCCGCCACGCCCAGGCTGAGCAGGAGCCGGTAGCGGCCGCCATGCTTGGCCATGAAGTAGGCGATCGGCCAGGAATAGATCAGCGCCACCACCGAGACCGCGACTGCCGTCAGCACCGAGCGGAGCAGGAAGGTCATGTAGGTCGGAGTGGTGAACAGGATGGCGTAGTTGCCGAGATTCCACTCAGGAATCAGGTTGTAGCTCTCGGTGCGCCAGAAGCTGAACACCAGGATCGAGAGCATCGGCAGGATCAGGAAGGCCACGACGAACAAAGCACCCGGCAGGGCCAGCAGAAGGAAGCGCGCTTCGGGGCTGAGCTGGCCGCGGGCGGAAGCGATCTCGGTGGCCATGCGGTCAGCCCGCCGCCGCGAAGCACTGGCCGGCTTCCGGCGCCCAGGCCACGTGGATCGGGTCGTCGCGCCGGATGCTGGGCATGGTGACCGCGTCGGTCACGGTCAGCTCGACGCCGTTGTCGAGCCTGGCCAGGTAGTCCGCAGTCGGCCCTTTGAAGATCACGTCGCGCAGCACGCCCGGCACCCGGTTGGCCATTCCCGGTTCCGGCGGGTCGTTCGGACTGCGCAGCACCATGTGCTCGCACTTGACGAAATAGTCGACGCGGTCGCCCACCCCGGCACGGGCCGGGCTCGGCACGGCGATCTCGACCCCCTGCCAATCGAGCCGCGCCCGGGACCCGTCCAATGCGGTGAGCCGCCCGCTCATCTTGTTGGAATGGCCGACGAAGCCCGCCACGAACGGGCTGGTCGGGTGGGTGTAGACTTCCAGCTTCGGCGCCACCTGCTCGAAGCGACCCTTCGCCATCACGGCGATCCGGTCGCTCATGGTGAGCGCCTCCTCCTGGTTGTGGGTGACGTAGATGAAGGGCGTGGTCAGCTCGACCTGGTAGCGGCGGACCTCGACCTCCATCTCCTTGCGCAGCTCGCGGTCGAGATTGGCCAGCGGCTCGTCCAGGAGCAGCAGCGCCGGCCGCGCGATCAGGCCCCTCGCCAGCGCCACGCGCTGCTGCTGCCCGCCCGAAAGCTGGTTCGGGTAGCGGTCTTCCAGGCCCTCCAGGCGCAGGAGCTTCAGCGCCCAGGCCAGCCGCTCCCGCTGCCGCTCCTTGGGCGCCCCCTGCATGCGCAGCGGAAACACCACGTTCTCGGCCACGGTCTTGTGCGGGAACAGCAGGAAGTTCTGGAACACCATGCCGACCTTGCGCGCATAGGGCGGCAGCCGGGTCACGTCCTGGCCGTTGATCAGGACGCGCCCGGAATCGGGCAGCTCCAGCCCGGCGATGATCCGCAGCAGCGTGGTCTTGCCGGAGCCGCTGGGGCCCAGCAGGGCGAAGAACTCGCCCTGGGCCACCTGGAGCGAGAGATCGTTGGCCGCGGTGACGTCGCCGAAGCGCTTGGTCACCCGGTCCAGTTCGAGCACGAAGTCCGCCATGTCCGTCCGTCGGTCGCTTGAGGCGTCGGTTCGCTCGGTGCCGGCGTCAGGCCGCCTCGACCTCGGACCAGACGCGCTCCCATTTCTCCGGCGAGGACGGCTGGTCGAACATGTGCAGGCCGCGCAGCTCGGCCGTGCGGTCCAGCATCAGCAGCGACACTTCCTCGGGCGGCAGCAGGTCGCGCACGTCATAGCAGGGCGCCACGCCCTTCATCCCGACCCGGTACATGCTCTGCTTGGAGATGTAGTGGTTGATCCAGGCATGGGCGAGATCGACCATGGCCGGGTCCTTCACGCCCGAGCTGACCTGCCAGCTGTCGATCCAGCCAAGCCCGCCCTCCTTGGGCTGCAGCGTGTGCACCACGTCGAAATCGATCTCGCCGGCGCGGCGCGCCCGGGTCAGGCGGCGATAGATCTCGGAGAATTCCGGCGAGGCCCAGACCAGGCCCGGCCGCATCAGGCGCTGCAGGGAGTCGTAGTCCTGGTAGCGGGTGACCAGCAGCGCCTTCTGCTTGATCAGGAGCTGCTTGGCTGCCTCCAGCTCCTCGTCGGTCAGGTGGTAGGGGTTGAACGAGCTGTCGCCGTTCGGCCGTGGCCCGTCCTTGGTGCCGAGCTGGGTGGCCGCCATGATGCCGGCCATGGCGATGTTCTCCTCGAACCGCGCCCCGGTCGCGAGATGGCCGGCATAGTTCTCGTTGAACATCACACTCAGCGAATCCCGCTCCTCCTCGGGGATGTGCTGGGTGTTCATGGTGATGCCGTAGCTGCCCCAGCAATTATGCACGCCGATCAGCTGGCCGCCCGGCTGGTCGAGCAGCAGGTCGTAGGTACCCGGCGCGAAGTCGGGGACCAGGTTGGCGAGATTCGGCAGCTTGGCCGGGTCCAGCGCCTGGATCAGGCCCTCGCGGAAATAGAGGCGCGGCCAGAACCCGTCCGCCATGACCAGATCGAAGTCGCCGGTGCCGCCGGCCTTCATCTTGTTGAAGGCCTCGGAGTTGCCGTCGAAGAAGGCGGGCGAGATCGTGGCGCCGTGCTCGCGCTCGAACTCGGCCACGGTCTCGGCGATATTGTAGTCCTGCCACATCAGCATGCGCAGGTTCAGGCTCGCTGCTTCCGCGCGGCGCACATGGGGTGCGGCCAGCATGGCGGCGGCGCCGATGCCGGTCGCCAGCGCGGTGCGCCTGGAGAGCGCAGTCTCGGGCCGGCTGGCCGGATCCTGCGCGGGAAGCTCGGGCTCGATGCTCGACATCAGCGTTTCTTTCCCAATATGCCAGGGACCGTGGTGATCGCTTATGCGCGACCTTCCGCGGAACGAAACGACCATCAATCTGGACCAATGGTGCTCGCCAGGATTGGCGCGGAACAGCGAGTTGCACAACTGGTAAGTGTGGCTTCCGTTGATGCCGGCGCTTTTTATTTCCGGCAGCCGCAGCTCAGGCTCGATGCCCGCATCGGGCGCACCGTCAGCCGGTCAGGATGTCGCCCCGGGCGATGATGAACTCGGCCGCCCCCCTGATGTCGGCGGCGATCGCTTCCCTGGCGGCGGCACCCTGGCCCCGGTGGATCGCCTCCAGCGCCTGGGCGTGGCGACGATAGGCGCCGCCTTCCACCAGCCGGTCCGGCTTGCCGCGGGTCTCCAGATTGATGATGGGCCCGACCCGGAGCCAGAGCTGCTCGATCAGCTCGACCAGCATCGGCATGCCGGAACTCCGGTACAGCGCGAAGTGGAAGTTCATGTTGAGCTGGACCGCCCGGGCGAGGTCCGGGCTGCTGGACAGGCTTTCCATGCGAAAGCCGGCCTCGGCCACCGCCATCGCCTCCAGGTCGGCGGCGGTCCGGACGGATGCGGCCCGCTCCGCGGCAAAGCCCTCGACCTCGATCCGGATTGCCGTCAGCTCACGGAATTGCGCCACGCCGGTGAGCGGCACCCGGATCGCCCGGCTGGGGGTCACCTCCAGCGCATGGTCGGCGACCAGCCGGCTGACCGCGGCACGGACCGGCATGATCGACACGCCCAGCGCCTCGGCAGCCGAGCGGAGCGACAGACGCTCGCCAGGTGCCAGGCGGCCGGAGATCAGGAGCTCACGCAGCCGCCGATAGGCCCGGTCGCCCAGCGTGTCCCGATCCACCGGGAGGAGTTGCTGCATGTTGAACAGGCTGGCCACTTATCGCGATCCGTGATCACACAACCGCTCTAGCATGGTTCTGCTGCCTGGCAGCTGATCCTGCACTGGTGCGAATGGCTGGCTAGACAAGCTGGAAAACCTGCACTAGGCAACCGTGATCACGGATCACAAAAAAGGCCGTGGATCAGGGATGCCCAGGTGGAAGCCGGGCCTGAATCGGCCGCTGCTCCGGCGCCATGCCAGGCAGCAGCGCCGCAGGTTCGCCGGCCATCGAGACAGGTGAGCAGGCGATCCCTTCCCGGCAGGAGCGCTTACTCATGGCGGCACGCGACAAAGTCATCATCACCTGTGCGGTGACCGGCGCCATCCACACGCCGTCCATGTCGCCCCACCTGCCGGTGACCCCGGAGGAGATCGCCGATGCCGCGGTGGGTGCCGCCGAGGCGGGTGCCGCGATCATCCATCTGCATGCGCGCGACCCCGAGAACGGCATGCCGGTGCAGACCCCGGAATCGTTCGGCCGCTTCCTGCCGATCATCAAGCAGCGCTCGGACTGCGTGGTCAACCTCACCACCGGCGGCGGCATCGGCATGACCGTGGAGGAGCGGGCCAAACCCACGGCGGTGTTCAAGCCCGAGGTCGCCTCGCTCAACATGGGCTCGATGAACTTCGCCACCTTCCCGATGCTCAAGCGCTTCAAGGAGTTCAAGCACGCCTGGGAGCGCCCCTACATCGAGAAGACCAAGGACAACATCTTCAAGAACAGCTTTGCCGACATCGAGTACATCCTGAAGCTGTGCGCCGGCAACGACACGCGCTTCGAGTTCGAGTGCTACGACACGGCGCATCTCTACAACCTGGCCTATTTCCTCGAGCAGGGCCTGGTGAAGCCGCCGCTGTTCGTCCAGACGGTGTTCGGCATCCTGGGCGGGATCGGCACCCATCCGGAGGACGTGGCGCACATGAAGCGCACCGCCGACCGGCTGTTCGGCAACCAGTATCGCTGGTCGGTGCTGGGGGCGGGCCGCCACCAGATGCGGATCGCCGCCCAGGCGGCGGCGATGGGCGGCAATGTCCGGGTGGGTCTGGAGGACTCGCTGTGGGACGGCCCGGGCAAGCTCGCGGAAAGCAATGCCGCCCAGGTGCGCCGCGCCCGCCAGATCATCGAGGGGCTGGGCATGCAGATCGCCAGCCCCGCCGAGGCCCGCGAGATCCTGGAGCTCAAGGGCGGGGATCGGGTGGAGTTCTGAGCGAACGGACCTGTCCCGCAACGAACGGGGCCGGCCGCCATGATCTGGGAGCAAGCACGATGACCGACAGGATCACCAGGCGCGGCCTGGTCAAGGGTGGCACCATGCTGGCGGGTGCCGCCGCCGGCTTTGGCACCTTCTATGGGCCGTGGAAGCACAACCGCGCCTATGCGCAGGAAGGCAAGCCCATCAAGATCGGGCTGACCTGCGATGCCAGCGGCATGTATGGCGCGTCCGGCCGCGACGAGCTGCGCGGCATCACCATGTGCATCGACGAGTTCAACGCGAACGGCGGCGTGCTCGGGCGCAAGATCGAGTGGATCACCGCCGACACCGAAACGAACCCGGCCACCGCCAGCCGCGTCGCCGAGCGCTTCATCACCCGTGAGGACTGCTCGATCCTGATCGGCGCCATCCATTCTGGCGTGGCCAACGCGATCACCCAGGTGGCCGAGAAATACGGCACCATCTACCTGAACTCCAACTCCTCCGCGCCCACCGAGGCCGGCGAGAACTGCTCGCGGATCAAGTTCGTCTGGGACGGAAACGGCACCAATTTCACCATGTCCTCGGTGAAGGCGGCGGTAGAGCGGGTCGGCAAGAAGTGGCTCCTGCTCACCAACGACTATGTCTGGGGCCACGAGACCTCGGACGCGACCCGGAAGCTGGTCGAAGAAGCGGGCGGCGAAATCATCGACGAGCTGCTGATCCCGCAGAACACCCGCGACTTCACCTCCTACCTGCTCAAGATCCAGCAGATCTCGCCGGAGGTGGTGGCCCCGGCGGTCGGCGGCGACGACGGCAAGATCCTGCGTGCGCAGGTGGCCGAACTCGGCCTCGACAAGCAGGCCGCCTGGGTCCAGAGCCAGCAGGACTGGCCGGACGTGTGGAGCGCCCCTGACAGCATTGTCGGCATCTTCGGCACCAACTGGTACCACAAGCTCAAGCTGCCGGGCGTGGACGACTTCGTGAAGCGTTGGCAGGCCCGTGCCGATGCGGATGCGATCCCAGTGCCCGGCAACGTGTCCTACTGCGGCTACACGGCGATGCGCGAGACGCTGCGCGCGATCGAGCGCGCCGGCAGCACCAACAACATCGCGATCATCAAGGAGCTGGAGCAGCTCAAGATCCCAGCCGCCGACCGGATGCAGGATTACGACGCCTGGATGAACCCGGATACCCATCACCTGCAGCAGACCATCTACCTGGCCCGCCGCAACCCGAACCCGGTCGACGACACCGATCTCTACGAGATCATCAGCGCGTCCAAGCCGGAGGACGTGATCGACCCCGAGGAAGGCAAGCTGTGCAAGCTGGCCCCCTACGAGCAGATCCCGACGGTCGACGGCTGAATGAACCTTGGCGGGAGCCGTGGGTAGGCGGAGCGGATGTTCAACCTGATCCCCTTCCTCATCAACGGGCTGACGCTGGGCCTGCTGTTCGCGCTGATCGCGCTCGGCTTCATGCTGATCGTGGGCGTGATGGAGCAGATCAACCTGGCCCACGGCTCCCTGTTCGCGCTCGGCGCCTATGTGGCCTACGCGCTGCTGGGCCCGCCTTTGCCGCTGCCGGCGGGGGTGGGCGAGTGGTGGGCCGAGCTGCCCCTGGGGCTGCGCTACGTCCTGGCGCTGGTGGTCGCACCCTGCATCGTCGGGCTGCTCGGCATCCTGATCGAGCAGGGGATGCGCCGCACCTACGGCAAGGACCCGCTGTTCGGGCTCCTGCTCACCTTCGGCGCCGCCATGGTGATCGAGGACGTGATCCGCTCGATCTGGGGGACGCGCGACTACATCCTGCCGACCCCGGACGCGATCTCGGGCGGCTTCATCGCGCTGAACCTGATCTGGTCGACCTATCGGTTCTTCGCCGCCTTCGCGGCTTTCGTGTTCATCCTGCTCACCTGGCTGCTCATCGAGCGGACCCGGTTCGGCGCGGTGATCAAGGCGGGCGCCCATGACAGCGAGATGGTCCGCGCCCTGGGCTATGACCTGGCCAAGCTGCGCATCGCCGTGTTCGCGATCGGCACCATGCTGGCGGCGGCAGCCGGCGTCATCATGGCGCCCATCTGGGGCATCCGCCCGCATATGGGCGTGGACGCGGTGATCCCGGCCTTCCTGATCATCGTCCTGGGCGGGGTCGGCTCGTTCTGGGGGGCGGTGATCGCGGGCCTGATGGTCGGCATGGTCATCGGCCTCACCGCCGCCTACGCGTCCGAATGGTCGCTGCTGTCCATGTACATCCTGCTGATCGTGGTCGTGACCTTCCGCGCCCGCGGGCTGTTCGGCAAGAAGAGCATCCTGGAGGCCTGACGCCGATGCAGACCCCCGCCCATGCCGGCCGCCTGATCACCCCCGCCATGGTGGGCGTGGCGCTGGTGCTCCTCACCGTGCCGCTCTGGATCGCCAAGGTCGGGCTCTACCAGTATATCGGCGTCGAGATCCTGATCTGGGCGATCTACGCGCTGGGCTTCAACCTCCTGCTGGGCACGGCCGGCCTGCCGTCCTTCGGGCACGGCGCCTTCTTCGGCATCGGCGCCTATGCGTTCGGGCTCACCCAGTTCCACGTGGCCGCGAACCTGTGGGTCTGCCTCCTGGGCGGCATCCTGGCGGCGAGCCTGGCAGGAGCCCTGGTGGCCGGGTTCGTCGCGCGGCGGCGCGGCATCTACTTCGCCTTCCTCACCATCGCGTTCGGCCAGGTGTTCTGGTTCATTGCCATGAAGGCGCGCAACGTGACCGGCGGCGAGGACGGCCTCCTGCCGATCGCCCGGCTACCGGCCGACTTCGGCATCGTGTCCTTCGACCTGACCGGCAACACGGCCCTTTATTTCTTCGTGCTGGCCCTGTTCCTCGCGACGGTGGTGGCGCTTTGGCGGCTGACCTACTCGCCGTTCGGCCGGGTGCTGTCGGCGATCCGCCAGAGCGAGCTGCGCGCGGCCCATCTCGGCTACCAGGTGGTGCTGTTCAAGATGCTGGCCTTCATCGTCTCCGCGGCGTTCGCCGGCCTTGCCGGCAGCCTGTTCGCCATGGCGCAGGGCGGCGCTTTCCCGGAGGTCATGGCGCTGCACTATTCCGGCTACATCGTGATGATGGTGCTGGTGGGCGGCGGGCTGGTCAGCTTCTGGGGGCCGGTGATCGGCGTCGTGGTGTTCCTGCTGGCACGCGACCTGCTGGGGGCGGTGACCCTCACCTGGATGCTCTGGTTCGGTCTCCTGTTCGTGGCGGTGATCCTGTTCAAGCCGGAAGGCATCGCCGGGGTCTTCCAGGACCTGCGCCGGCGCTTCTCCCGCCAGCCGGCGGCACCGGCGCAACCGGCCGCCCGGAGCACGTCGTGAGCGCGCTGGAGGCCCGCCAGGTCCATGTCCGCTTCGGCGACCGGGTGGTGCTGGAGGAGATGAACTTCAGCGTGGCGCCCGGCGAGCTGCACGGCATCATGGGGCCGAACGGGGCCGGCAAGACCACCTTCTTCAACGTGCTGACCGGCCGGGTGCGGCCCAGCCGCGGCCAGGTGCTGGTGGACGGGAAGGACGTGACCGGCCTGCCGCCGCACCGGATCGCCGCGCTCGGCGTGGCGCGCTCCTTCCAGATCATGACCCTGTTCGACGAGTTCAGCGCGCTGGAGAACGTCGCCCTGGCACGGCCGGCCTTCCGTGCCCAGGCGCTGCATGGCCATCGCGCCGCGATCGGCGACCCCGAGGCCGATGCCGCGGCGCGCCTCGTGCTGGACGAAGTGGGGCTGGGCAGCAAGGCCGATGTGCTGGCGCGCGACCTGTCCTATGGCGAGCGCCGCGCCCTCGAGATCGCCGTGGCGCTGGCGCAGGAGCCGCGCGTGCTGTGCCTGGACGAGCCGACCTCAGGCCTGGGCAGCGACGGCATCGCCCGGATCGCGGAGATGGTCCGCCGCCTGAAGGGCCGGCTCGCCATCGTGGCGATCGAGCACGACATGGAGTTCCTGTTCGGCCTGGCCGACCGGATCTCCGTGGTCCACTGGGGCCAGGTGATCGCGCACGGCCGCCCGGACGAGCTGAAGGCCAACCCCTGGGTGCGCCGGTCCAACCTGGGGCGGTTCGGATGATCCTCGAGGTCGACGGCATCCACACCTTCTACGGCGAGACCCAGGTCCTGTTCGGGGTCTCGTTCGACGTGCGCCCGGGCGAGGTCGTGGCGCTGCTTGGCCCCAACGGCGCCGGCAAGACCACGACGCTGCGCTCGATCCTCGCACTCACCCGCCCCTCGCAGGGCAGGGTGCGCTTCGACGGCGCCGACGTCACCGCCTGGCCGACCCACCGGGTCGCCCGGGCCGGGATCGGCTGGGTCCCGGATGACCGCCGGCTCTGCCCCACGCTCAGCGTCGCCAAGAACCTGCAGATCGCGGCCAAGCGCACGCGCTTTCGTGCCTGGACCGTCAAGGACTGCTGCGGGATCTTCTCGGCCCTGGACCACCTGATGCACCGCGATGCCGAGAACCTGTCGGGTGGGGAGATGCAGATGGTCGCGATCTCCCGGGCTCTGCTGGGCTCGCCGGGCCTGGTCCTGTTCGACGAGCCGAGCCAGGGCCTCGCCCCCAAGATCGTCGAGGACGTGCTCGCCACCATCCGCCATCTGCGCGACGAGGGGGTAGCCTCGGTAGTGGTGGAGCAGAACGCCGAGCTGGCGCTGTCGGTGGCCGACCGGGCACTGGTGCTGGATCGGGGCCGGGTCGCCTGGCGGGGCGAGGCGGACGAGCTGCGCCACGACCGTGCGCTGCGCCAGCGCCTCCTGGGAGCCTGACGCCATGTCGGAACCGATCCTGCGCCTGGACGGGGTGCGCAAGGTCTACCGCAAGGGCACCTTCGACCGCACGCCGACCTTCCAGCTCCAGGCCGACCTCGTGTTCGAGCAGAGCGCCATCGTCGGCGTGGTCGGGCCGAACGGGGCCGGCAAGACGACCCTGTTCGAGATGATCACCGGCTCCAACACGCCGAGCGCCGGCAAGGTGATGGTGGCGGGCGCCGACATCCACCGGGTGCGCTACGGCGAGCGCGACCGACTGGCGATCCACTATCACCAGTCCTATCAGGTGCGCTCGTTCCGCCGCATCCTGCCGTCCTTCCTGCTGGACCGCTCGCCGACCCGGCAGCCGATCCTGCACCTGTTCGACGAGCCGCAGTTCAACACGCAGGACGGCTATATCGGCTTCATGCTCGACTTCTTCCGCAGGCTGCGCGCCGAGGGCAAGCTGGTGTTCGTCTGCCTGCACCCGACCGCACGCTACCATCTCGAGATCCTGAACGAGATCGGCGAGAGCTTCCTGCTGGTCCATGGCGGGCGCGCGGAACGCAAGGGGAGCTTTGCGGATCTGGTCCGCGATCCCCGGGTCGAGGCCTATCTCGGCCAGGAGATGACGGCTGCCGCCCACGCCTTGTGAAGGCGGCAACACGGCCATTCCTCAGATGCCGCCGCAGCCTGGCGGCGTACCCTGGGTCACCGCCCGTACCGGCCCGACATTTTCTGCTTTCGGGATATGGAACTCCTATATTATAGGAGCACGGCATAGTCTCTTCGTGGTGTTACTTCTAAACCTAAAGCACAGTTATGTAACATTGCAGGGCAACCATACGATGAAAGATTCGCTGCAGACCCATCGTCGGCGCATGACGGAGAACGGTATTCGGCGGGTCGAGGTGTGCGTCCGCGAGCAGGACGCCGAATTGATCCGGCGAGTGGCCCGGGCGCTGGCACCAGACGATCGTGCCTCCGAGCGCTTGCGCGCCATCATCCTCTCTTCCATGCCGAAGAAACCTACCCTCAGCTTCAAGGAATGGCTGGAGACACCGTAGGCACACGCTTCTGGCTGGTGAGGGGCAGCGTCATCGTGCGCATGTCCAATAGTACATAGCCAGTATATTCTCCCCCTCCGATCGTCCCTCGTCCGAATGCATGGATCGGGCGAGGGGTGGCCGGTAGTTAGTGCGGGAGAATATGACAATGGGCAGAGAATTTCCGGAGCCTGAACGGTGGTCCGAGCGGCAGCGGCTAGAAGCGGTTGAGGTCACGTTGCGGGTCGCGGACGTGGAGCTGGTTGCAAGGTTGGCGGACATTCTCGCCGGCAATGATCTGGAATCGGAACGGGTGCGCGAACTGATCCAGGATGTGCTGTCCCGCCCGGATGGCTTCTCCGACCATGACCATGAGCGCAACGAAGACGAGCTCCTGCACTAAGCGCCTTCGCCATCCGGTGCTGAGTGCCGCTGGCGCCATCTCTGCCATCCGCGGAACCGTGCCTGCTTTTGGCCATTGAAGTCGCCAGGAGCGGGCTGCGGTGAACAGATAATGTTGACTGATACGGAAGGCTGGCAGGGTGGCTGTCTGTGCGGGTCGGCACGCTTCCGGCTCGCCGATCAGCCACTCGCCCTGCTCTACTGCCACTGCCGGATGTGCCAGCGCGCCGCCGGTGCCCCGATCGTCGCCTGGGCGACCGTATCTGCCGCCTCGCTCACCTGGAGCGGCACCCCACCTCGCATCTACCGCTCCAGCCCCAAAGCCACTCGCGCCTTCTGCGGCGAATGCGGCTCACCGCTCGCCTTCCGGAGCGATGCAGAGCCGGATCGGCTCGACCTGGCCATTGCGGCCTTCGATCGGGCCGACCTGCTGGCACCCGACCAGCACATCTGGGTGTCGAGCCGGCTGCCATGGTTCGACACGGCGGACCGCCTGCCCCGGCATCCGACTGATTTAGAGAGTTGAGCATACGGCAGACCAGGGAGTGCTGCATGGAATTGACCTCTGCCGGGAGCCAGCCGAGCATCCCGGGCAATCCCGACTATTTCAGCGGCACGGTCTGGATCGACCGGATCATCCAGGCGCCCGCACCGGCCAGGGTGCGGGCATTGCGCGTGAGCTTCGTGCCCGGTGCGCGCACGGCCTGGCATACCCACCCGCTCGGCCAGACACTGCACGTGCTGAGCGGGCTCGGCCTGTTCCAGACCGCGGGCGAACCGGCCGTGCTGATCCGCCCGGGCGATACACTGTGGATCCCGCCGGGCGAGAAGCACTGGCACGGTGCCACGCCGGCCACGACCATGGTCCACCTTGCGATCCAGGAGGGTGGTGAGGCCGGCGAGACCACCTGGCTGGAGCAGGTGAGCGACGCCGACTACGCTGCGGTCAGCGCGATCGCCTGACGCAGTGCTTCCAGAAGGCTGCGCTCGTCGGCGATGCCCTTGCCGGCCACGTCGAAGGCGGTGCCGTGGTCGACCGAGGTGCGGATCACCGGCAATCCCACCGTGATGTTCACGCCCGAATCGATGCCCAGCACCTTGATCGGCGTATGACCCTGGTCGTGGTACATTGCCACCACCATGTCGAAATCGCCGCGACCGGCACGGAAGAACAGGGTGTCGGCCGGCAGCGGGCCCTCCACGTCCCAGCCCCGCGCGCGGCAGGCCTCTACCGCCGGGACGATCTTGGTCTCCTCCTCGCGATAGCCGAACAGGCCGTTCTCGCCCGCATGCGGGTTGATCCCGCACACGCCGATCTTCTGTCGCTCGAGGCCGGCGCGCTCCAGCACCGCCTTGCCGCGGGCGATGGTCCGCTCGACCAGGCCCGGCTCGATCCGGTTGATCGCGTCGATCAGCCCGACATGGACGGTCACGTGGATGACCCTCAGCCCCGGTGCCGTGAGCATCATCGACACCTCCTCGGTGCCGGTGAGATCGGCCAGGATCTCGGTGTGCCCGGGATAGCGATGTCCGCCCGCGTGCATCGCCTCCTTGTTGATCGGTGCCGTGCAGAT
>Ga0182742_1004160_pt1 | contig 13380 bp, 6 predicted proteins | sample eDN5th37CBELigMG_FD_128880 | JGI IMG/M metagenome (GOLD analysis project Ga0182742, IMG submission 128880) | Enriched Miracle-Growth compost microbial communities from Emeryville, California, USA - eDNA 5th pass 37_C BE-Lig MG (version 2)... ... | reverse complement strand
TAAAATCAACAAACTATTTAGCGGCGTTCGCAACTCATGAGACATATTCGCAAGAAATTCCGATTTATACTTTGAGCTGATCGCCAACTGCTTCGCTTTTTCCTCGAGCTCAGCACGGGCCTTTTCCACTTCTTTGTTCGTTACTTCAAACCTCTTATTTTGCTCTTCTAGTCGCTCAGCCTTTTCTTCAAGCTCCGCATTGGTTTGCTCCAATTCCTCCTGTTGAGCTTGAAGCCTTTCCTCTGATTGACGCAACGCTTGTGTTTGTTCTTCTAACTCTTCATTTGTCACTCGCAGTTCTTCTTGTTGTGATTGTAATTCTTCTGATTGTGCCTGAACTTCCTCCATTAACGTTTGCGTCTCTTCCAACACTTTAGCTAATTTCATTCGTCCCATCACACTATCGAGAATAATTCCAAAACCACTTATCATTTCTTCTAAAAATGCTTGCTGAACCTCATCAAATGGGTGAAACGAGGCAATTTCTAATACAGCCTTTACCTCTCCTTCAAATATTACCGGCAAAATGTATAAATTAAGTGGGGGAGCCTCACCTAAACCCGAATGAATTTGAACATAATCAGACGGTACCTTCGTTAAGATAATGGGAGTTTTTTCAAAGATGGCCTGTCCAACAAGTCCTTCCCCTGGTTTATAACTTGTAGAAACATTTTTCCGTTCTTTGTATCCATAAGAAGCATACAGTTTATACAAATGATCTTGTCCTTGTTCAACCCCCAAATCTTTTACATATAAAACAGCATGTCCAGCCTCTAGTAACGGCATCATTTTGGAGAGAAGGGTTTGGCTTAAAGATTGCAAATCATGCTTGCCATACAAGCTCGTTGTCACATCCGCGATACTTGATTTGCTCCAAATCAAGTTTTGTTCTTTCTGGATTTGTTCTTCCAACGAACTTAACATCGTATTGAATGAATGCGTCACTTCCCCAATTTCATCATCCGCTTGAACTTCCAGTCTTGTACCAATATCATTCTGACCGCTTGCCACCTTGTTCATCTCATTGGAAATCTTATTAAGGCGATTTGCAAGCACCCAAGTGGTTCTGATAATAAAGGCCATTACAATCAAAAGCCCCACAAATACAACCAAACTGCCAATACTTAGACTGTTTTTAAACTCGTTCGCAAAGTTTTCTAAGCCTACCCTCATATTCGTCTCAGAAGTAGTCGTCAACTCTTCTGTAACCGCAAAGAACCGCTTATGAATATCTTCACCATTTTCATTAATAATCTGAAGGGCCTTTTCTTTTTCTCCTTCCCTTACAAGCCGAATTAATTCTTCTTTATACAAGGTGAATTCTTGATTGATTTGTTCTAGCTTCCCAACTCGTTCCTGCTGATTTGCCAATTGAACAGTTGAAGCGAGGTCTGTTATTTTATTCGTTACAGATTCCGTTTCCAACTGTAAACGATTGATTTCCTGCTCAATGAAGCCGGGATCATCGGACATCACTAAATTACGCATTAGGATGGCTTCGTTTTTTACGCCAATATGGATATCTGCTACCAGTGTCGCAATGTCGTATCTTCTTTGAGTATCAGAATTCATCTCATCCATATTGGAGAGTTGTCCCCATACGACTGCGATGAGCAGGAGAAGAAGAACCGGTAATGCACTTAGACCTAGTAGTAATTTTGTTTTTATTTTCATCATTGTTGCTCCTTGCCTGGTTTCTTTAGGCTCATTTCTCACCTTTCAAATTTCCTTTACCAACTCTCTCTTTCTAGAAAGAAATTGATTTCGGTTTTTCTTAACGTTCTTTCCTCTTAAAATCTTCACATTAAAATGCGTTCAATTGTTTCCCTTCCTCGATACAAGTCTGGTAGACTTTTGCCATTGCCTGAAGACGATCATTAACCGCTAATTTTTGAAAAATACGGGTAATATGGTTCTTGACTGTATGTTCACTAATAAAAAGCTGATCGGAAATTTCCTTATTGCTTAGGCCGTTTACAATCAGCTTAAACACATCCATTTCCCTGCTAGAGATTGCATACAATTCCTTCAAATGATCCAACGCTGTGCTGAGGATTTCCTCATTTTGAATTGGATTGATTTCATTTAGTAAATTAACCTGATCTAGGAGAAGCCTGTTAGAGCTCTCTAAAGGTTGTGCAACTCTTTCCTTCAACTTTGACTTATTCCCCTGATTTTCGATCAACATCGCTTGAAATTCACCCGAACTAATAGGAGGACTGAACCAATATCCTTGGATTTCTTCACATCCCAGATTTCTTAATAAACTCACCTGTTCCTCTGTTTCAACACCTTCAGCAATCACTGACATTTTCAGACTATGCGCTAAGCTAATGATAGCCGTAATAAGGGCTATGGTTTCCTGCTTATTGGCAGAGAGGTCTTTAATAAACGTTCGATCAATTTTCAATGAATGGACAGGGAATTTTCTTATATAGTTTAGCGATGAATAACCCATCCCAAAGTCGTCCATGCTAAGAGTGACCCCTAATTGGCGTAATTTATTTAATACTTGAACCATCGCTATCTCGTTTTTAGACAGTACCGATTCAGTTATTTCAATTTCAAGCTGTTCTGGTGAATTCCCTGTTTCCTCTAACAGTTTAGTCATCCACTCAACCAAGTCTTTTTGTAAAAATTGCTGCATCGAAAAATTCACTGCAATTCGAATTGGCCTTAAGCCCGCTGCTTGCCAGGCTTGCTTTTGCCGACAGACTTCCTGAAGGACCCATGTCCCAAACTCTACAATTTGACCTGTTTCTTCTGCTAAAGGAATAAACTCACTCGGGAGAATAATGCCCCATTCCGGGTGTTCCCACCGTATCAACGCTTCTGCACTTGTCACCTTTCCGGTAGTAAGATCAAGCCGCGGTTGATAGACAAGATGCACTTCCTCTCTTTGAATCGCTTTATGCAGATCGTTTCGGAGTTTAAAAGATCGGTAGGATTGAAGATTCATTCCTGTATGGAATACTTTATACGTATTCTTTCCTAATTCTTTCGCTCGATACAAAGCTGCATCCGCGTTATTAACGAGTACGGTTGGATCTTCACCATCATATGGAAAAACACTGATTCCGATACATGCAGTAATAAACAATTCATAGTTAGCGATGAGGAACGGCTGCTTAAAAGCCACTAATAAGGACTCGGCAATCTCCAAAGCCACCTCACGAGGACTATTCGGCAAAAGGATGTTAAATTCATCCCCTCCCACTCTTGCGATGAAATCCCCATCACGTAAGCAACCTTTCAAGCGTTCCGCCATTTTTTTCAGAACGGAATCACCAACTTGGTGTCCTAACGAGTCATTAATATATTTAAACTGATCCATATCCACATATAACAAGGCTAATGGTTGGTTCCATTTCTTTGCATTTGCGATCATTTTGATCATTTCATCATTATAATGGCGGCGATTGGGCAAATTGGTTAACCAATCGTGATAAGCCATATGGGTGATGACTTCTTCAAATTGTTTTTTATTGGTAATGTCTCGAATCGTACATGCCACAATGCATTGATTCTGAACAAAACGCTTGCCTACCTGAATTTCAGCAGAAAAGGAGCTTCCATCCTTTCGAACAGCCTTTATTTCTTTTAAATGTTCTTGTTTTTCGATATCCTGATCGGGATCAATCGTTTCCACCATATAATGGAGATAGTTAGCAGATTCTTTCGAGAAGAGTGGAAAAACGGCTTGTCCCAAAAGTTCATCCTCTTCATACTGAAACATTCTAGCAACCGCAGGATTTGCTTTCAGTATGATTCCTTCTTCATTCATCACAATCATGGAATCAATCGATGTTTCACTAATGACATTGGCCATTGTTTCTGATATCCGTAGCTCCGCAGTTGTTTCGGATAGTGAAAGATACGATTTTTCTAGTTCTTCCGTTTTCTTCGCAAGAATTGCTGTCTGCTTCTTTAGAATCTGATTGACTTTATAAATTTCAACAAAGGCATCTACCTTCGCTTTTAAAATAATAGGATCAAAGGGTTTCAAAATGTAATCGACCGCGCCCATTGAATACCCTGTGAAAATATGCTCAGACTCCATATTATTGGCAGTAATAAATAAAATGGGCACATTTTTCGTTTTTTCACGAGCTTTGATGATTTTCGCGGTTTCAAACCCATCAATCCCAGGCATTTGTACATCTAACAAAATAACAGCAAATTCATCTCTTAGTAGAAATCTTAACGCTTCCTCCCCAGAAGAAGCCTTCACAATATTTAATCCGTCCTGATCGACAATTGCCTCCAGCGCTAATAAGTTTTCTGGACGATCATCGACTAAGAGGATATTCACGTTCTCATTGACACTCATATAAAGCCCCCTACTTCCTGGTACGATGACAATTGAGCCACTATGCTTGATTCGTAATGGTTCACCACTTCTTGATACGTGGAACCATGACAAAGAACTCTCATTTACACTATTGGTCAATACTCGTCTTGACTCTTATGTCCAATTGCCTATCATTTTCTATATCGGCAACTTACTCTCTAAATTTTACCTTTGTCTCCTACATAGGACAACCAGCACAATTATACGATAAGAACAGCAAAACGAATCAAAACAAAAAATGGAAACAGAAATTTCGCTCTGTTTCCATTAGGCTCTTTTCTCAAACATTATTGCTTTTTAATGAATCCATTTCAAATTCGACTTTAAGAGGAGAAAAGAGCTGAAAAAATAAGTAGGACCGCAGAGTAAGCTTATTTCTCGTCAAAATCAGCTTTAGGAATTTTAATAACAAAGAACAACGAAAAAGCTCCTTCTAAACGTTTAAGTCATTGCTTCGATTATTCCTATTTCTTCAACAAAGACTTTGAAATTATTTCTCCCAGCCTCCTTCGCCTCATATAAAGCAGCATCTGCATGTTTCATCAACTCTCCAAATGAGGTTCCATCTTTAGGATAAAAGGCGATACCGATACTTGAAGTCGTATAAAATTCATGTTCATCTATGACCCACGGACTTTGTAGAGAAGCAAGAATCCGTTCAGCCACATTCAGAGCATCTTGTTCTTCCTTCATATCCGAAAGCAAGATGGTAAATTCATCTCCTCCTTGTCGGGCAAAGAGATCATTTTCGCGGAGGCACCCCTGAACTCTCTCAGAAAACTGCTTAAGCAGCTCATCGCCAACATCATGACCTAATGTATCGTTTATGTGCTTAAACTTATCCAAGTCTAAATACATTACAGCAAATTTTCTTCCTGAAAAATCAGCTTCTTTAATTGTTTTGATTAGCTTTTCTTGAAAGTATCGTCGATTCGCGATTCCAGTTAACGGATCATAAAAGGCCATATTTTTTAATTTTTCTTCCAAATCCTTCCTTTCTGAAATATCTCTCGCTGTGACTTGAAAGTGATCCAACTGATTTTGCTCGTTTAATACGGCCTTTGCATGGGCCTCCATCCAAACCCAGTGACCTTTAGCATGCTTAAATCGAAACTCGGCCGTATGGTGTTCATTGAGTAGGAGTCCTTGTTCAAACTGTTCTTTCAACTGTTCAACATCATCTGGATGCACCAATTCAAAACTATCGCACCCCTCCATTACCCTTGGAGAAAAACCTAACACATACTCATGTGATGGCGAGGCATACCGGACGATTCCATTTACATCGATGATTCGAACGAGGTCCGTCATATTTTCAGCAATTAGTCGGTACTGCTCCTCATTTTGTCGCAATTCATCCTCTGCCTTTTTCCGTCGCGTAATATCACGAATAATCATTAAAAAGCCGAGATTCCGCTCGTAATTCATGGTCACTCCAGTAACTTCAACATCCAGAATGCGCCCATCCAAACTAATAATTTTCTCTTCTACAGGTTTAATTTTAATTCCAACTTCATTCAGATGTTCCAGTCGATCATTTACAATTTCCATATAATGGGGGTGGGAAAACTCGATGATCGGCTTATCCATTAATTGATGGATGGATTCCGCTCCCAGAAGCTTGATACTAGCCGGGTTGGCATAGCGGATAACTCCGTTGACATGGATGAGAATCGCTTCGGGGGAAATATCGACCAATTGTTCATATCTTGTTTCACTTTCTACTAATTCTCTTTCAAGTCGATTACTCTCCGTCACGTCTCTTAACATAATCATCACAGACGGTTTTCCTTCATAGATAAGGGAGGTTCCACCAACAATCGCCTCTAAGACACTCCCATCAGCGCGAATTAATTTCATTTCATCAAAAGGAATTTCCGTGCCAATTTCGATGTCTGATACTTGGCTCCGATACATATGCTGGTCATCTTCATGAATATATGAAAAGATGGATTGCCCAATTGGATTCTCCATTTTCAACGTGTCTAGCGCTGTCCGATTTGTGAAGACGATGTCCCCTTTTTGATGCACGATTATCCCAAGCGGCGATCGTTCGACAACTTTTCGATAGCGTTCTTCACTTTCTCGTAAACTATCCTCTACCTTCTTTTTTTCCGTAATATCATTTCGAATCGAGACATATTGATAAGGTTTTCCTTCACCATCAAGGACCGGAACAATGGTGGTCGATACCCAATAATAATCGCCATTTTTCGTTTTATTGCAAATATCCCCTTTCCATGTTTTACCGGATGAAATCGTGTTCCACATCTCCTCAAAAAACTCCTTCGGGTGAAAGCCAGAGTTTAAAATCCGATGATTTTGACCCAACAATTCTTCACGAGAGTAGTTTGAAATGTGGCAAAACTGATCATTGACATATTCAATCTTTCCTTTTTGGTCTGTTATCGCTAAAATAGAAGATTCATGTAAAGCCTTATTGATAAAGGCTAGTTCTGTTAACGATCTCTCTAAAGCTTGTTCACTACGTGCTAACGCTGCTTTTGACCTTTTTTTATCTTGGCTAAAACCTTTCGCTATAAGGGAAAACAGCAAAACAGATGTACTGACTACAAAAGCAAACTGTTTAAAAGCTAATGCTTTTTTTGCATTTTCAGAATCCAAGATGACCGATTCTAGCATTCCTTCCATATAAAAAAACCACACAGTCCCAACCACCAAGTAAAGGATCGAAATGATGAGCGGCCAACGATAAGAACTCACAATAGCTTTTATACGATTCAAAATAATTCCCCCCTATTGTTTCTGTTGTGGTAGTCCTGCATTTCTATCATCTGCCCTCAGATAATTGCCAACTACTTTGACAAAGACTCGAGAATTCTAGTTATCACACAAACCAATACCAATATCGATTAATCTACAAATTTCGACAAACACACAAAAAAATAATCCAGAAAATTGTGCCACTGGTCCCCTTCCTGAATATAAAATTGAAATTCATATGCATTTTATTTTGAATCAGCATACGAATAATATTTATGTCCTCAATAATTCTTATTAATGCAACTCTAGCAATCTTATATAGAAGCTTTTTGTCTAATAAGCAAAAAGCTTTGAGCACCAAGCTTTTCTAGCAAATCAAAAGACGTTCACTTCTAAAAAACTGAGTTGATACTAGTTTAAATCTACATTCATAAATTGAATATCACCACCTATTCCTATTTTTTTAGCTTAAATAGGAATCCACTCCTAGCAGGATAATATTTAGTTCGAATCCGCTTTTCAAAAAGTCACTTTCCTAGAAGTATGTTGCGACAGACCCGTAATTGGAAATTTTCAATCCCTATGATTCATGCAAATTAGAGCCACTCACAAACTCCAATTTGGAAGATCTCCCATCCAAAATTCAAATTTCTCTCACCTAATATAGGGAAAGAATAGAACAATGAACAAGCAAGCTACTAAACACCTGGCAAGTACATTAACTATAGAAAGATAATGATTAGGAATAGATTCCTATGTAAATAGGACCTTTTTCATACTTATTAGGAAGAGATTGCTATATGAAAAAGTGTGTCAATATCAGAAAATAGAGTAAGTTTAAAGATTATAAGTGTCCCTGACTCCTATTTGTACTTGAGGAAGAAGGTCTTATTTTTACCGGCTTAACCATATTGTCAAGTTGTTAATAAGTGATATCTCCCCCGATTCATATACATAAATCCTGCCCAACACGTAAGAGAGATCATCCTTAGGATGTTTCTATTTTAGGGAGATCGTCACTTCTGGATCCTGTATTCAGGATTTTTTATTATCTTCTTATTTATTGAGCTGACTACTATGAATTAGGGGTGTGAGTTAGATGAATGACCAGAAAACGAATATAGAAGGACGTTCAGAGGAGTCTGAACCGATAAATGGAATTTACATTGTTCAAGATGGAAAATTTGTTTATGTAAACCAACATCTGATCCAAATGGCGGGCTATACCAAGGAAGAGTTAATCGGATCGCCTGTTACTCAGTACATACATCCAGAGGATATCCCACTTGTTCAGGAAAACATGCAAAAGCGACTCTTCGGGAAAATCAAAGGAATTCACTATCAATATCGAGCGGTACGGAAGGATAAAAGCTTGATCCATTTTTGTGCATTAGCTTCTAAGAGTACGTATAAAGGGAAACCCGCCATTATTGGCAGCCTTATTGAGTTAAATGAACAAAATATGGTAGATAAAAAGAATCAGAGAAAGACCTCCCATAGTGATCATGAACTGACTGGATTGCAGAGTTTGTATTTTTTACAGGATTGCTTTCACACGGTCCAAACCCAGCAAAAAATGGACTCTGCCGCAATCCTATATATTAATCTAAATCGGTTTAAATACATCAACGATGCACTAGGGCATGAATATGGAAATGGTTTATTGAGAGAGATCGCAAATAAATTACGAAACAATCTAGAAAAGCAAGATTATGTTGCTAGATTAAGTGGAGATGAATTCATCCTCTTCCTCCCCCATCAAGGGAAAGATGCAGCGGTAAAGAAAGCGACCAATATTCTTACTTCTTTCAATGAAGGGTTTATCTTTAAAGATTATGAAATGTTTATCACGCCGAGTATTGGAATTAGCCTTTATCCTGAAAACGGGGTTGAGCTAGATACCTTGATTAAAAAAGCTGAATTAGCGATGCGTCAAGTGAAGCGAAAGGAGGGAAACAACCTCTTATTCTGTCAAAACGAGGATTACGATAACATCAGTAAAGCGTTTGAAATGGAAAGAGAACTTCGCAAAGCGATTCAACAGGAAGAGCTAGTTGTGCACTTTCAACCGAAAGTCGATCTTCAATTAGGAACCATACGTGGTTTTGAGGCTTTAGTACGTTGGAAGCACCCTGAAAAAGGAATGATCGCTCCTGGAGAATTCATCCCTCTAGCAGAAGAAACTGGGTTGATTGTTCCGATTGGGGATTGGGTATTACGAAAAGCGTGTACCCAGCTGAAACAGTTGCATGATACGACGGACCGAACTAGTACTGTTTCGGTGAACCTCTCCGTGAGGCAGTTTTATCAGCCTAATTTAATTCAAAAAATCAAGTTGATCTTAGAGGAAACAGGCTTAGCTCCGTGTTATTTGGAAATTGAAATAACGGAGAGTATGATGATTGATGCCCAGCATGCTCTTAAGATTGTTTCCGAACTAAAAGAACTTGGTCTAAAAATCAGTTTAGATGATTTTGGGACAGGGTATAGCTCGCTGCACTACCTAAAGAAATTCCCGATTGACATTATCAAGATAGACCAATCTTTTATCAGGGATTGTTTAACGGATTCAAACAATGAAACCATTGTAAAAACCATCATTGCCATGTCCCATCAATTAAAGCTTGAAGTGATTTCCGAAGGCGTAGAAACAAAAGAACAGTTAATCTTTCTACAACAAAACCATTGCAATATGGCCCAAGGTTACCTCTTTAGCCGGCCCATTCCATTCGATGAGCTGACAAAGGTTTTCGAGGAAATTGAGCAAATGGTACCCGATATGGGCATTGCGCCTGAAATCCTAAACCAGCGTTATCTGCAAAAGGCTTTACTGGATGCCCAAAGTGAACTGCAAGAGACCATTCGTCTGCAGCAAGGGATGACAATCCGCGTCAAACAACAAGAAGAGAAATTAATCCTTACTTTTTGCGATGGGGAACTTCTTTATCGCATGGGCTTTACACCAGAACAAGTCATAGGAAAAGACCTTTTTGAGATCCTTGCACCAAATTCGGACCAAGTAATGATTGAACACTTTCAGAGAGCTTTCAAAGGCGAGCCAAATGTTACTTACGAATCGGAGTACAATGGTATTCACTATTTAGCTTCTCTACGTGCGATTCAACGTGGAGGGCAGATTGTTGAAGTGATCTCATCTTGTGTAGATATTTCCGATCGAAAGCGAGCACAAGAAGCCTTAACGTTAAGTGAACAAAAGTATCAACTGATTGCAGAAAATATGTCCGACTTAATTCGAGTTGTCTCTTCTGATGGAGTGGTTCAGTATGCCTCGCCTTCACATAAAACGGTTTTAGGGTATTCTCCTGAAGAACTTGAAGGCATACGAACTTATCCCTTCATTCATCCAGATGATTGGAGCCTTGTTCAAACTGCTCATTACGACTTATTATCCAGCGCTGTCCCTTCCCAAATTGAAATGAGGCACAAACACGCTGAGGGGCATTGGGTGCATGTTGAAGCCAAAGGCACACCGATTCTTGATGACAACGGAGCCGTTCAATCGGTCATTATCGTTGCTAGGGAAATTACATCGCGAAAACAGACTGAAGAGAATTTGTTAAGATCTGAACGCCTGGCTTTAATCGGAGAATTAGCTGCCGGAATTGCTCATGAAATCCTTAATCCACTTACTTCAATTAAGGGCTTTGTTCAACTATTAAAAGGCGGAGCAAGCAAACAAGAATATTTTGATATCATGATGTCTGAATTGCAAAACGTTGAACATATACTAGATCGATTTATTTTTCTGGCAAAACCACAATTGGCAACAAAACGAGAAATAAATGTAACAGAATTGCTTTACCAAGTGACTCATACCGCACGAGAGAAAGCAGCAATAAATGGAGTGAACTTGACCATCGACAGTCAAGCGGAGACAGCTTGTACTCATGGAGATCGCCAGCAATTAAGACAAGTCTTTTGCAACCTCATTGAAAATGCGATCGAGTCGATGCCAAAAGGCGGAAATGTTTCGATTCAAATTGAACAACTGAAACGCAAGAGGATACTAGTACGAATCATCGACCATGGATGCGGAATCTCAAATGAAAGAATAAAGTCCCTTGGAGAACCTTTCTACAGCACAAAAGAAAAAGGCATCGGACTCGGATTGATGATTAGCTTTAAAATCATAGAAGAACACCATGGCACCGTCCACTTTGAAAGCATTGTCAACAAAGGAACAACCGTCGAAGTCATACTCCCAGAATACCCAGCGTCACCCACAAACAAAACATTTATCACAACCGAAGAAAAAGAAGCCTCGCAAGACTGAGGCTTCTTTTCTTTGCATTCGACACCTTTCGGGGCGTCCCTGTGACTTTTTCGGGAACTTTCGACAAAACTCGGAGCGTTCTTGCGGTTGACTTTCTGTAGTAATCTTGGCAGTAAAAGGATAAATTACTGATTAGAGAGCAAAATAAGGGTGAAAAAGAAATGATAGGAGGAATACGCTATGCCGAATCATCCTACTATTACGTCTTCGGAACTCGGGACATTGTGGTTGACTTATCAACAAAAGACGATGGTCCTTCAGATATTAGAATATTTTATTGAAAAAGCCGATGATGTCCAAGCCAAGGAAATCATGACTGGATTACATACAGAAATTCACGATTATGTGGTGAAAATTAAGACGGTCTTTCAAAGTGAAAAGGCCGTCACTCCGGTAGGGTTTACATCCGAAGATGTGAACAAAGACGTGCCGAAGTTATACGATCACGGCTTCGACATCATGTTCATTCGCTTGCTTAAGGAGATTACCACTGCCCAACATGCCCTCAATCTAACAATGTCCTACAGAGAAGACATTGTTATGATATATAAAGGTCTACTCGACATTACCCAAAAGTATTACAATCTTTGCACTCAATATTTGCTAGAAAAAGGGTTACTTCCCCGCCCACCTTATGTTTCGATGCCAACTTCTGTTGAGTTTGTGAAAGATACAAACTATTTAGGAGGAACAACCTTTAATCCGTTTCATATAAAACGTACATTAAATACAATCGAAGTGACACATCTTCATCATGCAGTTGAATCCAATGTCACTGGTCTGCAAATGATCACAGGTTTTGCACAATGTGCAAATGAAGCAGAAGTGAAAAAATACTTTAATGAAGGAGCTGAACTTGCGAAAAGCATTATTAAGGAAATAAGCGAGATTTTGCTACAAAGTGACATTCCAATCCCCGTATCCTCAGGGGGAAATGCAACTCGTTCAACAATAGCCCCATTTTCCGATAAATTAATGATGTACTGTACAAGTCTATTTTGCGGTTTTTCACTGGGAGGCAACTCATTAGGTACCGCCTTTAGTCTACGAAATGATTTACCCACAAAAATGACCGTGATTATGAAAGATATCTTTGAATACGCACATAAAGGGGCCAAAATCATGATTAAAAATGGATGGATGGAAGAACCACCGTCAATGGAAGAACGAAGTCAATTAAAAAAGTAACTTCTCACTAAATTCAAATCAACTCCTCCTTTAAAAGAGCCCCATTAAATTTTTGCCAATTATAAAGACTTTGCCGTTTTGAATAACAGTGAGAGAAAAGGTAATGGTGGTAAGACAGAAAAAGAATTGGATGACTGAATCCAATTCTTTTTCTATTTTTCTGCTCTATCCCCTTCTTTTCCGCTTCAGACAACTACTTTGAAATCAAAAAAGGCTTTAGTATAGCCATTTGTCGCATTTTTTCTTTTTTTCACTTGTTCTTGCTCACTAGCAGCCTTGTATCCAGTCGTAGGAGAATCGACTCTCAAGCCTTCTGAGTGGGAGCGCTCGAAAACTACGTAAAGCCTCATTACTTTTGTTTACGTAAATTAACGCAGACCAACAGGCTTAAAACAGCGTAAGCACCTTAAAGTTTAGGAATTGCACCTGTGGGTAGCAGAGCTAGACATTTCCCTTAAAAGCAATCCAACTCTTGTAACTTGTCTTTGAAAAGTTTTTCATCTACCCTGTCCTTTTTTATCCTTCCCCACTATATAGAGGGTGAAAGGAGGTGAGCAACATGGCCCAACAAGTAATCAAGAATACCCGTCTTACCCTTATGTATGAAACAGGATTGGACGAAAAAGGCGAACCGATTTTTAAAGGAAAATCGTATTCATCCATCCGTATGAGTGCGACACCGGACCAACTTCACCAAGCAGCAGTTGCACTTAGTGGATTATGTGCCCATGTATTGTCATCCATCGAGCGTACCGACAACCACGACGTATTTTAATCTTTATCCAGCTTTAAAGTAGAAAGGAGGTGATTCTTTTGGCAAAAG
>Ga0182742_1004158_pt1 | contig 13380 bp, 12 predicted proteins | sample eDN5th37CBELigMG_FD_128880 | JGI IMG/M metagenome (GOLD analysis project Ga0182742, IMG submission 128880) | Enriched Miracle-Growth compost microbial communities from Emeryville, California, USA - eDNA 5th pass 37_C BE-Lig MG (version 2)... ... | reverse complement strand
GCGAGGCTGGTCTTGACCCACGGCTTCGGCTTCATGCCGCGCTCGTTCGCCTTCTTGGCGACGAGGCCGGCGGCGATCATCACGCCGGGGTTCGAGGTGTTGGTGCAGCTGGTGATCGCGGCGATGACGACGTCGCCGTCGCCGATGTCGTGATCGCGGCCCTCGACCGGCACGCGCTTCGCGCCGTCATGCTTGTAGACATTGGCGAGGTCGGCGTTGAACACGTCGTCGACCTCGGTCAGCACGACCTTGTCCTGCGGGCGCTTCGGCCCGGCGAGGCTGGGGACGACGGTCGCCATGTCGAGTTCGAGCGTGTCGGTGAACACGGGGTCGGGCATGCCGGCGTGGCGCCACAGGCCCTGCGCCATCGCATAGGCTTCGACCAGCGCGATATTCTCTTCGCTGCGGCCGGTCAGCCGCATATAGTCGATCGTCTTTTCGTCGATGCCGAAGAAGCCGCAGGTCGCGCCATATTCGGGCGCCATGTTGGCCAGCGTCGCACGGTCGGCGAGGCTCAACGAAGCGAGGCCGGGGCCGAAATACTCGACGAAGCGGCCGACCACGCCCTTGGCCCGCAGCATCTGGGTGCAGGTCAGCACCAGGTCCGTGGCGGTGACGCCCTCTGCCAGCTGGCCGGTGAAGCGGAAGCCGACGACCTCCGGGATCAACATCGAGACAGGCTGGCCCAGCATGGCCGCCTCCGCCTCGATACCGCCGACACCCCAGCCGAGTACGCCAAGGCCATTCACCATGGTCGTGTGGCTATCCGTGCCGACGCAGGTATCGGGATAGGCGACCAACTCGCCATTCTGGTCCTCGCTCGTCCACACGCACTGGGCGATGTGCTCGAGGTTCACCTGGTGGCAGATGCCAGTGCCGGGAGGCACGGCCTTGAAGTTGTCGAGGCTCTTGGAGCCCCACTTGAGGAAGTCATAGCGCTCATGATTGCGCTCATATTCCAGCGCCACGTTCTTCTCGAACGCTTTGGGGTGGCCGAACTCGTCCACCATCACAGAGTGGTCGATGACGAGGTGCACAGGCACTTGTGGGTTGATCTTCGTGGTGTCGCCGCCCAGCGCCTTGATCGCGTCGCGCATCGCGGCGAGGTCCACAACGCAGGGCACGCCGGTGAAGTCCTGCATCAGCACGCGCGCAGGGCGGTACTGGATTTCCTTGCCCGTCGTCGGGTTCTTCACCCAGTCGGCAATCGCCTGAATATCGCCGATCGACACGGTGTGGCCGGCATCCTCGAAGCGCAGCAGGTTCTCCAGCAGCACCTTCATCGAGAAGGGCAGGCGGGAGACGTCGCCGATCTTTTCGGCTGCCTTTTTCAAGGAGTAATAGGTATAGGTCTTGTCACCCACATTCATCGAGCTGCGGGTGTCGAGCGAGTTCTTGCCGACCAGGGTCATTCGCGGAGAGTCCCTTTCGCTGTGTTGATCCGGCGGCGCGCGCTTGGGCCACCTAAGGTTTGCGCTCGCCGTTGCGCGTTCGTTAAGGCGAGGTCAAGCGCCTCCCGCCTTTTGGAGACCGGGATCGGGGAACCGCGCGGGTACAATAGCTGTTGCGGACCCACGAAAAGGAGCAGGCGTGGCGATTTCTTCCCCGGGGCGACGGCAGGAGCCGATACATGTAGTGCCGATGGCACTTGCCTTGCTGCTCGCCGCCTTCACGGGCGGTGCGCTGGGGCTGGTTTGGCAGTCGACCGGTCTCAGCGAAGAGGATGAGCAGGCAAACACGGACGAGGCCCGCCTTGTGACGGGCGATGAGGGCGAGGAATAGCCGCGCGAGTGTGCTGGCCTCGACGCCGTTGGGGATTTCACCGCTGCGATTCACCTCCGCGCAAGGCCTGCTGCTTGATAGTGTTGAACTGCATCGGCAAGGGCGCGTGGTCCGCGGCTCCGCACTTGCAGCCCGCCGTTGGAAGATGAGGTTCGTTTCGATGATGAAGTCCCTGCGCGCAGCCACGATTCCCAGCATCGCCGGGGTTTCCTTGCTGGCGCTGCCTGTCGCGGCGCAGAATGCTTCGCCGCCGGTCGACCTCCTTTCGCGCCCCGTGGTGCAGCCGCTCACCTTGCCGCCGAAGCCGGACTTTCCGGCGGTGATGGAGTGGCGGGCTGAAAACGCGCGCTCTTTGCTCCAGGTGATCGAGGGCATCGGCGCTGAGGGGCTGGACCCGAAGGACTATCGTCCGGATGCACTGCGCGCTGCTGTCGCCGCGGGTGAGGGGGCCGAGCTGGATGCCCTGGCGAGCGAGCTGTTCACCTGGCTTGTGGAGGATCTGCGCGACGGCCGCACGCCCATGTCGGCGCGGCGGCAATGGTTCGTGGTCGACCCTGACGCGGATGCCTTTCCTACCGGCCGGCTGATGCAGGATGCGCTTGCGAGTGGCGATGTCGCCGGCACGCTCGCGTCGCTCAATCCGACACATCCGGACTATGCTGCCCTGCGCGAGGCGCTGGGGAAGACGGCCGCTAGCGACACCAAGCGACGCAAGCTGATCCGGGCGAACATGGACCGCTGGCGCTGGCTGCAGCGCGACCTGGGGGTCCAATATCTGCTCACCAACGTGCCCGAATACCAGCTGCGGCTGACGGTCGATAACAAGATCATCCGGTCTTACAAAACCATCGTGGGCAAGCCGGGCCGCACCGCCACTCCCCAGCTGGCGGAGACGGTAGAAGGCGTCGTCTTCAACCCCACCTGGACCGTGCCGCAATCCATCGTGAAGGGTGAGGGGTTGGGCGCGCGCGTGCTCAACAATCCCGGCTGGGCGCGCGCCAACGGCTATCGTGCAACGCGCGCGGATAATGGCTTCGTGACCGTGGTGCAGCAGCCCGGGCCGGGCAATTCGCTGGGCATGATGAAGCTCGACATGCCGAACCCCCATGCGATCTTCCTGCACGACACGCCTGCGCGAAACCTCTTCTCGCAGGACAAGCGCGCCCTCAGCCATGGGTGCATCCGAACGGAGCGTGCGCTCGAGCTGGCGATGACGGTGGCCATTCTGGGGCAGGGCGCCACTCGCGAAGAGGCGGTGGCGATCGCGCAGTCCGGCACCTACACGCGCGTGCCGGTGCAGAAATCGATGCCTGTCTACATCACCTACTTTACGATGGCGCGGGACATCGATGGAGAGCTGCGGACGTTCGAGGACATCTATGGCCGCGACGCGCCGGTGCTCGCCGCTCTTGATGCGCCCCGCGTTGCGGACCGCGCGCGGGTGACCAGTGAGGAAGTGGTCGAGATCGTGGACGACCTCCAGACCAGCTAAGCCCTGCCATGCGAGGCAGTCTGTTGCGGCCCGCGATTCGATGAGAATCGAGGGGCGGCGTAATGGCCGGCCCGCAGAGCGTCAGCGCACAGTGCTAGGGCGGGGTTCAGGCATCGCTTGCCAGGTGCAGGCATGTTCCGTTGCTGGAGGACTGGATCGTGAAGCTGGCCTGGGCCTGCTTTGCGAACGCCTCCATCAGCTTGGAGCCCGTTCCTCCACTTGCTGAGGCAACACTGTCCGGATCGAAGCCGACACCATTATCCTCGATCAGCAGTTCCCACCTGGCTTGCGTACCATTCAACCGCACCTCGACGCGTCCCGGGCGATCGTTCGGGAAGGCGTGCTTGGCGGCATTGGTCAGCGCCTCGTTTACGAACAGGCCAATGCCCACGGCGATCTTGCGCGGGAGGACACAGTCGCAGGCATCGACCTCTATGGTGACGTTCTCGGGAAAGCCGCCATTGGCGAAGTTCGACACCACCTCTGCCAGATAGGTCTTCATCGCGACATTATCGTCTCCCCCCGCACTTTCGGCCAAGTTGGCATAGGCGCGGGCGAAGGAGTTGATCCGGGCGCGAGCCAGATCGAGCGCTCTTGTAATGCGCGGGTCGCTCTCTTCCCGCTTCTGGCTTTGCAACATGCTGACGATAATGGCGAAGTTGTTCTTCGTGCGATGCTCGATCTCGCGCATCAGGGTGGAGGCACGCGCAATCTCGCGATCACGCTCCTCTATCGCGGTCTTGATCGTGCGGCGGAACGCGAGGGCGAAGATCAGCGTGACCACCGCGGATGCTGCGTGGATCGATATCAGCGCAGCGTCCATTTCCCGCGAGAACTCGAAGGTGCCACTTGGCGGCACCGAGTGCCACCAGCCCCAGAGGAACGTGAGTGCGCCCGCGACCAATCCTGCAGAACAATGGCCATAAAGCGTCCCGACCAGGATGAGCGGGTAGACAAGAGCAAACGGGCTCACCTCCGGGGCCCAGATGTCGATCAGGGCGCGCAGGAAGATAGCACATGCGCCGCAAAGAAGGCCGATCGCAAGCTCCCTCGCGAGGCGAAGGTGCGTACTGCGATATTGCGACGGACGTAATAATGCCAGATGTCGCATGGCGGCTTTGCTTTCGCATCTCGGCGCCAAGGGGCGCATCTACCGATTCGCCGTAGGATCGAGTTGTGCGAGTAGGAAAGCTGAATGGGAGCAATTCAGCCCCAGCATTGGCGGCGGCCGGGACCGCAGGGATCAGGCGATGCCCAACCGATCCGCGAACAACAGGCGCCCGCCCGAAAGATTCCAGAGCGCTTCACGGAAATCATCCGGTCCCATGGCGAAGCACCCGTTGGAGCGACCGAGCCTGCCCCATCGGGCCACATGCTCCGGCGTCGCATATTGCGCGGCGTGCATCACGATCAGCCGTTCGAGCGTGTTCGAATTGTCAGGGTCCAGTCCTCCCAGCCGGATGGAGGTCCCGTACCGCCCGACATACCATTCCCACGTGATGTAGGCGCCGCGCGCGGTGGCGTTCGACTCCGGAACGTTGGAGAAATCGTTGAGCCACCCATCATGCTCCGGGTCCGACCCGGTGCCGTGGCTGACGAGGAAACTGCGGACCGTGCCGTTCTCGACATTGGCGAAGTGAAAGCGTGGCGTCGCCGAATGAACGCCGAAATCCGCGATCCCGGCGATGTCCCGGCGCCAAAGCACGTCGCCCGCCCGCTCGATCTCCCTCCGCGCAATGTCGAGGATGGCGCTGTCTCGCGCCGTCAGCCCACTCGCCTGCGCCGCCACACGCACCGGCAGTGCCGCCGCGCCGGCTGCGGCCACGCCTGCCGCGAGGAAGTTTCGCCGATTCATCCCCAGGGTCATGCCCTCTCGTCGCACGCTGTGTCTAGCTGCCCGGTGAACGAGGCATCTGCCTCCAGCGGCGTGACGGCGAGGATTGCTGACGGAGTGGATCCGCTGCCGCGGCCTGTGAGTTTACTCGGCGGCTTCGGCGGGAAGCACGTCCGCATGGCCGGCGTCGCTCATGTCAGCCTCCATCTCGGCCGCCTTGGCTTCCACCAGTTTCACGATGTGGTCGAGCATCACGTCGCTCGTCACGTGGTGGTCGGTCACGCCCGAGAGATACACCATGTGCTTGCCCGCGCCGCCGCCGGTGATGCCGATATCGGTCTCCCGCGCCTCGCCCGGCCCGTTGACCACGCAGCCGAGCACGGACAGCGAGATGGGCGTCTTGATGTGCTGCAGCCGCTCCTCGAGCGCCGTGACCGTCTTGATCACGTCGAAACCCTGCCGCGCGCAACTGGGGCAGGACACCACCCGCACGCCGCGCGTGCGCAGTCCGAGGGACTTCAGGATCTCGAAGCCGACGCGCACCTCCTGCTCCGGCTCCGCCGAAAGCGACACGCGAATCGTGTCCCCGATCCCGGCCCACAGCAGATTGCCGATGCCGATGGCGGACTTGACGGTGCCGCCGATCAGCCCGCCTGCCTCGGTGATGCCAAGGTGGAGCGGGCAATCGACTGCCTCAGCCAATCCCATATAAGCGGCGACGGCGAGGAACACGTCCGACGCCTTCACCGCGACCTTGAACTCGTGGAAGTCGTGGTCCTGCAGCAGCTTGATGTGATCGAGCGCGCTCTCCACCAGAGCCTCCGGGCAAGGCTCCGCGTACTTCTCCAGCAGGTGCCGTTCCAGCGAACCGCCATTCACGCCGATGCGGATCGCGCAGCCATTCGCCTTCGCCGCGCGCACGACCTCGGCCACGCGGTCGCTGCTGCCGATATTGCCCGGGTTGATCCTCAGGCATGCCGCGCCTGCATCGGCCGCTTCCAGCGCGCGCTTGTAGTGGAAGTGGATATCCGCGACGAGCGGAACCCGCGCAGCGCGCGCGATCTCCCGGAAGGCTTGCGTGCTCTCCACATCCGGGCACGACACGCGGATGATGTCCGCGCCCGCATCCTCGCAGCGGCGGATCTGGTCGATCGTCGCGGCCGCATCGGCGGTCGGCGTGTTGGTCATCGTCTGCACCGTGATCGGAGCATCTCCGCCAACGGGGACGTTGCCGACCATGATCTGGCGGCTTTGGCGGCGCTCGATAGTGCGCCAGGGACGAATGGAGGACATGCGGACATCTATAGGCGCTTGGCGTGACCGGTTAAAGCCATTGCGACGCTGAGCCCTGCGCTTGTGCTGCATTGCAAGATGCTGCGCGATGCGCGAAATCATGCGCAATGCCCGGCTGCCCTCGTTCCATCAACGCTCGGACCTCCCGCTGATGGAGGCGCACGGCCCCGCCGCATTGCTGCAGGTGGGCTTCGTCCTTCTCGGCTTTGCGCTGTTCTTCGTCCTCCTGTTCCGCCGCCTCGGTCTCGGCGCCACGCTGGGCTATCTCGTGGCGGGGGCGATGGTCGGCCCGCACATCCTCGGCCTCATCGGCGGTGCCGAGGAAATGAGCGTCATCGGTGAACTTGGCATCGTGCTGCTGCTGTTCATCGTGGGGCTGGAGCTGAACCCGACACGGCTTTGGCGCCTGCGAAGCGAGATCTTCGGCCTCGGTCTCCTCCAGGTGACCGCCTGCGGGCTGGCCGTGACCGGGCTGATCCTGCTGACCACGGAATTCAGTTGGGCCGCCGCGATCGCGCTGGGCCTGCCGCTGGGCCTCTCCTCCACCGCGCAGGTGCTGCCGATGCTGCAGTCCGCCGGACGCCTGCGGACGCCGTTCGGAGAGCGGGCCTTTGCCATCCTTCTGTTCCAGGACCTGTCGATCATCCCGCTGCTGACGATCGTCGCTGCGCTCAGCCGCGACCCGGCAGACCAGGCCGGTCCGCCCGGTTGGCAGATGGCGCTGCTCAGCCTTGCCGCCGTGGCCGGCCTGATCGCCGCCGGGCGCTTCCTCATCCGGCCGCTGTTCCGCCTGATCGGCGGGCTGGGAGAGCGGGAGATGTTCGTCGTCGCGGCCTTGTTCACCATCGTCGCCTCGGCGGCGCTGATGCAGGCGCTGGGCCTCTCGACTGCGCTCGGCGCGTTCGTCGCCGGCGTGATGCTGGCCGATTCGCCCTATCGGCACGAGCTGGAGGCGGATGTGGAGCCGTTCCGCTCCATCCTGCTCGGCCTGTTCTTCCTTGCCGTCGGCATGATGCTGGATTTGGGCGCGATTGCGGAACGGCCGCTTTTCGTCTTCGGCCTGGCTGCAGGGCTGATTGCGGTCAAATCGGTGGTGATCTTCGCCATCGCGCTGGCCTTCCGCATGCGCTGGCGCTCAGCCCTCGCGCTGGGCCTGCTGCTCAGCCAGGGCGGCGAGTTCGGCTTCGTACTGTTTGCACAGGCGCAGGGCGCGCTGTTGATCAGTGACGAAGCAGCCAGCGTCTTCTCCGCGATCATCACGCTGTCCATGGCCACCACGCCGTTCCTGATGGCCGCGACGAAGCGGATTCGCGAGGAGCCGAAGGGCGCGGTGGAAGAGCGTGCAGGCCCCGACGGCGATCATCGGGCGAGCGCACTGGTCGTCGGCTACGGCCGGTTCGGTCAGACGGTGGCCCAGACAATCATTGCCGCCGGTATTCCGGTCACGCTGGTGGACACCGACGTGGAGTTGATCGATCTCGCCAAGGAATTCGGCGCGAAGGTGTATTTCGGTGACGGCACGCGGCTGGACCTGCTGCGCCAGGCCGGTGCGGCGGAGGCGCAGCTGATCCTGTTCTGCATCGACCGGGATCAGGTAGACCCGGAACTGGCCAATGCGGTGCACGAGGCGTTTCCGCAGGCTTCGATCTACATCCGCGCGTTTGATCGGCGGAGCGTCATGAACCTGCACGGCCACCCGGTCCATTGCGTGATTCGCGAGGTTCTCGAATCCGCGATGGCGATGGCGCGCCACGGCCTCGATACGTTGGGTCTGAGCGAAGCAGAGATCGCCCGGGCGGAGGAAACCTACCGCCGGATCGACGAGGAGCGGCTGCGCATGCAATCCGAGGCTGGCGACATCCGCGCCGGGCGGGAGCAGGTCATCACCAGCCCGCCTGATCCACTCGGAACCGGCGTGGAGCCGACAGCTGGCTAGCCGAGCGGCAGCTCGTACAGGAACTCATCGTCGCGGTGATTGCCGACCCAGAAGTGAATGTCGGCGACATGGTTGAATCCATGGCGGCGGTAGAACCGCTGAGCGCCGAAATTCTCTGAATAGACGGACAGCTGTACCGCATCCGCGCCGCATCCACGGGCTTCCCCAACGGCCCACTCCAGCAGCGCCGCGCCGATTCCATGCCCTGTCGCTGCCTTCGCGCAGTAGAGCTGGCTCAGCATGACCGGCCGTTCAGGTCTGGGCTCTGGCCGCTCCTCAAATCCCTTGCCGGCCACGATCAAGGCGTACGCCACCAACTCGCGCTCGATCTCCGCCAGCTGCACTTTAGTGGCGGGATCAGCGATCTGCGCCGCATATCGCTCCTCACTGCGCTCGCTTTCCAAGAAGGCGGAAAGGTCCTGCGGCTGGTAAAGGTGGCCGAAGGCGGCATCGAACGCCTCCCGCGCCAGCCGCGCAAGTGCAGCCGCATCGCCGCTCCTGGCCCGGCGGAAGGAGACGCCCTCAGAGCTCACGAGACATGCACATCGAGAATTCGTCCGAGACGTAGTCGCCGAACGCTTCGCATTTGCGGAACCCGTGCTTGCGGTAGAGGTTTCCGGCGGGCTGGAAAGCGTCGGGCCGCCCGGTCTCCAGCCCAAGCCACTTCAGCCCGCGTGCCTGCGCCTCGGACATCAGGTGTAGGAGCATCGCCTCCCCCGCACCCTTCCCAAGCCAAGCTGGCGCTGCGCGCATGGATTTGAGTTCGCCGCGCCTCCCGTCCAGCTGGCGAAGCGCCCCGATGGCCGCCACCTCCCCATTTGCCCATGCGCTGTAAAAGCTGACATCAGGCTTGCGCAGCCGTTCCACCGGCATTGCATGCACTTTGCAAGCGGGGGACCAGCGGTGCATTTCAGACAGGTGGAAGACAAGCAGTGTGGTCACCGCTTCGCCCGACAGGTCGTCGGGAACGATGGCGTAGGAGGGGCGCTCTTGAGACACCCCGCTGCTGTGCTACGCCCGCTGCCGTGCTGACAAGACCCATCCTGACAGCCGCGGCTCTCATCGCCGCCATGCTTGCTGTTCCCGGATATTCCCAAGAAGGTGAAATGATGAAGGAACCCATCTGGAGCATCGCCATCCACGGCGGCGCAGGCACCATGTCGCGCGACCGGATGAGCGAGCAGCTTCAGGCTGAATATGAGGCCGCTCTCGGCGCGGCACTCGATGCAGGTGCGGCCGTGCTCGCCTCAGGCGGGAGCGCGCTCGATGCGGTCGAAGCGGCCATAGTGCTCCTCGAAGATGATCCGCGCTTTAATGCGGGGCGAGGCGCGGTGTTCACCTATGAGGGCGTGAACGAGCTTGACGCGTCCATCATGGACGGCAGTGACCGGTCGGCCGGAGCAATCGCCGGAGTTACGATGGTCAAAAACCCGATCCGCCTCGCGCGCGCGGTGATGGAGAAGTCGCCCCACGTTTTCCTAAGCCGCGAGGGAGCAGAGGAGTTCGCACGCGAACAGGAGCTGGAGCAGGCAGGGCCGGAATGGTTCGCCACTCCGGAACGCCGCCGCCAGCTCGACGAGCTGAAGGAGCGGCAGGTGAGTTGGTTCGACGTGGATCTGAAGTACGGAACGGTCGGCGCGGTGGCGCTGGACTCGCAAGGCCATCTCGCCGCCGGCACATCCACCGGCGGACTGACCGGCAAGCGCTGGGGCCGCATCGGCGATTCGCCCCTGATCGGCGCAGGGAACTACGCGGACGATCGTTCCTGCGCCGTCTCAGCCACAGGGGCGGGCGAGTTCTTCATCCGAGCCAACGTCGCCTCGCAAATCTGCACACGGATGCGCCTCTTGGGCGAGAGCGCGCAACAGGCAGCCGACACGGTGATCGCGGAAGTTGGCGGGCTCGGGGGCGACGGCGGGGTGATCGTCGTCGCGCCTGATGGAGAAACGGCGTTCTCCATGAACACGTCAGGCATGTATCGCGGCCGCGCGAGCAGCGAAGGGCTGCGAGAGGTGGCGATCTTCAGTGAGGGATGACGGCTCAGCCCCGCTTGCGGGCCTGCCGATAGCTTCCGAGCACTCGTAGCGCTTTGGCGTGATATGCCAGTTCGTCGAGAGCGCGGTCGACCGCAGGATCGCCCGGCGCCCCGATGATGTCGGCGTAGAACATGGTTGCGGCAAAGCTGGCGCCTTGCTGATAGCTTTCCAGCTTGGTCATGTTGACGCCGTTTGTGGCGAAGCTGCCCAGGGCCTTGTAGAGCGCGGCAGGCACGTTGTTCACCTCAAAGACGAAGGTGGTCATCGCCACTTCGCCTGCCAGGGTCGCGGGGTCCAGCGGCTCCTTCGCGAGCACGACGAAGCGCGTCGTATTGTCGGGCGCGTCCTCGACCCGGTCCTCAATGATGGAGAGGCCGTAGAGTTCGGCCGCGAGAGCCGGGGCGATGGCGGCAATTGTGGGGTCGCCCTTTTCGGCGACGTAAGCAGCGGCGCCCGCCGTGTCGGCATAGCTTAACGGCACGATCTTTCGCTCGCGCAGATATTCGCGCGATTGGCCAAGCGCCTGCGGATGGCTGTATGCCCCCGTGAAAGGCCCGGTTGAGATTGCCATCAGCGCGTGATGGATCTCCATGAAATGTTCGGCGACGATGGACAGCCCGCTGTCGGGCAGCAGGAAATGAATGTCCGCCACCCGGCCATGGCGGCTATTCTCGATTGGGATGATCGCGCTGCCCGCACAGCCGGTGGAGACGGCCTCCAGCGCATCTTCGAAGGCGAAGCAGGGAAGCGGCAGGCAGCCGGGATCCCACTGAAGCGCTGCTCGATGCGAGTTGGCCCCGGGTGCGCCCTGGAACGCGACAGCGCGCAGAGGGTCGGCGGCGGCGGATTCGCGCATCCGTTCGACGAGCGCGAGTGCGGGGGCGGGGAAGCTTTCCATCGGCTGGGCCGCTAGTCGGGCGTCGCCGCGCGAACAAGTCCCATCGCATCGCACGCAGGTGGAACTTCGCCCAAAGCATGGGCTTGCACGCTGCGGTTCCCCCGCCTAGAGCGGCGCGCAAACAGCTAAGCTAAGAGCGCAAACGACCCGCATGACTGATCGCCTCAATACCATCTTCGGCTGGGTGCTCTTCGCCGGCATCGTCGCCCTCGGCCTCTCTATCCTCAGTGGCCTCTACTTCCACGCGGACAAGCCTCAGCGTCCAGAGACGATGGGCTTCCCGATCGAAGGCGTGGTCGAGGAAGGCGGCGGAGATTCCGGTCCGGCACTTGCCACCTTGCTCGCCAGCGGGTCGGCCGATGCGGGCGCATCGGTGTTCGCCAAGTGCACCTCGTGCCACACGATCGAGCAGGGCGGTGCGAACGGCATTGGCCCGAACCTCTTTGGCACGCTCGGCAAGCCGATCGGCAAGCACGCTGCCGGCTTCGCCTATTCGGACGCCTTGTCCGGCAAGGGCGGGGAGTGGACCTATGAGGCCATGGACGAGTGGCTGAAGAGCCCGCGCGCCTTCGCGCCCGGCACGAAGATGAGCTTCGCCGGCCTCAGCAGCCCTGAGGATCGCGCGAACGTGATCCTGTATCTGCACGCCAATGGCGGCGGCCCGCCGTTCCCGGCTGCTCCTGTCGAGGAGCCTGCCACCGGCGATGCCGCGTCGACCGAGGGTGCGGATGGCCAGGCGGTGCAGGGTGATCCGACGCAGGGCAGCGGCCCGGTGGACAATCCCACCCGAGAAGCCGCTGGCGCCATGGCGGCCGAGCAGCCGGCCGATGACGTTGGTGCTACGAACAACTAGGAATGCTTGCGCGACGTGGAGGGCCTAGCCCTCCACTTTGCCTTTGAAGCCTTGCGCCACGACGTACCATTCGGAACTGCCCTTGCGGCTGGCGGGGGGCTTGGCATGCTTTACCGTGGTGAAATGACGCTTCAGCAGCGCCAGAAGGTCCGTATCGGTTCCTCCGGCCAGCACCTTGGCGATAAAGGCTCCGCCGGGCGCTAGCGTCTGGATCGCAAAGTCCGCCGCGGTCTCAACCAGACCCATCGTGCGCAGGTGATCCGTCTGTTTGTGGCCGACCGTGTTCGCCGCCATATCCGACAGGACGAGATCGGGCGGGCCGTCCAGCCCAGCCTCCAGCGCGGCCGGCGCCGCGTCGTCCATGAAATCCATCTGCAGGATCGTCACGCCTTCGAGCGGCTCCGTCTCCAGCAGATCGATGCCGACGATTTTCGCGCGGGGGGATCGCTGGCGCACCACTTGGCTCCAGCCGCCGGGCGCTATGCCGAGATCAACGACCCGCTTCGCCTGCCGCAGAAGGCCGAATTTCTCGTCCAGCTCGATCAGCTTGAAGGCCGCGCGGCTGCGATAGCCGGCTGCCTTTGCCTGCTTGACGTATGGGTCGTTGAGCTGCCGCTCCAGCCATCGTGCGGACGAGGCAGTGCGCTTCTTTGCACTGCGCAAGCGCCGCTCCGAATCCCCTCCCGAGCGGCTCATGCGCGGCGGGCCAGGTTGCGGAGCGCGGCCTGCGCCTGCGAGCCCTCAGCGTCAGCGCTCATCAGGCTGCGCAGAATGCCTTCGCGGATACCGCGATCGGCGACACCCAGCCGCTCCGCCGGCCAGATATCCAGAATCGCCTCAAGGATGGCGCATCCTGCCACCACCAGATCCGCACGCTCATTACCGATGCAGGGCAGCTTGCGGCGCTCTTCGGGGGACAGGGTGGAAAGGCGCGCAGTGATCTCGCGCATCGCTCGGGCCGGGACGATCAGGCCATCGACCGCATTGCGGTCATATTGCGGCAGGTCGAGATGCAGGCTGGCGAGCGTCGTTACGGTACCGCTCGTGCCCAGCAGCCGCAGGTCCGGAGTACGCTGCGGAGCGATTCGCTCAGCGAAGTCAGCAAACCCGTCGGAAACGAGCTGGCGCATTTTTTGATAGCGCGCGATCCGCGCCGATTGATCGGCGCCTTCATCTCCCACCGTTTCTGTGAGCGAGACGACGCCCCAAGGAACGCTTTGCCAGTCGAGAATGCGTGGCACCGGGGCGCCCGGCTC